>Ga0334901_1001324_pt1 | contig 26763 bp, 14 predicted proteins | sample GraSluR3_MG_3_FD_207216 | JGI IMG/M metagenome (GOLD analysis project Ga0334901, IMG submission 207216) | Sludge microbial communities from methane-producing bioreactor in Wageningen University, Netherlands - Granular Sludge_15_08-R3 | ecosystem: Engineered > Bioreactor > Anaerobic >... | reverse complement strand
TTAGGTTCGTTGATTTCAGCAATTTTTAGAGACTCACCATCATTTCATCATAGAAATCATGATTCCGAATCATCTTTTCTGTACTCACCGGGGGTTTGGCTGTACCGCTTCTGAAACTCCCTGTAAAAATACGCTTTGTTGCTGAATCCGGAAGCGTACATGATCTCCTTGACACTACCGTGAGTAGTTTTCAACAGCTTGGCGGCATGTGTCAGTCGGACTGACCGGATCAATTCGGTTGGTGTCTTTCCGGTGATCTGCTTCATCTTGCGGTAAAGCTGAATCTTACTGATGGTGGTCTCTTTGGCGATAAAATCGATGCAGAGATCTTCGTTGCTGAGATGATCGTAGATCACATGCAGAATACACTGGATCTGCTGTTTGTCTTCTTTGTGTATCAGGGTCCCTTCATACTGATCAAGTGCGTAATAGGAGGAATTACTGTAATCTTCCAGAATCGTTTTTTTCTGCAACAGACTCTGCACCAGCACCTCCAGGTGCCTGATGTTGAATGGTTTGCCAATATAGGCGTCGGCACCCGATTCAAATCCTTCAATCTGGTTTTCGATTGATTTCTGTGAGGAGAGTAGAATGATGGGGATGTGTCGGGTTGACTCGGCATGCTTCATCTGTTTCACAAGCTCTACTCCATTCATTACCGGCATCAGGATATCACTGATCACCAGTTTTGGTCTCTGTCTGTCACACAATTCCAATGCCTCCTTCCCATTCGATGCCTCCACCACACGATAATCTGTACGAAGGAGATCGCTGATCATGGAACGGATCTCAGGATCATCCTCTACCACCAGGATGTACGCTTCGCCGGGATTGGTGAAAGGATCCTGTTCCACCTGCCGATTCACGGTGGTCGATTCCTGCAGGGAGAGATCTGTAAACCGGGCAACGCCCTGCTTCCCCGGGGGTATCTGCAGCGCAGTCTCGCCGGATGATGCCGCAGCCATTTCCGGCAAGGTCACCACAAAGGTGGTAAACGTTACTCCGTCACTCTGCAGGATGATATCTCCCTTCAGCACCTGCACGATACTCCTGCACAAAGCCAGTCCGATCCCGTGGCGGGAACGCCGGGGTGTCGTCAGCTCCTTCTCAAACTGATTCAACACCTCAAACCTGTCGAAGAGTCGTTCGGAACACTCCGGGGAGATGCCCACCCCGCTGTTGGTAACCGTGATCGTCAACCGATCGCCTTCCCGGGCAAGCATCACATTGATTTGTTCCTCCTCGGGAGTGTATTTGACGGCGTTCGAGAGCAGATTGAAAACAATCTTCTCGACGCTCTCCCGGTCGGTCCGCCAGATTATCTGCTCCGGCAAGGAGGTGAAAGTACATTCAATTTTTTTCTGTTCCAGTATCTCCAGGAAGTGGTCGATCGCGTAACGAAACAATTCGGGGAGATCCACGCTTTCCGGCACAAGCTGCAGGTGACCCGTTTCCGCTTTTCTAAACTCCACCAACTGCTCGATAAGCTTCTGCATCCGTTGGGCGTTCGAGCGTATTACCTGCAGATATTTCCGGGTCAGATAACTGCCCCTGTTCTCCTCGATCAGTTTTTCACAGGGGCCGTAGATGAGCGTCAGCGAGTTGGAAAATTCATGCGCTATGTTGGTGAAGAAGCTGAGTTTTCCCTGATGGATCTCCTCCATCGCACGATTCTCCATCTCCTTCATCTTCAGATCATCTGCCACCTTCATTCGATAGAGGGTAATCTTCCTGACCAGATAGAGTATACCCGCTGTGAGAAGAACATACATCAGATAGGCGACCCTGCTGTCCCACCATGGAGGAGTGATCACTACCGGCAGGGTGAAAAGTGCTCCTCCCCATATCTTGTTGGCGTTGCTGCTTCTCACTTTCAACAGATAACTTCCTTTGGGAAGATGGGTAAAAACCGCCGTATTGGATGTCCCAATGTTCACCCATTCACGATGATACCCCTCCAGCATATAAGAAATCTCACACTTGCTGGATGCCAGATAGTCGATGGGAACAAAGGAAAAACCGAATGATTTGATCCCATGCGACAGGGTCAGACATTTTTCACCTTTCCTATCCTCCAGGTAATAGGCAAGGGTCGATTCCATGTTATCCACATAAAATGCATCCATCCATATGGAGGGCATATACTCGCTATGACTGATCTCCAACGGATTAAATCTGCTGAAACCGCTAATCCCACCGAAATAGAAGTAACGGGAATAACGAGATTGATAGGAGGCTCCGTCAGAAAATTCATTGTTCTGTAGCCCGTCATCAGCGAAGTAAGAGATAATCCTGTAAGAGCCGTTCTCGGGTATCAACTTGGCCAATCCGTTGTTGGTGCTCACCCACAGATTCTCACCATCATCCATCAGCATGCCATGGATGGTGTTGTTGGGCAATCCATCCTCTTCCGTGAACCTGTTCACCTCCGGGGGATTATCGTCATCCTTAAGGCTAAAACGGTTTAACCCCATGCTGGTTCCTGCCCAGAGATTATTCTCACCATCGTGAAACAGTGAAATCACATCATCCCGTCCGTAATAGCCGGCGTTTCCCTCCGAAAGACGAAGCTGTTCAAAAATGCCGCTTCGCAGATCAAAACGATTGACGCCACCGCCACGGGTTCCGATCCAGAGATGATCATCGCCTCCTGAGATAATGGAATAGACTATGTTGTTGCTAAGTGACGGCTCACCTTCCCTGAAAAGATATTGCCGGTAATCGGTGACACGATATGGATGGGATGACGGGTCAATCACCAGTCGGAACATTCCCTGGCCGCTGGTGCCGATCCATAACACGTGATCTGCAAGAGGCTGGATGGCATATACCGACGAGAACGAGAGAGCGGCAGGCAGCCCCAATTGTTGAAAGTGCCCGCTAACAGGGTCGAAGTAGTTCAATCCCTCACCATCGGTCCCCACCCAATATATTCCTCCTGTTCCCTCCGCCATCGCGTACACGGCGTTGCTCGCCAACCCGTCGGCAGTGGTGAACTGTTGCTTGTATTCTACTGTTCCGGTATGCTCGTTTTCAGTAAAACGAAATATCCCGGAACCCTTGGTACCCACCCAAAGGGTGGAAGCATCTGTTTCCAGAAACGTTCTGACCGCTCCGATGCTCTGATCCTCGCCATCTGCAATCTCCTCCAGTAAGGTTGTCTGAAACTTCTCGCTGTGAGGCACCACCTTCCATACTCCTTTCATATCGGTTCCCGCCCAGATGATCTCCTGTGTGCCAATATATATATCCAGTATGTTTGACCCGGTGATCACAGGCTGCACCTTATCACCCACTTCGTAACGGAATAGGCCCTTCGAAGTGGCCAGGTATACCGAGCCCTCCAGTAAGCCGATATCATTCAGGTAACCGGTATTATTGTCTGTCTGTAGTGGACGCATCACCTGTAGGAGGTCATCATATTGATAAACCTGCTGATCTGAGGTCTGCACCAGCAACTCGCAGGAGGAGCAGGTGAAAATCTGCACCACATCCTGCTGCAATATAAAGGGAGTGGTTTTGACGATGGCAGGATGCTGATTCACCATCCTGATATCCATCCGGTAGAGCCGTTTCTCATTTGTCAGCACCCAGAGCTGATCACGCTCTCCCAGGATGATCTTCCTGATGTTGAGCTGTTGATCGGTATAGAGGGGTTCAAAACGGTGCAGCGCACGGTTGAAGAGATAAATCCCCTGCTGATAAACTGATGCAACAATCTCCCCCCGGCTGTTACCCGCAATAAGATAGGAGTGCTCGTTGGTGATCTCACGGTACAGTGAATCCACAAAAAAACGTTCAAACGTACCTTCCCTGACATTCATCCTGTTGATTCCCCAGTCAGTGGCAATCCAGAGATAGTCCTTTTCTTCTTCGATAATATCGCGGATGATGTTGTTGCTGATACTCCGGTCATCGCCTGCCACCGGTTTGTATATCCGGAACTCTTTCCCGTTGTAACGGTTCAGACCGTCCCAGGTACCAAACCACATCAGTTCGTTCGAATCCTGAAATACCACGTTCACGGAACTGTTCGACAACCCATCCTTGTTGCTCAGCACCCTGATTTCGTAGTTACCCGAAAAGAGAGTAGCCGTACAGGACAAAAAAAATATAGACAACAACTTCTTCATTTCTTACAAATCGTCCCTCAAATATACGATAAAATTCCGGTTATGGAGTTGCAATCACTCACTGTATATGAACCAAATAGCTTCCATTTCGCACCTTGTTCATTTTGTATACTCATTTGAAACAATAGTATACCTCCGATCGCGACGATTGCCTAATTTTGGTCTGAACAAACATTATTATCATGGATATCGCAACACGTTTTAAAGAAAATCCTTTGCTCAGACCAGCTGATCTGCAGCCGGGCATAGAAGGAATGGAGATCACCTGCCTGCTCAACCCGGGTGTATGCAGAATGAACGGAAAGAGCTGGCTGTTACTGAGAGTTGCTGAGAGGCCCAAACAGCAGGAAGGAATGATCAGTTTCCCGCTATACAATGATAGAGGAGAGATAGAAATCATGCATTTCAACCAGGATGATCCACGCCTGGACGCATCTGATCCGCGTGTGATACGCTATCGCGGTCAGGACTACCTCACCACTCTCTCCTATCTGCGGTGGGTATATAGTGAGGATGACATCCATTTTCAGGAGGACCCGGCCTATCCACCCATTTACGGGAAAGGGGCACTCGAATCATTTGGAATCGAGGACTGCCGTATTGCCACCATGGATGATGGCTTCTACCTCACCTATACCGAAGTATCACCGGTGGCAGTTGGTGTGGGAATGATCATCACCCGCGATGGTCGTGAGCTCCGGCGAAAAGGGATGATCTTCCCTCCACACAACAAGGATTGTGCCCTCTTCGAGGAGAAGATCAACAACCACTATTACGCCCTGCATCGTCCAAGCAGTCCTGAACTGGGTGGTAACTATATATGGATTGCGGAGTCACCCGACAGAATCCACTGGGGCAACCACAGGTGCATTGCAGTCACCCGCGAAGGATCATGGGACTCGGCACGTGTGGGTGCCGGGGGCCCGCCCATCAAAACCGATGAGGGATGGCTGGAGATCTACCATGGTGCGGATAGTGACCATCGCTATTGCCTGGGGGCGTTGCTACTCGATTTGCAGGATCCCTCAAAGGTGCTGGCAAGAAGCGTGGATCCGATCATGGAGCCGACGGCGCCCTACGAACAGACCGGTTTCTTCGGCAATGTGGTATTCACCAACGGTCACCATCGCGATGGCGATCGGTTGACAATCTACTATGGGGCCAGTGATGAGGTGATCTGCGGTGCCCGCTTTTCAATCAGTGAGATACTCAATAGCCTGACATAACCAGATGCTGAAGAATATTTTCGGGGAATACCGGTTTTTCCGCTCCCAACCGCTGAACATACGGACACTTCTGGCAACCAACATGCTTTATGCGCTGCTGCTGCCCATCATCGAGATCTTCGTCGGGGCTTACATCATGCGCAATACGGGCAGTCCGGCCTATGTGGCTATTTACCAGTTGTGCATGTACCTGGGAGTGGTGGTCACTTCAGTATTGAACGGGGTCATGCTCAGGAAGTTCGGCTCTGCCCTGTTGTACGGCTTCGGCATCATCATCTCAGCCATCGTCCTGATGGTGATGATGTTTGTCTCATCCATCGGCATCCTGGAACTGGGTTTCACCGGTTTCATCCTTGGTGCATCCACCGGTTTTTTCTGGACCAACCGTTACCTGCTTACGCTGAATGCAACCAACGATGAAAACCGAAACTATTTTTTCGGACTGGAATCCTTCTTCTTCTCGCTCTGGAGCATCACGGTACCCTTGATTGTAGGAGCCTTCCTTGCCACCATCGAGGGGAAGTATCTCTTTGGTTCGGTGCTGGAGGTGAACAACGGCTACCAGATCATCACATTGTTTAGCCTGCTGATCGCTATCTCGGCATGCCTAGTACTGTCGAAAGGCAAATTAAGCAATCCCGTGCAGCGGAAATTCTTCTATCTCCGCTTTCATCCACTCTGGCGCAAGCTGCTGACATTGGCTGCCCTGAAGGGGATGGTACAGGGATTCCTGGTCACAGCACCGGCTATCCTGGTGATGCGGCTGGTGGGCGATGAGGGATCACTGGGATTGATTCAGGGTGTGGGAGGCGCCATCACCGCCATCCTGGTCTATACGCTGGGACGGATCGCTAAACCGAAACACCGTATGGCCATCTTCGGTTTCGGGTTGATTGTTTTCTTCCTGGGTACCCTGTTCAATGCCCTCCTTTTCTCTGCTGTGGGGGTGATCCTCTTCGTGCTCTGCAAGGTGCTCTTCCAGCCATTGCATGACCTGGCCTACTTCCCCACCATGATGAAAACCATTGATGCGGTGAAAGCCATTGAACAGCGAAACGAGTATGCCTACATCCTGAGTCACGAGATCGGTCTGTTTTTTGGAAGGGCTTTTGGCATGGCACTCTTCATCTCGTTTGTCTACCTCATTTCCGAAGATTTCGCCCTCAAATATGCATTGGTGATCGTGGGAGCCGTGCAGTTGCTCTCACTGCCGCTGGCAAAGAACATCATCCGTGAGATAGACCATGATCTTGTCTCCTTAGAACGTGAATGATTAACAATATAAAGAACAAAAAACAATGATTCGACACATTAAAACACTTTTATTGCTCTTCTGCCTGCTCCACATCTTCTCCTGTAGCAATGATCCGGATTATGGACAGAGAGTAACACAAACAACCATAGAAAGAATTGAGCTGATGCCGGGAGATCCGCAGCCCTATAAGATCATCAACTGGAAAGAAAAAGCAGTTGCCTTTGATGCCTATCTCTTCGATTTCCATGCTGATCTGCCGGCAGGAGCGTTGATCTGGCTGGATCACAACCAGCGGAACTTCCCCCAGGTGACGTTTGGCCTCTATACCGCACTGCATGATGTGCGACAGGGACCCGACAACAACAACGGCGAGTTTCATGAGAGCCTCAACTCGTTGGCTGTACTGCTGGGAGGAAGCCTGGTAGGTATTGACAAGACGAATCAACAGGGTTACAACTTCGTCAAGATGATTCAAAACTATTTCAACTCCAGTAACGGGTGGAACATCATGATGAACAACACCACTCCCGAGGTGGCACTCCTGGGTGGAGGCTACGGGCGTGACTGGTGGTACGACCTGTTTCCCAACGTGCTCTACTATAACCTGTGTGACCTTTACTCCGACGTGGAGAACAGTGAATTTATCCAGCGCAGTATCGCGGAACAGTTCTGCAAGGCCGACTCTATCTTGAATGGCAACTACGATTACTCCTACTTCGATTACGCGGAGATGAAGGGTGTGGTGAACCAGATACCCCTGCAGCAGGATGCTGCCGGCGGACATGGCTACGTGCTCTATGCAGCCTACAAGAAGTTCGGGGATGAGCGCTACCTGACCCACGCAAAAAACGCCATTGAAGCGTTGAACAAACAACAGGAGAGTCGTTTCTACGAGATCCTGCTGCCCATGGGAGCCTACACGGCTGCCCGGCTGAACGCCGAGGAGGGCACGAGCTATGATGTGACACGCATGCTGGAGTGGATCTTTGAGGGTACAAAGAACCCGGAGGGACGGACCGGCTGGGGGGTCATCGTCGACAAATGGGGTGATTATGATGTGAGCGGTCTCCAGGGCAGCATCACCGACGGAGGAGGGTATGCATTCATGATGAACAGCATCAAGCTGGCCATGCCGTTGGTCCCCATGGTAAAATATGAACCCCGCTTTGCCAGGGCCATCGGCAGATGGATGCTCAACAATGTGAATGCCTGCCGTCTCTTCTTCCCTGATGAGATACCTGACGAGCACCAATGGTTACCGGGCATGCAGGAGTTCACCCGTTCACTGATTGCCTACGAAGGATTGCGGTATGCAGACGATTATCAAAAGCCGGAACTTGAAGGGGTGCATCCGGTGGCTATCGGTGACGGACCCAAGTGGCACCCCGACAACCCGGTTGAATCGATGTTCAGTGTCTACAGCACTGCCCCCGTGGGCATCCTGGGTGCCATGGTAGAGACAACCAACGTGGAGAGAATCCTCAAGTTGGATTGCAATGTGACCGATTTTTATGCGAAGAAACCGTTTCCCTGTTACCTGATCTATAATCCTCATACCGAACAAAAGAATATTGTCTACGAGACCCGGGGAGAAGAGACAGACCTCTTCGACATCCTGACGAAAAGTTACCTCGCTAAGTCAGTAAACAAGAGCAGTACCATTACCCTTCCGGCCGACGAGGCTGTGTTGATCATGGAGCTGCCATCGGGAACGAAGATCCGCAAAGAGGGTGATCGTCTGCTCGCAGGAGATAAAATTGTATCATTTCAATAAATTCAATCTATATTCACATGAAAAAAGTACTATTCATTTTATTATCAATCAGCTTTGCCTTCGCATTGAAGGCACAGAGCTACGTGGATGTCACGGGTACCGTACGGGATGCCGTGACCGATGAGGAGCTGATCGGTGTGACAATCCTGGTTACAGGCACGGAGATAGGCACTGTGACCGATCTCAACGGAGCCTTTACACTCTCTGTTCCTGTAAACAGTACCCTGAGAATATCCTACGTGGGGTATAGCAGCCAGGAGATCAGCGTCACCGGCACAGTCACCCTCGATATCAGACTACAGCCGGAGACACAACTCATGGATGAGCTGGTAGTGGTGGGATACACCGTTCAGAAGAAATCGACCCTCACCGGAGCGGTAGCACCGGTAAGCATGGGAGATATGGAGAGACGAAGAGTGCCCGATGTACGACAGGCCCTCCAGGGCCAGGTGGCGGGTGTGCAGGTGACACAGAGCACGGGAGCCCCCGGTGACGAGATCGATATCCGCATCCGCGGTGAGGGAACCATCGGCAACAACAATCCCCTCTACATCATTGATGGGGTGCCCACACGCGAGCTCTCATTCATCAATCCAGCCGATATCGAATCGATGACGGTGCTGAAAGATGCCTCCGCGGCAGCCATCTACGGATCGAGAGCCTCAGCGGGTGTGATCGTGATCACCACCAAAAGCGGTGTCAAGGGAAAAACCAAACTGGATATCAACTATTACGCCGGGGTACAACAGGTGAGCAACCTGCCCACGATGCTGAATGCGACACAATACATGAACGTGGTGGAGAAGGCATGGCACAATGCCGGCTATTCGGGCACCAATCCCTACACGGGCGATAAGGGAAGGAGCGATTTTGTCAATACCGACTGGCTCGATGAGGTATTTGAGCCGGGATATGCCCAAAACATACAGATGACCGCCAGCGGGGGGAGTGACCAGCTGCAATACCTGTTATCGGCGGGATATGTCAACCAGAACGGCATCGTGGTATACGACAACGACAAGTACCAGCGCTTCAACTTCCGTACCAACATCAACGCGAAGCTGTCGAAAAGAATCAGCGTGGGCACCAACATGCAGCTCTCCTACGCGGTACAGGATAAGCTCTCTTCGAAGGGAGATGCTCCCGGCATCATCCGTCATGCGATGCTGCGACCGCCGGTGATCGCGGTTTTCAAATCACCCGATGATCCCACCTATTCGGAAAGAGATCCTTTCACCGACCTTCCCTTTTACCTCCATAACAACAGAGATACAGGCGGATGGGAGAGTGACAAGTATGAATGGACACAGAACCCGATTGCACTGGCATACTTTACAGACGACACCCGCTCACACTTCAAGACTTTCGGCAACCTATTTGGAGAGGTGTCGTTTCTTCCGGAGAATGAGCTCAAGTTCAGAACAAACGTGGGGATCGACCTCAACTACCGACACAACAAGGCATTCTATCCCAACTTCGGTGATGATGACGGGGGTGGCAGTGAGATCGACCGTGGACTGGGACGGCAGAATAGACCCAATGGATTGGATGAATCGCGCGACGAAGAGCTGACCTTCACCTGGAACAACACCCTGAGTTACGACAAATTATTGGATCTTCATTCAATCAATGCGTTGGTGGGGAGTGAGTTCATCAACAACTACGGATCAGGTGTAAGTGCTTCCCGCAGAAGATATGAATATGATTCACCCAGTTTCCGGTATATCGATTTCGGCAGCACCGAACAGGATCTTTGGAACGGGGGCAGTGGCTCGGAGTGGGCACTGATGTCCTACTTCGCCTCATTGACCTATGTCTATGACCTGAAGTATATGCTGACCGCCAACTTCAGGGCGGATGCCTCCTCCCGCTTCGCGAAAAACAACCAGTGGGGTTACTTCCCTTCACTGTCGGCGGGTTGGAAACTGAACGAAGAAGCCTTTATGAAGCAGTATGACTGGCTCTCGGACCTAAAGCTGCGGGGCAGTGTGGGACAGCTGGGCAACCAGGAGATCGACAACTATGCCTACCTCACCCTGATCCGCAAGGAGGGTGACAAATATCTGATCTCCCGCTACGGGAACCCGGAGCTGAAGTGGGAGACCACCACACAGTACAACATGGGGCTGGATGCAGGATTACTGAAGAACAGGATCTACCTGAGCATCGACTATTTCCGGAAATATACCACCGATATCCTGCTGCCCATCAGCCTGCCCGGTATCGTGGGAGACGTACAACCTACCATTGTCAACGCCGGCGAAGTGAGCAACCGCGGCTGGGAATTCGGGCTGGTGCTGCGCAACAGCGAGAACGCCTTCAAGTACAACATCAACGCCAACCTGGCAACAGTACAAAACCGGGTAGAGAAACTACACCCCAACCTGCCCAGCCTGATCGGCCAGGTGACCCGAACAGAAGCGGGACACCCCCTAAATGCCTACTACGGATATGTTTTTGAGGGGATCTACCAAAACACACAGGAGATAAGCTCACAGCTCTTTGCAACCACCAATCCGACCGTGGTGCCGGGTGATATCCGCTTCAAGGACCTGAACAATGACGGCCGCATCGATGACAACGACCGCGATTTTATTGGTGACCCCAACCCGGGTCTGCTCTATGGTCTCAACTTATCAGGTTCCTATAGGGCGTTTGATCTCTCAGTCATGTTCCAGGGTGTGGGAAAGGTAGAGCGATACAACGACTCGAAGAAGATCGTGGATTACGACACGCGTCCCTTCAACTACACCACCCGCGTGTTGGGAGCGTGGGACGGGGAGGGATCTACAAACGCGATCCCACGGGTCAGCTTTACCGACAACGGTAGCAGTCGTACATCGAGCATCTTTGTAGAGGATGCCTCCTACTTCCGACTGAAAAATGTGGAGCTGGGGTATACGATTAACCGGTTTAAGAGTGCCGGCATCAGCAACCTGAGGCTCTATGTTTCTGCACAGAACCTGTTCACCCTGACCAACTACACCGGTCTGGATGCAGAATCGACCGATCTGATGGACATGGGTACCTATCCACAATCAAGAATGTTTGTCTGTGGCGTTAATCTATCATTTTAAACCATTCAAATCATAACAACAATGAATAATTATCACAAGCTCCTGATACCGGGTCTCTTCCTCCTGCTGATTGCAGGATGTGACGATTACCTGTCGAAAGACCCCATAGGCCTGCTCACACCCGAACAGGTGGACATGCAACCCACCAAGACAACCATACAGTATGCAGTGAGTTCATCTTACCAACTTCTCTCCGGCACTCTGAATATCATCGGTGAATGGGGGTGGGACGATGGCACGGTGACCCGCAATGATTTCATACTGCAGGATATCGCTTCGGATGACATGCAGAAGAAGTGGAACCCCGACGGAGACCAAGCCTGGATGGATGAGTTCAACAACTTCAGCTTCATTGCTTCCAACGGTGGATTCAACGGACAGTGGGCCTACAACTACGAAGGTATCTCAAGGGTCAATACTGCCATCGATTATCTCACCAACGAAGAGATGATGACGAAGCTCAATTTCGATGCTGTCGAGAAGAACAGGCTCCTGGGCGAGTCCTACTTCCTGCGTGCCTTTTACTATTTCGATCTGGTAACCAACTTCGGGGGTGTCCCCCTCCTGATCAAACCCCTGGAGTCGTTCAACGAGGCCTATGAGATTGCGGTGAGGGCTACGGCCGATGAGGTATGGCAACAGATCAACGAGGATCTGGCCAGTGCCCGCACGCTGCTTCCCGATGCGAAATACGCCCACCCGACCGAAAAATGGAGAGTATCAAAGGGGGCTGTGATCGCGATGCAGGCCAAGACAGCGCTCTTCAACGAGAACTGGCAGGAGGTGATCACTCATGTTAACAGCGTGGAGGCTACCCACTTTTACGACCTCAATGAAAACTACTTCGACAGTTTTGATGTAGAAAAAGAATTTACTGAGGAGGAGGTGATCTTCTGCTATGACCACCAGTCGGCACAAACACCAAGAAGGGGGAACGGACTGTGTGCCCTCCTGGGATGGGGTTTCGTGGCACCGGAAAGCTCCTTTATCGAAGCCTTCGAGGAGAATGATCCGCGACTGTTTTACACGGTAGACACGGAGATGAAAAACGTGAATAAGATCCTGGGAACACTCAACGGTGAATATAAGGGTGATGACGATGCGCCGGCCAACAAGATCTACATCCGCTATGCCGACCTGTTGCTATGGAAGGCAGAAGCATTGCTGAATAGCGGTAACCCCGGAGAAGCAGTCTCGATCATCAACCGGATCAGGGCAAGAGCACGCAACAGTATCACCGTCAACGGCGTTTTACCACCGGCAGGAACGCTTCCCGACAGGGAGATAGAGGAAACAAGCATCACCTTGATTACCGGATGGTTACAACACGAGCGCAGAGTGGAGCTGGGCTTTGAGTCACATCGATTCCGTGATCTCAAGCGATGGGGCATTGCCGGCGAGGTGCTGGGCAGTCGCGGTTTTCAGCAACTCCATCACATCTACCCCATCCCACAGCGTGAGATCGACAAATCGGGGGGTAGCATCATACAGACAGAAGGATACTAGACCATTGTAAATGAATGACATAATCATTTGAAAGGATTGAAATCGAATTTTCAATCCTTTCGTTTGTTTCATTCATTTAAACGAGAAAACCAAATATTATTGGTAATTTTGCAATGGGGTAGAGGAATTCAAAAGACTCAACCCTCTCCTGATATAGAAATAACCTGCTCTGTAAGATCTGGAACAAAAAAAGCATAACACTACATCATGGAACAACAAAAGAAAAAAACAGAACCGGAACGGTTGCGATCGCTCGATGCACTAAGGGGATTCGACATGTTCTGGATCATGGGTGCAGAAGAGATCTTCATCCTGCTCGGCTCACTCACAGGATTGCCGGCATTGCAATGGTGGGCCGGGCAAATGTCGCACGTTGAATGGCACGGATTCCATGCCTATGACATGATCTTTCCACTATTTCTATTCATTGCCGGTGTCTCCTTCCCCTTCTCCGCGGCTAAACGAATGCAGGGTGAAGATGGTCGCACGTCACTCTACCGACATATCTTTAAAAGGGGGCTCCTGCTGGTGTTCATCGGTATCATTTACAACAACGGCATCAGCTTCGACTTTGAAAACATGCGTTATGCCAGCGTGCTGGGAAGAATCGGCCTGGCATGGATGTTCGCCGCGCTGATCTTCATGCATACCAGAAACTGGAAAAGCAGGGTGATCTGGTTCTGGGGACTGTTGTTTTCCTACTGGCTACTTTTTGTGCTTTTCAGTGCACCCGACCTGGGTGATCCGGATCGTTATTCCATGCAAGGCAACATCGCCAGCTACGTCGACCGGCTGCTACTGCCGGGACGTTTCTGCTGTTTTGAATATGGGGAGAACGAAGGGTTACTGGCTTTGATCCCCGCTATCGGAACCGGATTGCTGGGGATGCTGACCGGAGAGCTGTTGATGACAGAGAGGAAACCCATGCACAAGGTACTCTGGATGGTTGTGGCAGGCATCCTGATGATGATCGTCGGCAAAATCTGGGACCTCACCTTCCCGATCAACAAAATCCTATGGTCCAGCTCTTTCGTTTGTTGGGTGGGCGGTTTGAGTTTACTGCTCCTGGCACTCTTCTACCTGATCATCGACATATGGAAGCTGCGGAAGTGGGCATTCTTCTTCGTGGTAATCGGCATGAACCCTATCACCATCTACCTGGCCAACCGGATCATTCAATGGCACAACGCCAATGAGTTTTTCTTTGGTGGGTTTGCTGCCCTGTTCCCTGAAAACGGGAGACCACTGGTGCTCGCCATCGGGTATGTCGCCATTGGCTGGCTCTTCCTCTATTTCTTGTACAGGAAAAAAATTTTCCTGAAAGTATAATTTCACGTCACGACCCATCATTGACTTGCTAAACGACACTGACAAATGAGATAAGAAGGCAGGTAATCATGATCACCAAAGCCAACGATGAATGAGTTCGATAGAGGCATACTGGGAAAAATACCTGTTGAAGGGAGACGAAAAATCATTTTCCGCCATCTACAACCAGATGGCAAATGATTTATATGGCTATGGACTCAGCTTCGGTTACAGGGAAGAGATCTGCAAGGATGCTCTGCAGGATGTTTTCTATCGTCTCTTTATCCAGCGGGATAAACTGCATCACGTCGAAAATATCATTGCATACCTCTTTCGCTCATACCGCAACCGACTCGCGGACCTCACCCGAATAGATCGCCGGACTGAATCCATCGGAGCATTGGAGGAGACCTTCTCACCGGAAGTTACCATACTGGATGATCTGATTGACCGGGAAGTGAGTGAAAATATCAGAAAGAAGATAGAGAACTTGCTAAGGCAACTCAATACCAACCAGCGCGAGATTGTTTACCTGAAATATATGAGCGGATTGCAACACAGAGAGATCGCCGGCATCATGGGGATACAGGAGGAATCAGCACGCAAACTGCTCTACAGGGCTATCGAGAAGTTGCGCAAATCAGCTACAGGAGATGCTACAGTTAAAACTATTATTCTCACATTACTACAAATGTTGCAATAGCATCCTGATTTAACTCCCCCATCTCCATTGTGTTAATTTTTTCATTTTTTTGTTTATTTCTGTCCACAAAACGGATGTTACGTCGTCGTTTCCTAAAAGGATTCTGTGAACAACAACCATCATTCATTCAACAGCGCAGGACAATTTCTTCAGGATGAAGACTTTATCAGATGGAGACTCTTTCAGACAGAGGATACCTGCGACTACTGGGACCGTTTTCAGGCAGAGAATCCCCAACTGAAACCGCAGTTGCTGGAGGCAATCAGGTTGTTTCAGACGGTGAGGCTGGGCAATCGACAACTTACGGCTGATGACAAACAGGCCATCCATCACCTGATCTTGCAGATGGTACACCGTCAAAAGAGAAGAAAAATAATGTTCAGAACAGTGAGTGCTGCAGCCATTCTACTGATCGGAATAATCAGTCTGCTCTTCATACGCCAGATGAAGGTGACCGACCAATCGGTGACCGGAGTGAATGCCATTATGGGTGAGACTCTCCCCTCAGAAGAGATTTACCTGATCACCGGCGATAAAAAAACCGAACTGGCTCACAACGCACACATAGGGGTAACACAAGAGGGCAAAGTAGTGATAACTGACAGCAACAAGCAGGAGCGGCAGTTGTCCCTGGCTGACACCGAACTGAACCGACTGGTGGTTCCGAAAGGAAGGCGCAGCAACCTCACCCTGTCCGATGGTTCCCGGATATGGTTGAATTCCGGCACACAACTTGATTTTCCCGGTGAATTCAGGGGTAAGACAAGAGAGATCAGTGTGGAAGGTGAGATTTTCATCGAAGTAACCCCTGACAACGAAGTTCCATTTATCGTTCATGCCGGTGATCTGAATATCCTTGTACATGGCACATCATTCAATGTCTCCGCATACCGGGAAGACCCTTTTAAGAGTGTGGTATTGGTTGATGGCAGCGTATCGGTTGAGACAGCAAACAAATTGACTGCTGTGTTGGCACCCAGTGAAATGATTGCAATCAGTGGTAATAACCTGTCTAAGGAGGTAGTCAATGTGTCGGAACATATCAGCTGGACAAAAGGCGTACTGGAGTTTAACAGTACGCCGATGTCTGAAATTCTGAAAAAAATCGGTCGTTATTACAACATTCAGTTCGAGAACAGTCCCGATCTGGAGTTGAACAGAAAGACATATAGCGGCAAACTGTTCCTATCCAACAACCTGGACAGTGTAATGACCTCAGTCTCCATCCTCTCTTCAACTTCCTATCAAAGAAAAAATCAAATCATCTATATCAAATAGAAACATAAAATACTGAATGCCTATGGGAATCTATTAAGGAGCGGAAAAGAGATCGGACAATGCTGTCACATTGCCCGATCGGATTGAACTTAATCTACGAATAACACCAAAGTATGTAAATCAAATTCATCACAAATGTATGGAAGAAATTATTAAATCTAAGCAAATTGCATGGAAAATATGCAATCGAACAGTACGAATCATGAAGATCTCTATCTTATTTATCATGCTCTGTATCTTCGGAGTGAATGCAGAAAATCTCTATTCACAGCAAAAGGAACTTTCGCTGAACCTGAGAAAAGTGACGCTTCACAAGGCAATTTCTGAAATTGAAAGGAACAGTGACTATGTCTTTCTTATCACCGATGAGGCAGGGAAAGAACTCAACAAACAAACCACTGTACATCTCAACAATGAGAGCATACAAACCATTCTGGAGACGATCCTAAGCGGAACATCACTCGAGTACAGCGTAGTAGAAAGACAAGTCTCGATATACAGAAATCCCGTTGTTGAAAAGAATCTGCGAACAGAAGTTGTGACAGAAACGATGACACAACAGAAAAAGCAGATAACCGGCACCATCAAAGACAATACCGGTTTACCGGTTATCGGTGCCAATATAGTGGAAGCAGGTACTACAAACGGAACCGTAACCGATATCGACGGACAATTCACGTTACAGGTTGAAGAGGGTGCACTGTTGCAGATCTCCTTTATCGGTTATCTCTCACAAGAGGTGCCCACAGCCGGCAGATCGGTGATCGACATCCTCCTGCTGGAAGATACGCAGTCTCTGGATGAACTGGTAGTGATCGGCTATGGCAGCATGACACGAAAAGATGTAACCAGCTCCATTACCACCGTGCAGGCAGAGAAAATGAACGTAGGGGTATTCTCAGATCCCGCTCAGCTACTACAGGGGAAAGTGCCGGGACTGATCATCACACAGAGCAGCAACCCCAACGGTTCACCTTCTATCACACTGCGCGGTGCTTCAACCTTCCGCAGTGGGGCAGCCCAGGAACCCTACTACGTGATTGACGGGATCCCCGGCATGTCACTGGCACTGGTGGCCCCCGATGACATTGAAAGCATCGACGTGTTACGCGATGCCACCGCCACGGCTATTTACGGATCCAAAGCCGCCAACGGTGTGATTATCATCAACACCAAAAAGGGACGTGCAGGTCATACCAACATCAATTACAGCGCCTACATGGCAACGGATGATATTCTGAAGAACTGGGATGTAATGGATGGTGAGCAGCTGCGTCGCTATGCAGGTGAGAACGGTATCACCCTGATCAACGACCTGGGTGCCAGCACTGACTGGCAAAAAGAGGTCCAGCGCAGAGGTTTTAGCCACAACCACAATGTCTCCATCAGTGGTGGCTCGGAAAAGGTCTCATATAACTCCAGCATCAACTACATGGAGCGGGAGGGAGTGATCAAGGGAACAGAGATGGATCGTCTCATAGGGCGTGCATTTCTGGAAGCAAAGGCCATGAACGACCGGCTCACCCTGTCTTTTAATGTGAATACCAGTATTACGAACCGCAGCAGTGTGCCCTTCGATATCCAGGGTCAGAGCGTACTGGATGCAATGAGTTATTACTCTCCGCTTGTGCCGGTAAGGAATGAGGATGGCACCTGGTACGAAAACAGTGGCTTATCACAGAACTACAATCCGGTGGCACTTATCAATGAGAATATTTACGATACTGAGAACAAACAGATACAGGGAAATGCCAAGGCATCACTGAAGATTACAGATGGATTACTTTTCAATACGAACCTGGCTTATCAGAATGAGCAATACCTCTTCAGCAATTATAACACCACACAATCGCTGGTGGCCATTGGCATGAGCGGCAAGGCCGATCGATCTACGGTGAACAACAACAAAAAGGTGCTGGAAAGTTATTTCAACTATGACCGCACCTTCAATGATGCGCACAAGCTGGCTCTGATGGCCGGTTACTCCTGGGAGGAGAGCAATGACAACGACGGCTTCAAGCTGACCACCTACAACTTCTACAACGATGTGCTTACCTATCACAACCTGGGGATGGGGAACAAGGTCGACATCAATGGTCTCGGATTGGGTGACGGAAGATACATGCTCTCCACCCTGCGCATGATCTCCTTCTACGGACGCGCCAACTACTCGTTCAACAGCAAGTATATGTTCCAGGCAACCGTGCGCCGTGACGGTTCCTCAGCTTTCGGTGAGAACAACCGCTGGGCTACCTTCCCCTCAGCCTCCTTGGCCTGGCGTCTGTCGGAAGAGAATTTCATCAAGAACATGAATCTGTTCGACGATCTGAAACTGCGCGTGGGTTACGGTGTGAGCGGTAACTCACTGGGTTTTGACGTCTTCACCGCTACACAGGTATACGGAGCCACCGGATGGTTTGAACATGTGACTCCTTCGGGTGAAACGGAACTGGTTCACACCCTCGGGCCTACCCGCAATGCCAATCCTGACCTGAAATGGGAACGTACCGGTATGTTCAACGTAGGGCTCGATTTCTCCTTTTTCAATAACCGGCTGAACGGTACCGTAGAGTATTACGATAAACGCACCAAGGATTTGATAGCCGACTACCAGGTGTCAACCACACGATACCCCTACAACTGGCTCACAGCCAACGTGGGCGAGGTAAGCAACAAGGGAGTGGAACTGAGTATCAATGCTGTCCCCGTGCAAAGAGGACATTTCACCTGGGAGACATCATTCAATCTCTCTCACAACAAGAACAGGGTGGAGAGACTCTCCAATGACACCTACTCTGTCGACTATTTCGATCGTGCTAACCTCGACGCTGCCGGATTCGCATCGGCAACACAACAGCGGGTGATGGAGGGTTATCCCATCGGTCAGTTCTATACCTGGCAGTGGGCCGGCTACAACGAAGGCGTATCACACTTCTATATGTATGGTGAAAGCAACCTGAAAGATATTTACGGTGATGATTTTGCCTCCAAAGTCAGCAAACAGGCTGACGGACGCTACAAAGACAACCAGACAGGAGAACTGGTAACCACAGCTAAACCACTTTATGATGACCGTACGGCAACCGGATCGGCACAACCACTGCTCACACTGGGATGGAACAACACCCTCAACTATGGCAAATGGAGCATGACCGCTTTCTTCCAGGGTGTCTTCGGGAACAAGATCATGAACGGCACACGGGCCTATCTGAGCAACTATGCAAGTGTGGGCAACGGCAAGAATGTGCTGGCTTCGATGTTCGATGATAACCTGGCCACCGATTACAACTCACATGCACCCTCCGACCGTTACCTGGAAAGAGGTGATTACCTGCGACTCTCTGCTTTGACACTGGGTTACAACTTTGGAACCATCAACGACTACATCAGGGGTCTGCGTCTCTTTGCCACCTGTAACAACCTGCTGACCATCACCCGCTACAAGGGTGTTGATCCGGAGATGAGTCTAGGTGGCATGGAACCGGGTATCGACAATCGTCAGACCTACCCTCGTACCCGTACCTTCATGCTGGGAGTAAATGTCAATTTCTAAAAAAAGTATCCATATGAAACAGAAACATATAAAATATCTTTTACCGGCTTTGCTGCTCGCACTGGCAGCAAGCTGTACCGACCTGGATGTGAATATCAAGTCACAATACACCACTTTCCCCGATTCCGAGATTGCGGCAGAGGCAAAGACTGCCGATGTCTATTTTGCCATGCGGGGCCCCTTGTCTCGTAGTTACCATCATGCACAGACTCTCTCCTCAGATGAGGCAATGGGTGTCTCCCTGAGCGGTGACTATTACGATAACGGTGCTTACGCCCATATGTCACTCCACTCCTGGACACCTGATGATGGTGTCATCGGCTACTTTGAAGAGTTGACCAGTGGCATCACAAAATGCAACAAGGCAATCGTTGAACTGGGCGGTGAGGAAGCCCCCGTAACAGCTGCTGTTCGTGCCGTGCGTGCTTACTATTTATGGGTACTGATGGACAGTTATGGTGACGTGCCCATCCTGAACCGGCTTCTGGAAGAGGATGAAGCGATAGAACGTTCACCCCGCGCCGAGGTGGCCAGGTATATTGAATCGGAACTGCTGGCGGTACTCGATCACCTCTCCACCAATGTGGATCCCTCCACTTATGGAAAGCCAACACGCTACATGGCTGAAGCACTGCTGTCTAAGCTTTACCTAAACTGGGCTCTGTACACTGCATCCGATGTGGCATCCTACATCCCCAGCATGAACAATGAGAAACTGAATGAGGTGGTGGCCATGTGCGATGACATCATCGCATCGGGGAAATTCGACCTGAGTGATCCCTATCTCTCCAAGTTTTATCCCGAGAATGGGCCCCACATCAAAGATTTTATCTATGCGATGCCCTATGACCGTCAATCACAGCAGGGCATGACCTATGCTCGTTTCTGGACACACCGAACGGGTAACAAAGTGTTCTATGGTGTAGATCTGCCAAATAGCGTGGGTGGCAATTTCGTCTATAACCCGGAATTTGTCGATAAGTTCTCACTGGAGGGTGATGACCGCAATGAGGTGATCCTCAGAGGTCCGCTCTATGTACGCGATCCGGTTACATACAAGGCCACCTCTACACCCTGGATGGTGAATGGTGAACATGTGACCCTCACACGGGAAATTGAGTTGCTCGATTATGCAACCCTCGATGTGGGTAATGACCTGAAAGGACGCTCACAGGGCTACCGCTCCATCAAGTTCTATATGGACCTGAAGACCACCAAGGCACAAAGTCGCAGTCAGAGCAACGATGTACCCATCTTCCGCTATGCGGACGTGCTTCTGATGAAAGCAGAGGCAATCCTTCGGGGAGCAGCCGCCACAAAAGGAGATACACCTGCCTCACTGATGAATCAGATACGTTCTTATGTGAATGCCCCTCAACTACCTGGGACACCTACACTGGATGATCTGCTGGATGAACGTGCCCGTGAGTTTGTAGATGAGAGTTGGCGGCGCAACGACCTGATCCGGTTCGGCAAGTTTGAAGATGACTGGGGCTTTAAGCATGTGGTCAACCCGAATGCCAGGACACAGAAGTTCCGCCGTATCTTCCCGATACCCAACTATGTGTTGAACACCAACACCAACTGGTCACAGAACAACGGGTATTAACTGTGTGAGAGGGGAGTAAATATCTCCCATTCTCAACGCAATGAGTAGAACTCCGGTTCAAAGTGGCAGTTGCATGTGCAAAAATGATGTTCATCCAACTGCCACTTTTAATCATGAAAGGGGGCACCCTCCGCTTGGTGATGGGAGACAAACCTGACCCCTCGCGGGGAAGAAGGCCGAAAGATCTGGTGCCCAGATTATTATAAAGCTATTACAATGGAAACAAGAAGAGAATTTATCAGGAAAGCCGCCATGGGGGCTGCCGGACTAACCATCGGCAGCAACCTTCACATGTCAGCCAGGAGCTACGCCAATATTATGGGTGCGAATGACAGGGTCAGAGTGGGCGTTTTGGGTTTCTCCAACCGATTCAAAAACTCGCTTGGAAAAGCATTCCTCAAGTATGCACCTGAGATGAACTTTGAACTCTTCAGTGTCTGCGACATCTGGAACCGCCGCAGGGATGAAGGAGTGGCCTGGTACAGGGCGCAGACAGGTGGTTCAATACGCACCGCACGAAACAGTGATGAACTATGGAACCAGAAACCGGACGCCGTCATCATCAGCACGGCCGACTTCCAGCATGCACTCCAGACCGCCGAGGCAGTAAGGGCCGGCTGTGACGTCTATGTGGAAAAGCCGTTTGCCGAGACCATGGATGATGCCAATATCGCGCTGCAAGCTGCCAGGGAACACCCCAAAGTGATCCAGATCGGATCACAGCGTCGTAGCGGGCCTAACTATCATGCGGCACACGATTATATCCAATCGGGCAGGTTTGGCAAGATCAACGCCGTGGAGATGACATGGAATGTCAATCAGCCGGGACGGTGGCGATTACCGGAACTTACCAAAGAGATCAGAGAGAAAGATACTGATTGGAAACGGTTCCTGATGAACCGGCCTCACGAGCCATGGGATCCACGCAAATATCTGGAATATCGCCTCTTCTGGCCCTACTCCTCCGGCATCCCCGGTCAGTGGATGGCACACCAGATTGACACGGTGCACTGGTTCAGCGGACTGGATTACCCCCGTTCGGTGGTAGCCAGTGGTGGCATTTACATGTGGAACGACGGCAGAACCAACTACGACACCATGACCGCTGTCTTTGATTACGGTGAACATGACAATCAAGATCCTGGAAACGGCTTTCAGGTCATCTACTCATCTCGGCAACACAACGCCTCGGGAGGCACCAAAGAGTGGTATTTTTCCAATGGAGGCAAGCTGGACCTGGAAAGCAACATGGTCACCAGTGAAGGAGGACTCACCGAAAGATACGCCACTGAAATGGGTATGGATCCCTTTCAACTGGATCGTTTTGAACTGCCGCAACTAAAAGTGGAAACCGACTCCAACACGGGGGCAGATCCGTTGACCAATGCTCATATGAAAAACTGGATGGATTGTGTAAAAGAGAGCAAATTAGGCACCAATGCACCGATTGAAGCAGGCTACAATCACTCTATCGCCGACATCATGGTAACGGCAGCCCTACGCACCGGGCAACGCGCCACTTTTGACAAAGAGATGAAGCAGGTGATTGCCGGGGGCAAGCCATTCAAATATTGAGCCGTCACCGGAGGAGATAATCAGTGACTACCGCTCCATCACCGACAACGTGCAGTTGAAGCCCTAAAAAGCCTCTACTGTGAACCTATTATCTTCTGTTATGATAGTAAAAGAGCCATAGAATTGTAATGCATCAACTATGTTAAATTTGTTGCGGAAGTAGTAAGTTTGCCTATATTTGCAGGGAAAACAGCTCCAAATGAACTCATTCACCGATACGCAACGTTTTAATTTGTTATTCAACAACTATTACGATCGATTTATTCGTTTTGCGTATGGTTATGTGAGAGAAAGAGAGACTGCAGAAGATTTTGTATCAGAGGCATTCGCCACTTATTGGGACAAACGAAAGGAGTTGCAAATTGGAACAAAACCACAAGCCTTTATTCTGACAGTCATCAAAAACAAATGTATCAATCACCTTGAACATCTTAAGATCCGTCACAATGCCGAGAGTCGGATGAGTGACCAGGAGTCGTGGCGATTATCTTTGAGCATCAACACACTGCAGGCATGTGACCCGGATTTTCTTTTTTCTGAAGAGATCATGCAGATTGTGGAAAAAACATTGCAAAACTTACCTCAAAAAACCCGTCATATTTTTGCACTAAACCGCTTTGAAGGTTTATCATACGACGAAATTGCACGAAAGATGAATCTCAACCATAAAACTATTGAATACCACGTATCAAAGGCATTAAAATCGCTTCGTCACTCCCTGAAGGATTTTCATCTTCTCTCTCTTTTTTTATTTTAATTTAGTTAAAATCGATTTTTTGTTTAGGGTAGTCTGGACTTCAACTGTTGTCATTATATACAGTAAGGAATAAGACTATATGGACAGAGATTTGTTATACCGCTTTTTCGAAGGGAAAACATCCGTTGAGGAGGAAAAAAGCATTCGTAAATGGATGGCGGAATCAGAGGAAAACGAAAAAATCTTTTTTGATGAACGAATCGGTTTTGATGCCTTGTTATTCACTCCAGATCGTTTGGGAAAAAGTGCTGGAAGAAAATCATCCATCACTCCATGGATGATCAGTACAGCAGTAGCCGTTGCACTGTTGCTGATCGTCGGTGGCATCTACCTTACCAACAATTTTCATCCAACGGAAGAATACAACACCATCCTGGTGCCCCCCGGGCAAAGGACTCAGATTGTTCTGGCTGATCAGAGCACCGTATGGTTAAATGCCAACAGTACTTTTCGTTATCCAACACAGTTCTCCCGCAGAAGTCGCACCGTTTATCTCGATGGAGAAGGTTATTTTGAAGTCAGCAAGAATCAGAAAAAACCATTCGTGGTTAAAACAGATCAAGCTGATATACATGTCACCGGCACATCCTTCAATGTGGAAGCATACAAGAAGTTCAACACCTTTGAAGCAAGTCTTTTTGAAGGCGGGGTGGATCTTTTTCGTAACAACATCAAGTTAACCTCATTACAACCAAACGAGAAGGCAACTCTGAGAGACAACCAACTTCAGGTAAATGAGATATCTGATAGTGATGTGTATCTGTGGCGCCATGGTTTGATTGCTTTTAATAGTGTGCAGCTGCCTGATATACTCCACACGTTGGAAAAATATTTTGATGTGGTTATAAAGGTGAATAAAGAAAACCTGCCCCAGCATACCTATACCGGAAAATTCCGCCAGGCGGATGGTGTGGATTATGCACTGAAAGTACTACAGAAAAGTGTGCATTTCGACTACCTGAGAGATGAAGTGACGGGAATCATTTATATAAACCAATGACAATTAATTCTGAATGCCTATGTTTTAACCGATTGAAGCCAGAAAACGGAATCGGCAGGTGCTGCAACACCCGCCGATAAAATGTTTTCGCCAACAAACCAAGTTTTCATTTGAAGTATTAACAAAAACAATTACAAATGTATGAAGAAAAACAACTTAACGGGTCAACATTTAACCGAAAAAGTACCCATTAAACATTTTTTATTGATTATGCGGACTACTCTAATCCTCTTGTTTATTTGCGTCTTTTATTCAATGGCAGAAACAGGTCATTCCCAAAATGCCAGGGTAACGATTGATGCACAAAACACTTCATTCAAGGATATACTGAATGAGATAGAAAAACAAACTGACTATTTGTTTATTTATGACAATCAAGTTGATGTCAACCGAACGATGACAGTTAGAATTAAAAAACAGACTGTGGCATATTTACTAAATTCCATATTAAAAAACACCAACTTGATCTATCAAATGGAGGGCAATCATATTATCCTTAAAACAGATAATTCGATAGAGGATCAATCGGGACTTACACAGGAAAACAGAAAAAATCTTACAGGAAAAGTCAGCGATCAGAGTGGACTGCCAGTTATTGGAGCGAACATAATTGAACAAGGGACTACAAATGGCACTGTTACAGATATTAATGGAGATTTCTCTCTTTCAGTTGATCGAAATGCAATTATTCAAATATCCTACATCGGTTATTTAGAACAAGAAATCAACACAAGCGGAAGAGAGAAACTGAACATCATCCTGACAGAAGACACAAAGACACTGGATGAGGTTGTAGTGACTGCGTTAGGAATAAAAAGAGAGATCAAGGCGCTGGGGTATGCGATGCAGGAGGTAGATGGCGAGGAGCTATCTGGTGGTCACGGCATTAACGCCATGGATGGACTTACCGGTAGAATTGCAGGAGTGGATCTGTCCACCACAACTGCAGGTCCCTCAGGATCCACCCGGATAATCATCAGAGGGAACAGTGAACTTTCGGGAGACAATCAACCGCTTTATGTGATTGATGGTATACCAATGGATAATACACAATTAGGTAGTGCCGGTAAATGGGGTGGCTATGATATGGGTGACGGTCTGTCAAGTATCAATCCTCAGGATATTGAAAGCATATCTATTCTTAAAGGGCCCTCGGCCTCTGCTCTTTACGGATCACGTGCCGCTCATGGTGTCATTCTTATCACCACGAAAACAGCAACTCAAAAAGGATTGGGTATTGAATTCAACAGCAGTCTCAACGTAGTTACACTTGCCTCGCAATTTGATGACTATCAAAGAGAATATGGACATGGACGGAACGGAGAATTGCCTCTTACTTTCGAGGAGGGAAGGGGAGTATCACAATCGGCATGGGGCGCACGACTGGATCCTAATCTCAACACCTACATTTACAATGGGCAACAAAAACCCTATGCTAACGTAGAGAACAATATTCTCAGCTTCTTCCGGGAGGGTGTCACCGTGAACAACTCCCTATCACTCACAAGTGTCTCCGATAAAGCTAGTGTACGGTTGTCTGTATCAGACATGCGCAATAATGACATTGTCCCGAAATCTGACATGAACCGTTCTTCCTTCATGTTAAAAGCCGATGGAAAGCTGAGTGAAAAACTACGCATTGAAAGTCGTGTAAATTATACTATTGAGAATGTGAATAACAGACCGGCATTGTCTGACAATCCCAACAACATTGGATTGAGTTTGATTGGCTTAGCTCCCAGTTTCAATCAGAAATGGTTGTCAGAGGGGTATAAAAATGATTATGGTGAATATGTTGATTGGAATGGAGGAAACATCTACAGAATCAATCCATACTGGTCAATTAATGAAATGAACAACGTATCAAAGAAGGAAAGGGTGATGGGTTACATACAGGCCAATTACGAATTGACAAAAGGTCTGAATTTCCAACTTCGTGGAGGAACTGACTTCTACAAATTTAGAATCACCGAATTCTCTGCAGCTCATACACCCGTCTTTCCAACCGG
>Ga0334901_1001320_pt1 | contig 26854 bp, 13 predicted proteins | sample GraSluR3_MG_3_FD_207216 | JGI IMG/M metagenome (GOLD analysis project Ga0334901, IMG submission 207216) | Sludge microbial communities from methane-producing bioreactor in Wageningen University, Netherlands - Granular Sludge_15_08-R3 | ecosystem: Engineered > Bioreactor > Anaerobic >... | reverse complement strand
ACTTGGGGTCCCACGCGATCGCCCACGCCCACGTAACGATCGACCACCACGGCATCGTAGGGGCTGCGGATCGTGCACTTCTCGAGCTTGTCCTGGCGCAGCGACACCTCGGCCTCGGCGAGCTTGACCTGAGCCTCGGCCACGGCGATCTCTTCCTCCGTCGGCGCTCCCTCGGCCAACCGGAGGGCCGCGCGGGCCCGCTCCATGGCCGCCTTGGCCGTGTTGTGGGCCGTCAGGGCGTTCTCGTACTCGCTCTTCGACGTAACGGCCCGATCGCGAAGCTGCGCAGTACGATCGAGATGAAGCTTGGCCTGCTCGAACACGGCCACGGCCTCGTCGTACTGGGCCCGCAGTTGTTCGACCTCTTCGGGCCTCGTCCAAGCCAACAGCTTGTCGCGCTCCGCCTCGGCCAGCGCGAGCTTCTGCCGGGCGACGTTCAACGCCAGCTCGTACTCGCGCGGGTCGATCTTCACGAGCACGTCGCCCTCGCGCACCTCGTGGCCGATGTCGAGCGTCACCGGCTGGGAGTATTGCCGCCCGTCGATCTCGTACTCGACGGGCCGCTCGGCGCTCGGAAGCCACTCGACCACTCCCTCGACCTCGGCCACGATCGAGGCGAACCGCCAGGGGATCAGCGACCCGACCAACTCGAGCGATTCGTCAATCTGGGCCCGTCGCACCGGAACCACGCGGTCGATCTCCAGGACCGACGCGAGCTCGGCGGCGGCCGAATCGGTCGACTCGGGCCGCGAGCATCCCGCCGCCAGACCCAGGACCGTCCATGCCAGAAAACCGGTCCACTTTGTCATTGCTCGGTTTCCCGCCTTCCTTTGGTTCGCTCGGCACGAATGCCCTCGAGAAAAATGTCCACGGCGTACTCGGCCATTTCGGTCAGAGTTCGCTGGTCGCGCAGGCTCGTGTAGCAGGCGTGGACGACCGATCCGTACAGCAAGCCCGCCAGGGCGACCAGGGTCCGTCGCACGGGGACGCGCCGCAACTCGCCCGCCCCGATCCCCGCGTCGATGATCTGCGAAAAGCGATCGATCAGCCGGTCGTGGTGTTCGATGTGCGACGCGGGCTCCGAACCCCGGAACTCGGCTCTCTCTTGAACGAACATTTCCAAGTAGCTCGGGTTCGCCTCGAAAAAGCTGGCGTAGGCCCGGCTGCCCGCCCGAAGTTTCGCCAGCGCACCATCGACCCCCTCAATCGTTGGGACCAGATGCTGCTCCAACCGCAAGAGGACCTCCCGAGTGCTTGCCCAGAACAGGTCTTCCTTATTGCCGAAATAGCGGTAGACGGTTCCCTTGCCGACCCCCGCCTTGTCGGCGATCACCTGGACATCGGTACGACGGAACCCCAACTCGGCAAAGGTCTCGATCGCATGGTCGAGAATCGCCTGGCGTTTGTCGCGATCGACAACGGGGGGTCTTTCTACATCCGACATGGGGGCCCTAGTAAAGGCGGTGGTGTGGACGGGCGCGTCCGTCCAACTATTCTCGCTCGGGTATGACTGGAAGTCAAGCCTCATTCGGGGGCACGACGAGCCGATCAGAAGGTGAGCCTCTCGAGCGCCGGGTACTCGGCGGGGCGGACGACCCGGATCAATTGCAGCCCCAACTGGTAGAACCCCGCCCCCATCGGGCTGAGGTGCCGAGCCTCGGCGCGGACGAACGTCATCGCCCCCTCCCAGCGGAACCCCACGATCATATCGTCGGGCGCCTGGGCCCCTTCGAGAATCAGCGAGATGCCGGTGCTCGAAAACTCCTTCGACACCGCCGCAAACGTGCGATGCACCGCGGGCTGGCCCCCCTCCATGGGGATGATTAGCACCACGATCGAGAGCCTCACCCGGCCTTCCAGCCGGGGGCCGTCGATCAAGGCCTCGAGTTCCGAGCAGTTGTTGTTGACGACCTTGATGATGAAGCTCTGCACTTCCTGCTCTTTTCGACGCGCAAGAAACGGCACCGGTCGCTCCCTTCGCTCAGAACGTGGGTCGGTCCCCGTTCTTCAAGCATAGGTCACAAGGCCGAGGCGCATGGGGACGATCGCGCCGGTCGTCTCGGTCGAGGGGCTTGTTCGGGCACAGAATACTGAAGATGCCGTGCCTTTCCTGGGCTGCTGGCAGACATGCCCGTTCTTTCGTAGAATCGAGTGCCGGGGCGTTCGCGTTGTGGCAATTTGGATACTCGACGTCACGAGCCAAATGGCTGCGGGCACCCGGCAAGGGGAGGGACCCACCGTGACAGAGCAACGGCCGACCATCTTCACCCTTGGCCATTCCACGCACGACTGGGAGACGTTTCTCGCCTTGTTGAAGCGCCACGGCATTACCGCGGTCGCCGACGTGCGTTCCCAGCCCTACGGTCGGCTGGAGCACTTCCGCCGACAACCGCTCGAGTCGGCGCTGCGGGTGGCGGGAATCGATTACGTCTTTCTCGGCCGTGAACTGGGGGCTCGCCGCGACGAACCCGAGTGCTACGTGAACGGCGAGGCGCTTTACGACCGGGTAGCACAACTGCCCGCGTTCCGCGAGGGGCTCGACCGTCTCGAGCGGGGCGCCGCGGCGCACACGATCGCCCTGGTATGTGCCGAGCGCGAGCCGCTCGACTGCCACCGCACCGTGCTCGTCGCGAGGCACCTGGCCGCCCGGGGCTGGCGCGTCCGGCACATCCTCGCCGACGGCCAGATCGAGGAGCACGCCGACACCGAGCGTCGCCTGGTCCGCGAAATGGGGATCGACCCGTTGTTCGACCGCGCCTTGACCGAAAGCCAACTGGTGCAACGAGCGTACGACGAGCGGGGACGAGAGATCGCATACCGCGACGAGAAGGAGAACTCCGGATGACCGACGGCGACAACGAGGCGCCCCCCGCCCCGATCACGATCTGCACCATCGGCTTCAGCGGCCATTCGGCCGAGGAGTTCTTCGGCAAGCTGCTGCGCAGCGGCGTGCGGACGGTCTTCGACGTCCGGCTCAACAACGTCTCGCAACTGGCGGGCTTTGCCAAGAAGCGGGACTTGGAGTACTTCTTGCGCACGATCACCGGCATCGCGTACGTCCACGACCCCGGCTTGGCGCCGACCAAGGACATTCTCGACGACTACAAGAAGAAGCGAATCGATTGGGCCGAGTACGAAGAGCGGTTCACCCGTCTGCTCGCCGAGCGGCAGCCGGACAAACGCCTGCAACGGGACGAACTGGATCGGGGCTGTTTGTTGTGCAGCGAGTATGAACCGGAGAACTGCCACCGGCGACTGGTCGCGGAGTACCTGCTGCGCAATTGGGGGAATGTGGTCATCGAGCATCTGTGACCGTCGGGACGTGCTATGCCTGTCCGTATGATCTGCATGGCGAACTCATGGCGTGAGGGCGGCCGGTGCGTGGCCGGAATCGTCGAGGACACGGGTGAGTGGATTCGACCGGTGCCATTCGGCGGCGGGCCGGTTCCGCGAAGGAGAACGCTCGTCCGCAACAGGGAGTTGGCGCCTCTGGATATCGTCGAGCTGCGCATTCGCCGGCTGGCTCCCGTTACGCGGTTTCAGAAAGAGAATTGCGAAGTGCTCGACTGGAATTGGAAGACCGTGGGCCGAGCTTCGATCGAAGGCGTCCTGCGGCACTGCTGCCGATCGCCGACCGTGCTTCACAACTGCGGGAAGGTCGTCGAACCTTCGTTTCTCGCGCGGTTGCCCGAGTATCAATGGACGTCACTGCAACTCGTGCGCGCCGAGAACGTGACGTTCACCCGGCACGAGTACGACCCAGACCGATGGCAGGCTCGATTCTCGGTCGGCCGCCGCGGTCCGGATTACCGGATCAAGATTACCGACCCCACGGCAACCGAACGGCTGAACCGGGGCGATGCAATCGCAAGCGAATGCCTGCTGACCGTGAGCCTCACCGAACCCATTGCATTCCCGGAGCGCGGGAAGCCCGAACTGTGCTACAAGCTCGTCGCCGGCATCGTCGAACTCGCACGAAGCCGGCCCACCACGGATCGCACCCGTCAACGCGGCGTGTCGGTGCGACGTCCTCATCCGGCCGACGATGCCGACCTCTTTTTCTGATTCCGCCTTGCGCGACGGCCCTTCCGCAGCAGTCGCCATCAACCCCGCGGTCCGGAAAACGAGAAGAACGGTCGCGACCCGATCGGTTCCCCGATGATGGGCGGGCCGTGCGCCGGGGCCGCCTTACTTCTGAGCGGACGGTTCGAGAATCTCCGCCGACTTCGCGCGGAAGCGTTCGAGCCACTGCTTCTTGATCGCGCCGGCCAGCCCGTCGGCTTCGGTGATTTCGTCGGGGCCCTTGCCCCAATAGAACGAGACCCAGCCGTCGGCGATCTCGCGGGAGCGGTCGATGAACTCGCACAACTCGTCCGTGCCGCACTTCAAGGGGAACATCTCCTCGACGACCAGCGGCTTGCCCACGTCATAGACGGCCAGGGCCGCCAGGGCCTTGTCGACTTTGCCTCGCTCGGGATAGAAGTGGACGCTGACGAAATCGAGGTTCGCCCCGACCTCGCTCGAGTAGAACAGCGGCTTGGCCTTGGGGAACACGTGGGCCCAGGGGATGACGCCCACGGTCACCATGTGGCGGTCGTCGTGCTTGCGGATCGCGCCCGTGAGCTTGTCGACCCAGGCTTTGGCGACCTGCTCGCGCGTGCGCCCGGCCAGGTCGAGGCTGATCCGCTGCACGAAGTGCTTGCCGCCCAATTCGCCCGTCAGCCACTCGGTCTCTTTCTCCTTGCCCGGCAGGATGGGCTCGTTCATCAGGTCGTAGCAGAAGATCGCGTCGCTCGGGGCGCAGGTCGCGGCCACCGCCTCCCAGAAGCGGGCCTGAACGTCCCATCGCTCGGCCTCGCTCAGGGCGTCGTACCAGGCGGGCACGTCGTCTTTGTGGTAGCAGCCCAGCCCGGTCACGTCGAGGTACAGCCCGGTCTGCTCGGCCAGGCCGACGAGGCGCCGAAGCTGCTCGAGGGCCGATTTGTCGGGCTGCTCGGGCGTCTTCATGAACCGGCCGGTCTGAAGGTGAATGCGGACCACGTTCGCGCCGAGTTCCTTCATCTCCCGAAAGTCTTCGACCACGGTGGGCCAGTGTTCGAGCCAGTAGTCTTCGAGCAGGCGCCCCGCCTCGTCGTGGTCGTAGTTGAATCCCCAGGCGACGAACCGTTCGCCCGACGGAACCCGCACGAAATGGGTGCCGTCGTCGCTGGGGCGGATTCGCTCCAGGGGCGCCGAGGTCGCGGGCTTTGGGGCGGGGGCGTCGTCCTCGACCACGACCTGAAGGTGGTCCATGCCGACTTCGCCCCGATCGTTCTTGCGCTCGACCGAGACGATGTAGCGGCCGGGTCGAGCGTAACGGTGCGTGGTGACGGCGTACCCGTCCTTGGCCCGGGCCTCGGCGCCGCCGTCCGACTGGGTCTCGACGGCCGGGCTGCCGTCGCCGAAATCCCAGGTCTCGTGCCCCTCGTCGGGCCGGACGCGAAAGGTCCGCACCTTGAACGTCACCTCGTCGCCCGGGCGGATGCCGAACGTGGGCCAGTAGGCGGCGTGAACGCGGGGAGCCTGCCGGTCGGGCCACTGCCGGTCGACGATCTGGACCAGGGCGAAATCGCAGTCGACGCGTCCCTCGTCGTCGGTGATTTCGAGGATCTCGCTGTACGTGCCCGCCCGATCGTAGCGGTGCTCGACCGTGGCCCCCTGGGCCGTGGTGCCGTCGGTAAGCTTCCACCGGTAGCTTGCGATGTGCTCGGGGCCCCGCGCGCTCCACGACCGGGTGCCGTCGAGGGTGACCGGGTCGCCGGCCCAGGCGAGTTGATGGGGCCGGGCCACGGCCTGGAGCTTTGTGCCGTGGGCCGCGTGGTACGCCTGCCAGAGGAAGGCGTATCCTTCGGCAATGCCGTACTTGCCGCTCGGCTGGGGCGCCACGATGTCGAAGTGCAGGTGCGACCACCCGCCGCTGGCCCCTTCCTTGCCGAGCACGCCGATCTTCTGCCCCTGGCGCACCTCGGCGCCGGGCTGCACGGCCGGATCGATCGAGTCGAGATGGCTGTAGCGATAGTACCAGCCGCGGGCGTCCTGGACGTAGATCACGTCGTAGCGCGGCTTGACCAGGGCGGGATAGTCGGCCGGCTCGAGCAGTTCGCCGCGGGCCGAGACGACCCGGCCGTCGGTGGCCGCCAGCACGTCGACCATCCGTTCGGCCCCGCCCATATCCAGCCCCCAATGATAGTAGATCGACTTCTTCGCGACCTGCTCGCCGTCGCCGATCTCATTGGCCATGAGGGTGTAGCCGGCGAACCACTTCTGGTTGACGGGGTAGGCGAACGTGCCCGGGCGAATCCAGGGCGATCGGGCCGGCCACAGGCGCAGGCGCACGTCGGCGTCGAGTCCCCAGTGGTCGCCGTGCTCGAGGTATCCCTTGGTGATGGGGCAGTCGATCTGGACGCTGCCGACGGTCACCGGCAGGTGATAGGTGGCCGACGGGAGCACGACGCGCCGGCCGTTGACCTCGACGGTGGCGAGGGCCCGGCGCACCGCGTTGCGGAGGCCGTCGCGCCGCTCCTCGAGGTCGATGAGCTTGACGGTCGCTTGCGAGCCGTCGCACAGGGTGACCGTGGCCTCTTCGCCGATGCGAAGGTCGACGGCCCGCAGCAGCGGTTCGATCGCCGGGCGCTCGGTCTGCTCGGCGTGCCCGGCCTTCGGTGGGGCCACCACATAGAGCAGGATCACCCCGGCGACGGTAAGGATGGTCGGCCGTTGTCGCGTCACGGCGATTTTCTCCCATGGCATGGATCGGGCGGCACGTCGAATCGTTGTGCCTCGAAGTCGAAACGGTGGCGATGTCTTGGGTTCTGATCTTCCGGACGGCGCTAGGGCGATTCTCGTGGAGCCTGCTCCGGCGGCGACTTGACCAGCGGGTCGCCCACCTCCCGCTGCCAAGCCTCGAGCCGGGCGCGAAGCTCCGCCATGAGCGTCGCGCGGCAGGGCCCCGAGGCCAGATCGTTTAGTTCGTCGGGATCGGCCGCCAGGTCGAAAAGCTGGTGCTTGCCGATCTGGGGATAGTGGACGAGCTTCCAGCGATCGGTGCGGATCATCCGCTGCACGTCGCCGAAGTGGCCGAACACGCAAGGATGGACCGAATCGGCCTCGCCCCGCAGCACGGGCGCGAGGCTCTTACCCTGGACCGTCGCGGGGACCTCGACGCCCACGAGGTCGCACACGGTCGGATACAGGTCGCGGAGATAGCACAAGGCGTCGACGCGGCGGCCTCGGGGAATGCCGGGCCCGCGCATGACGAGCGGCGTTCCCACGGTGTGGTCGTACATGTTCTGCTTGCCGCGCAGGCCGTGGCTTCCCATGGCCAGCCCGTGGTCGCTGGTGAAGATGACGATGGTGCGGTCGGCCTGGCCGCCGGCTTCGAGGGCCGCGAGGATCCGGCCGAGATGCTCGTCCATGTGCTCGATGACGGCGTAGTAGACGGCCAGGTCGGCGCGCACGTCTTCGGGGGTGCGCGGCCAGGGCAGCAGCTTCTCGTCGCGCCCCTCGAAGTTGCCGTGATCGAAGGGATGGCGCGGCGCGAAGTTCGGCGGCAGGGGAATCGCGGCGGGATCGTACTTGCCTTCGTACCCCGGCGGCATGAGCAGCGGGTCGTGGGGCGCCGTGAAGTTGACGTGCAGGAAGAACGGCTTGTCGGGCTGGCGCGCGATCAGCTCGATGGCCGCGTCGGCGAACTGCTTGCTGATGTTGGGGGTCAGGCCGACGCCCTTTTCGGGAAACTTGCGGCCCTCGTCGTCCTGGAAGACCCAGCCCCGATACCCGGTGACGGGCCGGCCGTGATGGTCGACCTGATCGACCCACCACTTGGCGCCGCCCGAGGCGAACAGGCCCCGGCTCTCTTCATAGCCTTGGGTGGTGGGGCGGCCGTCGTTCATCCACTTGCCCACGTACCAGGCGTGGTAGCCCGCCCGGCGCATGCAATCGGCCCAGCGGACCAGTTCGGGCCGGATCCGCCCGCCGGCGCGCACGCCGTTGCGAAAGCCGTCGCAGCCGGTCATGATCTCGGCCCGGCTGGGCGTGCAGATCGGATTGGGGGCGATCGCGCGAGTCCAGGCCGTGCCCTCGCGGACCAGGGCGTCGAGATGCGGCGTGCGGACGATCGGGTTGCCCAGGGCTCCGATCGTATCGGGCCGTTGGTCGTCGCTGACCACCAGGAGCACGTTCGGCGGGCGTTTCGAGGGCGGCTCGGCGGCCCGCGCCCACGGGCCCGCCGCCCACGCGAGAGCCAGAAACTGCGCAACGCCGACCAGTGCCGGCCGACACCGCATGGAGTCGCTCATCGCTTGCACCTCGATTGGTTCGTCGAACCGTTTCGCCACGCGGCTCTATCCTACCCGCGCGCTGGAACGGGTGCAAATTCGATCCAATCGTCGCGAGGCAACGGGCCGCTGCGATCGGAATGCTCTTTTCGGCGGGGTGGGCCGGGATGACCTAGGGTTGAGGTGGAAAGAAACCGCCGCGTTGCCAGCCGGAGGAGCCGTGGACCGCACCGAGAGTCTGCCGCAACGAACCACGGGGCTTCTCGGGAGCTGCGAGGCATGCTCCCGGCCGCTCCCGCTGCGCCTGCCCGAGGCGGGCGAACCGAGCCTCGAGTGGGAGTGCGTCGGTTGCGGCGCCCGATATCGGGGCGTCTTGCTCGACGACTGGCCTTCCGAGTTCCTCGAAAACGTCCGCCGCGCGGGATCGCCGCCGGTCGAGGCCGACCCGGCGACCGAGCTCGACCCGTCGATCGGGCGTGAAGCCGCGCTGCCCGGCGAATGGCCCGGCGCGAGCGCCGACGTCGCGTCGAAGCATCCCCCCATCCGCTGTGATCTGCACACGCCGCTCACTCGGCGCCTCGACGCCGAGATCATCCGGGGCGTCAATCTCCACGTGTATCCCAGCCGGCGCCCCTTTGCCGCGGTCGTCGCAACCCACGGGGCGCGGCTGTACGATCGAGCCGTGCTCGACCGCATGCTCCGGGTGATCGACCAGTCGTCGCGGCACCTGCAGAGGATCTTCGCTTCGCTCCACACGGGCCGCATCGCCGAGATCGAACTGGCCGAAGCGATCTGCCGGCAGAGCCTGACGGGGTTGGCCGAAGATCGGGACCTGTTCGTCTACCTCAGCATCACGCCCTCGGCGGGAGAGTATCCCAGCCGGCACGGTTTGCACGTGGCCATGTTGGCGACCGCGATGGGGGTCGCGCTGGGGTGGGACCGGAGCACGCTGGTGGACCTGGGAGTCGGATGCCTCCTGCACGACGTGGGAATGCTCTTCGTCGACCGGGAGGTCTGCCAGGCCAGGCGAATCCTCTCGGCGCCCGATTATGCCGAGATCGTCAAACACCCGGTGTTGACCATGCGGGCGCTCGAACGCTACGCGGGGGAGATCTCGGCAGCCGCCCAGTTCGTCGCCTACCAGCTCCACGAGCGGTGCAACGGACGAGGCTACCCGCGCGGCTACGCGAGCGACCGGATTCACGACCTGGCCAAGGTCGCCGCCGTGGCCGACGTGTACGTGGCCCTGGTCACGTCCGGGCGCAACCGGCCCCGGATGATTCCCTACCGCGCCATCGAGAAGCTGCTCGACGACACCCGGGCGGGTTTCTTCGAGCCGAGCGTCGTGCGCGCGCTGCTGACGACGACCTCGTTGTTTCCCGTGGGCTCGCACGTCGCCATGAACGACGGGCGCGTGGGCCGGGTGGTGCGCGCCGCGGGCGACTGCTACGATCGCCCCATCGTCGAGATCTGGAGGGCCCGAGAGCCCCACGCGGAGCGATGCGTGGTCGATCTGGGCCGGGAGCCCGGGCTGCGGATCGCCGGCACCTTGCCCGGGCCGCCCTCGTAGCCCGTTCGAGGCAGCCCGCCTCGGCCCGAGGCATGGCACTTCTTCCGGCCGACACGCCGCGCGGCGCCGCGGTTGGCCGCCGTCTCCTCCGGCCCGCGCTCAGAGATCGGGGCTGGCGATCTTACCGTCGGCGATGCCCGACAGGGCCTGGTAGACCTGCTGATCGGTTTCGAGCGCGATGCGGTGGACGGCCCCGTCGGCGAAGCACGATTGCACGATGCCCGGATGCCTGCTGCTGAACCGGTACCACCCGTCGCCGCGCAGCCCCCAGGCGGTGCCCAGGGCGCCGCAGCCGGCCCAGGCGAACGCATAAGGTCCGTCGTCGTTGCCCTCGCCCTTCCCACCGTCGTTTTCGGCAAACAGCATCGTGTTGCTCGACCCGTCGACGATGTCTCGAAAGCCGAGCTTCGAGCGATTGCCGAACACGCCGCGCCAGCGGTCCCAGTCGGGCGCCCCGGTGAAGCCGGCGGCCCCGGCCACGCCCACATAGTTCGTGCGCCCGAGCACGTTGTTGGTCGCCGGATCGGAGAACTTGCCCCCCGACTCGACCACCTGGCTCTGGGCAACGTCGTAAAACAGATGCAGGGCAACCAGCGTGTTGGGCCGATCATACGGATGATCGGACGGGCAGAGAAACGAGCCGATGCGCTGCTGGGCAATCTCCCAGCCCCGGTCGCGGTTCCAGAACGGCACGCCGAGCCGGTCGACGTCGAACAACGAGACGTTGCCGTGGTCGGCGGCGTCGGCGTCCATCGCCTCGTGGACGGGGGCCAACTCGTGGTAGGGCAGAACAAAGGCCAGCACACTGACGAACTGCCCGGTCCAAGGCGGAACGGGCCCCTGGGGGAGCGGCCCCGAATAGCCGGGCGGAAAGCGGCGATGGACGTCGTGGAAATGATGGGTGGCCAGCCCAAGCTGCTTGAGGCGGTTGCTGCACTGCGACCGCCGCGCCGCCTCCCGCGCCATCTGCACCGCCGGCAAAAGCAGGGCGATCAAGATCCCGATGATGGCGATGACCACCAACAGCTCGACCAGCGTCAAACCGCGACGGCGTCGCCTGCTCATGTTCCGCGTGCCTCCGGAGCGCGGGCGAACGTGCTCCGCAAAGAATCCGACCGCTCGCGGAAAACGGGTCGCCCGACCGATCCCATGCTCCTCCATTCTACTCCGCCGGCTGCGCGAAGGCGCCCCATTCCTGCCCGCCCGCCATTCCAAGCTCGGCGGGCAGCGACGCGGGCCAATCGCCGCGGAGCACGACATTGCGAACCCGGGCCGTGGTCCGGCCGCGGTCGTGGAACAGGCCGAACAAACGCCGGTTCGCCGGTTCGAGGACGTATCGGCAAATCTCGACGCCGCCGACACGCAATATGACCGCGCCGCCGGTCAGGCTCACCTGCATCGCGTTCCACTGGCCGGGCTCCAGCGGCAAGGGCCTGGGGCCGCGCTGCGCTTCGGCAAGCAGAAGGCCGTTGTCGGCCGGCAGGCCGCCCGCCGGCTCGCGCCGGTCGTCGGTGATCCAATGCAGCCGGACGCCCTCGGGCTCGATGAGGAAGGCGACCCGGTCGACGGCCGGATGGACCGCGCTGCGCCCCGGCTCGTAAAAGAACTCGTACGACACCGTTTCGCCCTCGCCGAGAGGCCGATGGTACGCGAGCCAACTTTGCACGGGGCCGGGCAATTCGCTCTGCTCGGGCGCGCCGAGAATCACGCCGTCGCGCGCCGACCATTCGTACGCGCGCGCCCGCGACACCGACCGGGCCGCGTCGGGCGAGGCGACCTCGGTCGCGCTGAGCCGCTTGGGCAAGTGCCCCCCGTGGAACCCGAAGGTGTCGAAGTGCAGGGCGGTCCACCCGTCGAGCCGGTCGGCCTCGCAGAGGCGGACCTCGCGCGGGATTTCGGGCCGACCCGTGATTTGCAGGTTCCGCCACGACGTGGTGCGGTCGCCCCGGGCAACCAAGGCAAACCAGGGGCTCGCCGGGCTCGGATCGGGGTCCTCGTAGACCAACTCCCCGTTGGCGAGGTACCGCACGGCCTCGGGTCGGACCTCGATCGAAAGCGCGTTATACCGATCCGTCTGAAACGCCACGCGCTCGCAGGCGAGCCCGTCGTGTTCGCCGACCGACCATACCCGGGGTTTTTCGGTGGGGTTCAGGGCCTCGAAGCCGAGTCCGCCGTAGGCGGCCGCCGCGTCGGCGAAGTTGCCCGAATAGCCCTCGACCGCGATCTCGAACGTGCCCGTCAGGGGATAGCGGAAATAGAGGAAGCTCTGCTCGGGTCCGCAGAGGTGGTGGATCGCGCCGTCGCGGACCGTCCACCAGGCCGGCGTGGGGCCCCTTTCGTTGGTCGAGGCCCGCTGATGGCCCGCGGGCTGCCACCACGCGAGCCCGGGGCCGTCATCCGGCCCGGGCGGATCGGCCTCGGACGACGGGCGAAGGGTATGAAGGTCGCGGGCCAGATGGGTCTGGAAGGCGAAGTCGCGCAGCCGCTGCGACTGGTCCAGAAGCGCCCGCGCCAGTTCTTCCCCCACCTCCCGAAGTCCGTCGTCGCGCAGGCACGCCCGGGCCATCAGGTAATGGTGCCATTGCACGAGGCGCCGGTGCCCCGGCTCGGTCGCCAGGTAGTGCGTCAAATCGGCCAGGACCGCGTCGACGTGGGGCCGGGCCGCGTCGCGCTTTCCCAAGGCGATGCGAACCAGCACGAGAACCTGCTCTGCCCCTTCGAATCGCTGATCGGCCGCCCATTGCAGCTCGGCCTCGAGCTCGCCGAGCTTGCCGGCCCGGGAGGCGGCGCGGATCAGCAGCTCGGTGAAGCTGACCACGCCGTCGTCCGTGCCATCGGGTGGATCGAACCCGAGAAACACGGCCGGGGGAGATTGGGTTGGGGTGAAATAGGCCAACTGGAGGACCCGGCGCGGCTCTTCGTTCGGCAGCAGCCACGCCTTGAGCAGGTGGTACTGCTCGGCGTCGGGCATCGACTCCATCCACCGCAGGATGGGGGCGACCAGCAGCGAAGGGCTTTGTCCCCGACCGAACACGTGGGGCCGGCTCACGAAATCGCCGAGCACGGTGAGTGCGTCGCCGACCCGGCCGGCGCGCGCCAACGCGAGCCCGGCCTCCATGATCCGCATCTTCTCGACCCGGCTGCTGTTGGCCCGCACCAGCGTGTTGCCGTTGGCGGCCCGGTAGGCGTACAACTGCCGGACGGCTTCGTCGACGTCGCCCCGCTCGAAGGCGGTCGTGGTCAGCGCCATGCGCAGGCTGGCCGCGAGCCGGTCGCCCGACAGCGCGGCGAGATTCGCGGCGGCCCGCTCGAACACCGGGGCCGCCGCCTCGCTCGTGGCGGGCTCGCCAAGCGCCGGGATCAAGCCGTGGCAGGCCAGGCGCGCCGTGGCGTACGCCGGATCGTCTTTCAGCCGGGCCGACAGCCAAGCCATCGCCTCGCCGGCGCGCTGGGCATCGCGGCACGCCACGGCAAGCTGCAAGGCGAGCACGCGGGCCGGAAGCTGCGCCAGGGGCGACGCATGCCTGACCGCGACGTGGCGGCGCATATCGTCGATTTGCCCCGACGCGATCGCCGCCTCGACCATCCGCCGGCCCACGCTGTGGGGCTCGGTCCAGTTCGACTCGCTGAGCCGCCGCGGATAAAGCAGGATCTCGCCGGGCGAACGTTCGGGAAAGACCACGCCGCGCAAGGTGGCGTAAATGGCCTCGGGGGCGATTCCGCTTCGTCGCCAGAGATCGCACATCTCGGCGATTGCCTCCTCCACCGACGGCGGCTCATCCGGCCGGTTGACTCCCGAGGCCGGAAGGAAGGGGCCGCTCGAAACGACCACCGGTCGGGCCGCCGCGTTTCGATCGAGGCGGATGCTCCCGGCAACGAAAGTCGCCCCGGAGGACATCGACCCGTCGACGAGCCACGTCGTGGGGAGCGGCAACGTGTCGGGTCGCGGCTCGCCGCCCGCGAGGCTCTCGCGAACGCACTCGAGCGACAACTCGGTCAAGCCCCGGGCGAGGCAGAGTCTCGCGAGCGCGACGGCCTCGGCAAACGTCTCGGGTGAGACGGCCCGGCCCGCGGCGGGCTGCGATCGGTCCGGGCCGCAACCGAGCAGGGCCGCGAGCAGCTCCCTCCACGCGGCTTCGGCCGCCTCGCGGTCGCCCCGTTCGAGGGCCAGTTGGCCCTGCTCCCGCAACATGGCGATCGGCACCCTTCGATCCGCCTCATGCCAGGCCGCTTCGAGGGCTCGGCCGGCCAGCTTCCGGCCGAAGGGGCGCAGATCGTCATCCCGCAGGCAATCGCGAGCGACGAGCCACAGCCCGACTTGCCCCGGCCGATCGTCCTCCGCCAACGCGACGAGTCGCTCGACCGCCTGCCGCTTCGATTCGGCCGTGCCCGACGCCATGTCGAGAATCGTCGCGGCCACCGCCACGGAAAGGTCGTCGGGCCAGGTCGACCTCCACCGGTCGACGGTGCGGCGGGCCGAGGCGAGCAAACCGGGATCGATCGCCACGGCCTTCAACGCGCCGGCCACGGGACTGCCAATCCTCGTCCCCGCAATCTCCTGCGACGTGGCGAAGATCGCCAGATCGAGCGCGGGCCGACCGGCCGGACGCGAGTCGGGCCGCTCGAATGCCGACAGATTTCGGAGGATCGCCTCGGGATCGAGCCCGGCTTGAAATCGCTCGATCGACGCGCCGACCCGGCGAGCCAGCAACGGGGCCAACGCGCCCGGAGGGGGTTCCGCGGCCAGGCGATCGCCCAACTCGCGGCACAACGCCAGCGCCTCGAAAGGCATGCCCATCTCGTGCAGTTGCTCGCCGACGGTCGTGCCCAATGCGACCGCCTCGATGGGCGACTCGGCCGTGCCCGGCACGGCGAGGCGGCGATTCCACTCGTCCAGCAGCAGGTCGCGGGCATCGGCGGCGCGGCCCGTCATGCGATAGAGCGACAGCAGGCGCAGGAACACGGGGCTCTCAAGTCGGTCGCCCCGGCCGGCCTCCTGCCGCACGGCCTGCTCGTAAACCCCCACCACCCACGGGCGCAGTCCGGGATAGTGCTCGAGGCGCTCGGTCAGCGCCAGCAATCGGTTCGGGGCGATGCCGCGGATCTCGCCCGTGCACAACGATTCGAGAATCGGGATCGTCCTCTCCGGGCTCTTCGATGCCAGGTAGCAGTCGACCAGGTCGGTCATCAGCTCGATCGAGTTGGGCGAGCGACGCCATTGGGCCTCGGTGGCGGCGGTCAACTCGTCGAGCTTGCCAGCGGCGGCCAGCACCTGCAGGGCCCGGGCGCGCGGGTCGTCGCGCCGGCCCGATCGGTCGATCCGGGAACGGGGTTGCCGGAGGATCTGGCGCGCCACTTCGAGAGCCCGATCCGTCTGGTTCCCGCCGGCCAACTCGGCAAGGATCGCGCCCAGGTTGTCGGGGGTGCTGGTTCGCTGGGCGCGGCGGAGCACGGCGTCGGCCATCTCGGCCATGCCCAACTCCCGCATCTTGCCGGCCAGGTCGAGTTGTTCGGCGACGGGCAGCGTCACGCCGAACAGGCGCTCGGCCGCTTGGCGGGCTCGATCCGAATCGCCCACGCGCTCGGCCAGACGCAAGGCGGCGCGCTCGCGGCGGATGAGAGTATCCTGGTCGAGCGGCTCGATTTCGTCGAAGGTCGCCAGGGCGGCCCGCGAATCGCCCCGGCGCAGGCGGAGGTCGGCCAGATCGAGCAACAGCCCCGTGTTGCGCCCGCCCAGCGCCACGGCCTGTTCGAGATACCGCGCCGACGCCTCCCAATCGTCACTCCACGCCCGCAGATAGCTCAGGGCCAACAGCGCGCGCCGCCGGGTAGCGGAAGTCGAGCGCGGCGAGCCGCCGACTCCATCCTCCATGATGGCTTCGGCGATCCCGAGCCGATCGACGCGATCCTCGAACCAGCTCAGAAGCTGCGGAAGCCGCTCGTCTTCGCGGCAGATCTCGAACAGGCTCCGCAGCAAAACGATCGCGCCCTCGTCGTAAATCTCGTTGGGAGTCGGATAGCTGATCTGAATCGGTTTCGACTCGCGGCGCTCGTGCAGGAACTCGATGAACCGGGGCGAATCCGCCGCAAGCCGGGCCGTGCGCCGCGACGCCAAATGCTCGTTCTGGATCGCTCGCAAATACCCCTCGAACAGGCCCACCGCCTCATCGTGCCTCCCGCGGTCGGCCAGGGCGACCATGACCGGCAGCAGCGACCGGGAAAGCACCGACGCCGAATCGACCTGGGCGGCGCTCCAGGTGTCGGCCCGCTCCAGCGCATCCAAGAGGATCCGCAGGCCCTCGACGTCGTTGCGCGCCGTGGCAAGACCGGTCAACGCGAGCGCTTCGCCGGCGTTCTGGGCCGAGCGGATCGCCTCGGCATAGACGGCGTCGGCCTCATCGCGACGGCCCGCGCGCTCGAGCTCGACCAGCAGATTCTCGACGATCGCGGGCCCAACGGGCCCCGAGCCGCTTTGCACCGCGTCGCGATAGCAGGCAACCACGTGGTCCAGCTCGTCGTCGCCGAGCGGCGCGACCGAGGCGGCCCCCGCCGGCCCCCGCCGCCACCGGAGCGATTCGAGGTAGACGAGCCTCCCCTGCGGGTCGCCGGCCCGCGCCAGTTGCCTGGCCGTCTCGCTCGCGCGGTCCGGCTCGTTGCGCACCAGGTGATAGGCGAAGGCGTCCCAGAGCGCCCGGGCGTCGCGGGGTTGCGCGTCGTCGATCGCGAATCGGGCGGCAAGCGACGGCTCGGCGCCTTCCTGCCGCGCCAGGGCCAGCAACCAGGCGATCGACGCGATGCGGGCCTGGCCGAAGTCGGGGGGCATCCACGGCCGGGTGTATCGGCCCCGGTCGGAGTCGTCCGACGGCGCAAGGCCCGCGGCCCTGCGGATCGACTCGACGGCCTGAAGCCGCGCGAGGGCCGCGCCCTGCCGCGCTGCGTCGGAGGCCTCGGGCGCGGCGGCCGCGCTGGCCGTGTCGTCGGGGATCGCCAGCGCGAGGATTTGCTCGAACGAACGCCGGGCCCCGGGCGAATCGTCCCTGCTCGCCAGGACGACCCCTCGACGGTAGAGCAGCTCCCAGTCGTCGCCGTGCCCTCGCATCGCCCGATCGAGCACCGCCAGCGCGGCATCGTGCCGCCCGTACGCGAGCAGATCGTCGAGCGACTCGAGCAGGCGTCGCGGATCGCCCCGGTCGAGCAGCGACTCGGCGAGGACGGTCTCGGCCCTTTCGGGCTTTCCCCACTCGAGGTAGAGCTGGGCCAGACGTTGTCTTTCCCGCGGATCGGGGTCGATCTGCGCCAGGCGCGCCTGGTAGTCGGCCGCGGCTTCGAGATCGCCCTGCCGCTCGGCCAGGGCCGAGAGTTCTCGCAGCAGCCGGGCGTCGAGAGCGTTCGCCCCGAGCAGCGATTCCAACTCCTTTCTCGCCGAGGCCAGGTCGTGGCTTTCGAGATGGGCTCGGGCGATGAGGAACGTTGCCTCGCGCGGGTTTTCCTCCCCGCGCCGCGCCGCGTCGAGGCGATCGAGCAACCGGTCGAACTGGCCCATGCGGAGGTGCAGCTCGGCAAGGCGGGAGACGAGCGTCAGCTTGTCGTCCAAGTCGTTCGACTTCGGCAGGGCCTGCCAGTAGATCTCGACGGCCTCGGCCGACTTGAATTGGCGGGCCAGCGTATCGCCCAACACGAGCAGCGGCTCGATGCCCTCGGCGGCCAGGCGCGTCGATTGGCGCAGGGCCTCGATCGCCTCGTCGTCGCGCCCGAGGCGGAAGCACAGTTCGGCAAACGCCTGGTAGTGCTTGGGGTTTCCCGGCGCGGCCGCGATGAGTTCCCGTCCCGCGGCCAGGGCCTCGTCGGCCCGGCCCAGGCGGGCCTCGATTCCCGCCAACTCGGTCAGATAGTGCGTGCGCAGCGAGCGGTCTTGCTCGGCCAGCCGCCGGTAGGCTTGGGCCGCCTCGGCCAGGCTGCCGGCCCGCTCGTAGATCGTCGCGGCCAACTGCCAGGTCGCGACCGAGGTCTCGTCGAGCGCGACGGCCTCGCGGATCGCGCGCATGGCCTCGGGGATTCTCGAAGCGGCTTCGCAGTACCGCGCCAGCCGCCGCCAACCCTCGGCCGTGGCGCCGTCGCCCGACTGCAACCGGGCCGCGAGACGGTCGATCTCGGCGGCAAGCCGTCCCGCCGCCAGGAGCACGGCGATCCGCCGATCGAGCGCCCGATCGCGCTGGCGATCGTCGAGGGCCAGCGCGTCAGTCGCGTCGAGCCGCGCCAGCGCCTCGTCGTAGCGACGATCGTCGGCGAGCCGGCTCGCGTATTCGAGGCTCGTTTCGAAGTCGCGAGGGGCCAGCTCGCATGCGCGGCCGGCCGCCTCGGCCGCCTCGCGGACGTAGCCGTATCGCGAAAGCAGCTCCGACAGGCGCTTGAGGTTCTCGGTGCTGCGGCGGTCGCCCTCGGCCATCGACCGCCACGCGGCCAAGGCGTCGTCGCCGCGCCCCACCGCGTGAAGGAACCGGCCCAGGTATTCGCGGTACTGGGGCCGGTCGGGAGCCACCTCGACCGCCCGCTTGTAGAGAGCCAGGGGCTCGTCGGTCATCCCGGCCTGGCGCAGCAGATCGGCGACCCGGACCGCCGCGTCAGGGTCGTCGGGCCTGGCCCGCACCAGACGCATCCACACCTCGGCCGCCTCGCGCCGGCGCCCGGCCTCGTCGCGCGACGGATCCTGGAGGATGAGCAATCCCCATCGGCCAAGGTGATCGGGGTCGTTCGGGGCCAAGGCGTCGAGCTCGGCACACTGGGCGATTGCCTCGGAGTACCGCTGCCGATCGGCGAGATGGTCGATCAGGGCCGCGCGCAGGTCTTGGCGGCTCGGCGCGAGTCGGACGGCCCGTTCGAGCCAGCCGCGCGACTCTTCGGAGCGGCCGAGAGCGTCGAGGATGCGGGCAAGTCGGGTCATGGCCTCGACGTCGTCGGGGTGGTCGGCCAGCCACTGCCGGTAGTGATCGGCCAGCCCCGAACGATCGCCCTCCGAGAGAAAGACCTCCTCGATCCGCCCGCGGACTTGTTGGAAGGGCCAGCTCCCCGGCTGGAGCGCGTCGAGAAGCCTCGCGAAATCGTCGAGCGCTTCCTGCTTGCGCCCGAGGCGCCGTTTCACGTCGGCCGCCTCGACGGCGTACCGGACGCGCGCGCTCGGGTCGCCAGCCGCCGACTCGGCCAGGGCTTCGTACCGGCGCAGGGCCTCGGCGTATTGCCCCTCGTGGGCCAGGGTTTGGGCGATTTGCTCCTGGACTTCGAGGTCGTCGGGAAAGAGCGATTCGAGCCGATTCCAGACCGCCAATGCCCGTTCGTGGCGGTGCATCCGCTGATAAAGCCCGCCCAGGGTCTGCAACAGTTCGAGCAGGTCGGCGGGCGCGGGCTTGCGCTCGACGGCCCGCTCGAAGGCCTCGGCCGCCTGCTCGAGCCGCCCCGCCCGATAGAGCGACTGCCCAAGGTAGTACGGCGCCAGCGGATTCCGCGGATCGAGCCGCTCGACTTGCTCGAGCGCGTCGGCGGCCTCGGCGTCGCGGCCTCGCTTGTCGTCGATCAGCGCGACGAGCATCCAGGCGGTCGCGTCCTCGGGATCGCCGGCGATTCGCGACCGGTAGCGATCGACCCACTCGTCGAGGGTTCCGCGGTCGGCGTGATGGGCGTAGACCCGGTCGAAGGCGGTGCCCCGTCGCGGGTTTCGCTCGACGATCTGAAGATACCGCTCGACCACGGCGTCTTGCGCGCTCTCGGAGCACCATGCGGCCGCCGGGCCAAGCACGCAGCTTGCAGCGAGAAGTGGCGCAAGGGAAACCATCGAAACACGGCGTGGCATATCGGTCGGACTCATCTCTGCTCGCTGCGGGGAACGCTCGAGAAGGCTCCACGGTCGGCTTAGCGGCGCGCCGTGGAAACAGGGGCGCTGGCTCCGAGCATCGCTTCGGCGCAGAATCCGCGAGAACGGCTGGCGCGCGGATCCGGCCCGCTATTCTCGGGTCCCTACGGCTGTCCCTCCGCGGAGGCGGGGCTCGTGGGGTGGATCAGTTCGAAATAACGGCGGATGGTCTCGCGATGGCCCAGGGGCAGAGGCTCGCTTTCGAGAACCGCCTCCGACATCTTCTGGTATTCCTGATAGACGTCGCGGTAGCCTCGCGCGGCGTCTTCGTGCTGTCCTGCCGCGCGGACCGCCTCTTTCTCCGAGGGGCCTTCGCCGTGGGTGCCCGTGATCTCTTGACGCTGGCGCTGGGCATCGAGCGGCGGAGTCGTCGGGGCGCCGAAGGGCTTGTTGCTCGGCGCGACGCCCCACGAGTCGCCCGGCTGGTCGGATTTCTCCTTGTTGTTGCCGCCGTTGGCGCCGTCGCGACATCGCGTTTTCGCGGCGGCCAACTCGGCGAGCTGGGCCTGCAGGCGCGCGCCGATCTTCTTGCGCGTGGCTTGCTGGCGGCTCACGCTTGCCATCTTGTCGGCGCCCGAGGCGATCTGCACGTCGTCTTGCTGATCGAGCCCCTCGGCCATTTCCGAGGCGGCTTCGATGAGCTTCTCGGGGCCCGCCTCCATGGTCTCGGCGAGCTCGTGGAGCTTCTCGGCGAGCGTCTGGGCTTCTTTCGGGCTGATCTTCGAGGGATCGACCCGGTCGAGCTGTTCGGCGGCCCGGTCGTACTTCTCGTCGCGGAGCGATTTCGAGGCATCTTTCAACTCCTGGGCGGGCGCCAGGGCCTCGGCCAGTTGCTTGAGCTTGGCGTCCATGGCCTTCAGGTCGTATTCGGCGAGCAAGCCCGCGATGGCCGCCTCCATCTTCGAGAGCTTTTCGAGGGCGTCGCGCTCGTCGACTCCCGGCTCTTTCATCTCGCCCACCAGTTCGCCCAACTCGTCGAGCAGCGATCGAAACGCTTCTTCTCCTTCGGCAAGCCGCTCGATCCGTTCGATCATGCTCCGTTCGAGGTGCTCGGCTTCGGCGACGATCTGGGGTAGAGCCACCGGCACGGCGGCCTTGGCCCGATCGACTCCGTTGGGGACGGCGACCAGCGCGACCACGACGGCAAAGGCGGCGCCGGCGTGCACGACCGATCGAGGCACATTCACCGGGGCCGCGGTGCGGGCGTCGACCCGTTCGAGATGCGCCAGGGCATCGGCGATCTGGAGGTGGTGAAACACGCCTGCATGGGGATCGTCGAGAAAGCGCAGGGCCGTGCCCGTGCGGTCCTTCAGCCGGTAATGGCGATCGACGGCCGCGGCCGCATCGTGCCAGCCTGGTTGGGCGACGAGCCCGGCCAGCAGGCCCAACCCGAGCCCGGCCAGCGGAAACAGCAGCGTCGTCCCGCTTGAGAACCCCAACCCGAACAGCCGGGCGACCGCCGGCAGAATCGCCAGGCACGACCCGGCAAACAATCCCAAAGCTCCGGCCCGCAATGCCCGCTGCCAACCTTGCCGCGTGCGGACCGGCCTCAAATGCTGGTAGACGCCTCTCTTCACGTTGGGATTCTCGCTGGAGGGTGGGGCTCGGGCAGGAATGTCGTGGGGCAGTGGCGGGTTCGCTACCCTGGCATGCTACCGTCTATTCTAACCGGACGAAGCGGGGGCGGGAACCACGGTCCTTCGCAGCAGCGCGAGGTCGATGCGCCGGAGGAACACATCGCCCACGAACACCAGCGCCGTCGCGATCAGCAGATAAGGCCAAAGCGGCACGGCCCGGGCGGCAGCGGCCGGCCCCGACGCGAACGGCTCCTCTGGATCGGGGGAATAGCTCCCCCCCGTCGCCAAAGCGACCTCGCGCAACAGGTCGTGATTCGTGGGCCGAAGCCGAAGCTCGTCGGGATACCCGACCACGAGGCCCCGCGATTGATGAAAGGTCTCCCCCCCATCCGAACGCTGCGATAGTTCGAGATGGTACGTGCCCGGCCGGGGGGCGTCGAACTCCACCCGATAGCGGCCCGGTGCGGTCTGAGGCATGCGCAGCTTGCGCACGCCCAAGCCCGGGTCGATCACGTTCAACTCGGTTTCGGCCAGGTTCAGAAACCCTCCCGACGGATCGACCGCATCGAGCGACACTTCGACCGTGCGACCCCGTCGCTCGACGTGGACAAAGATGCCCTTCGCTTCGCTCTTGCGCATGGCGTGGCGGATGACCTGCGCCCAGAAACGCCCGAACTCGGGCCAGGTCAGCCATTCGGCGGCCCAGCGGCTCGAGGCATCGGAGGTAAACGCCACGGTGACGGCCAATCCGTAGCGCCACCACACCAGCAACGGGTCGCCCGACTCGGTCGCCAGGATCACCTCGCTGGTCGGCTTGGCCTCGGTCTTCACGTATCCCAGCAGGAAGGGCGCCGAGGCCAGGTCGACCTCGTTGAGCACGGCGCTTGGGCGAACCACCTGGGGCACGAAAGGCTGCTCCTGGAGGGCCGCCTTGCCGGCCGTGATCGTCTCCTTGGCAAACACCTGGGGAATCGACTGGGGATTGTCGCAGAAGTAGTAACGGCCGTTTCCGATCTGGGCGATCGTCTCGAGCAGCTTGCGATCGGCGCCCTCGCCGACCGCCACGGTCGAGACCGTGATCTGGGCCGAAGCCATGCGCGCAGCGATCGACTCGAAGTCGCCGGGGGCCGAGATCCCGTCGGTCAACACGATGGCGTGCTTCAGCCTGGCCACGGCCGAGTCGAGGGCCTCGAAGGCATCTTCCATGGCCGGGTAGAGGTTCGTGCCGCCGCTGGGCTCGATCGTGCGGATTCGGTCGATGATCGCGTGCTTGCGCGACGCGCTCTCGATCGGGCTGACCCAGTAGCTGCCCGCGTCGAAGGCGATCACGCCGATCTGATCCTTGGGGCCGAGCAGCTCGACCGTGCCTCGGGCGGCCTCTTTGACCAACTCGAGCTTGATGCCTCCCATCGACCCCGACTTGTCGATGACGAGCACCATGGCGAGGCTCGGCTTCTCCTTCTCCTTTTCGAAGTCGCAACGCAGGGGCAGCACCTCTTCGAGCACGGTCTTGTAGTAGCCGCCCAGGCCGAACGACTGGTCGCCGCCGAGCATGAGCAGTCCGCCACCCAGGTCTTGGACGTACGAGCGGATGACCTCCATCTGCCGCACGGTCAAGGCCGTGGCGGGCACGTTGGCCAGGATCACCGCGTCGTAACTCTGAAGCGAGGAGAGCGAGTCGGGCACGCCGTCGCCCGGGCGCACGTCGGCCTCGATGTCCTGCTCGCGGAGCCCCCAGACCAGCTCGCGCGTGGCCTGCGGGTTGCCGGCGATCAGCAGCACCCGGGGCTTGCCCGTCGCGAACACCAGCCCCGTGGCCGTGTTGTTGTCGACCAACGTGTCGTCGAAACCGCGGATCCGCGCGGTCAGCTCGACGAGTCGCTCGTCTTCGACGGTCTGGCGGAAGCGGAACCGGTTCTCCCCCGGCTCGACGGTCTGCCGGCTGCTCTCCACGCGATGGGGGCCGCGGAAGATCTCGATCGTGCCCTCGCCGTCGCGGTTCGAGTCGATCGCGACCTCGACCTCGAAGGGCTCGCCCTGGCGCACCTGGGCGGGCACCTCGACGGCCGACACCTGCACCTCGGGATCGTCCCGAACGGCCAAAGGCACGGTCGAGATCGGCACTCCTGCCCCCAGCGCCGCCTGAAGCAGGTCGCCCTCGGTCTGGTTTCCGTCGCTCAGCACGACGAGGTGGGGCACGTAAAAGGGAGGAATCGCCGCGGCCGCCACCTCGACGGCCGCCGCCAGGTTGGTCGCCTCGGCTCCGTCGTCCAGGTCGAGCGAGTCGGGCGGGTCGGAGGCGATCGGGCCCGGTCGTTCGGCAAACGCCACGAAGGCCGTCTTGTGGCTGCCGGCGTGCTCTTGCGCCCGCCGGAGGTACGCCAACGCCGCGGCGCGCGACGCGCGCCCGACGCTCAGGCTGGCGTCGACCACGAACACCACGAACTTGCGCGACGTGGGCACCAGTAGCGTCAGATCGGCCAGCGCCAGCACGAGCAGCACGACGATCAGCGACCGAAGCACCAACGACGCGACCCGCTGCCGGTACGGAAAGTCGACCAGGCTGCGGCGGAAGTAGTAGAACACCAGGGGCAGGGCCGCCAGGGCGACCAGCAGCCAGGGACGCGTCAGCTCGAGTTGCAACCATGCCTCAGGCATCGCAAAGCCGTGGATCGCGGGTCGTGGGCAGGGGACGGTGCTCCGGCATCTCAGCTAATCCAGCGCCGCTGATACAGCAGCCATTCGAGGGCCGACACGATCAGGGCGCCCGCGACCAAGTAGAACCACATCGGTCGCACCCACGCGCCGGCGACTCGCGCCTCGGCCCGGGGCGTTCGCTCGGGGGCCGATCGCAGGTCGCTCTCGTCGGGCGAGGTCAGATTGCAGGCCAGTTGCAGCGTCGGCCCGTCGGCCTCTTGCCGGCCGGCCCCGCCGGGCTCCCGTCGCTCGATGGTCCACACGCCGCATCGGTCGAGCGGGCCAATCGTCGTCGTGCCGAGCGACGCCGGCACGGGGCGGACCGATCCGTCCGGAGCGCGCAGCACGAGCGGCGCGACCGCTGGGTCGCCGGCGCTCGCCGCCATCGCGAGCGGCCCCAGATCGACCTCGACCGTGCTTCCCGCGGCGACCGCCTCGCGAAGCTCTCCTTGGACCCCCTGAAACCAGGCCACGGCATTGGTCATCATGATCGGAAACGCCGTGCGAAGCGGCAGGTCGCCCTGGCTCAGGTCGGCCGACAGCACGAGCACGTTTCCCTCGGGCCGCTCAATCGCCGCGTAGATCGGCTCTCCCCCGACCGAAGAGGCCAGGGCTCGATGCTCGGCCGTGAAATCGAGCTTCCGAGCCCCGGGCATGAGCAGGTTGTCGAGCCTCACGTGGGTCATGAGCGGCGAGTCGGCGTCCTGCTCGGTGACGATCGGACTTTCGAGGGCCTCGCCCACGTTCCACAAGTCGCACGCGTCGATCGGATCGATCACCAGGACATTTCCCGGCGGCAGGGCGGTGGGAACCCTGCGATGGAACACCGCGATGCTCCCGGCCGGCAACCGTTCGGGCGCCCGGGTCGACACGGTCAGGTCGATGATCGAACTCGCCCGGAACACCCCCTCGAGAAACACATTGCCCTCGCTGACCAGGACGACGGGTTGTCGTTTTCGCTCGGGCAGCAGGGCCACGGCCCGGTTGTCGACCGGCAGCGCGTCGTCGACGTCGAGTTGGGCGATGAGTCGGCCCCCTCGGATTGCCGTCTGCTCGATGACCTTGGTCCACGGCCGGCCGGGTTCGAGTTCCAGCGGCACCACGTCGACCAGGTCGTCGTCCAATTCGAACTCCAGCCGGCAAGCGACGGGTCGCCGGCCGAAGTTCGTGACCTCGACGAGAATCTGGTACCCGATCGGATCGAGCAGGCTCCGCCGTGCCTGGAACCGGGTGATGGCCACGTTGTCGGCGGGACCGCCGATGCCGCTCCACTCGATGTCGCCGGCGTCGGCCAACGCGTCGGCCCCCGGAAAACAGCCGTCGCTCAGCACGATGAGCCGGGCCCCCGGGTGGTCGCCCAGCACCCGGCGAGCCAGCCGGACGGCCTCGGGCAATTCGCCTGGGGCCTCGGCGACGCGCAGGCCGTCCAGCGCCCTGCGCAAGCTGCGCTGATGACTCGTCAGGCCGCACGCCACGCGCGCGGTGCTCCCGGCCTCGACGATCGCCATCTCGTCCCATTCCCGCATCGAAGCGATCAGGTTTCGCCCGTCGGCCTGGGCTCGGGCGAACCGCGTGGGCGCGACGTCGGTGGCGCCCATGCTGGCCGAGACGTCGACGACGAGCACGATGCGGCGAGCCTCCCGCTTCTGCCAGGGCGGGGAGGGATCGCAGAGCGCCCCCACCACAAGGGCCAGAAACAGCAACTGCACGAGCAGCGACACCAGGTGGCGAAGCCGTTGCCAGATCGCCCGGGGCCGCTTCTCCTCAAAGACCTGGTCCCAGAACATGACCGTCGGGACGGGAACGCGACGAAGCCGGGTCTTCACGAGGTAGAAGACCACGATCGGGATCGCCAGCAGCCCCCAGAGCAGCCCGGTAAGGTTACCCAATTCCATCGCGGGAAAAACACCCTTCGGCGGTTCGGTCTGAGGCGGCTCCGATCGGTTCGCTCCCGCCCGCCCGGGTCGGCAGACGGCCACAATCCCCACTCCATTCTGTGGGCAAGGCCGACGAAATGTCAAAGCGCCCCCTTCGCGACGGACTCGCCGCACCGCCCGTCCGGAGGATCATCCGCGCCCAGAGCCGACGCCCTCCGGTGGACCAGGTTTGCCACGTTCGCGCAGAAAAGGTATTATCGCAGAAGATCCAGTTGAAAATCGGCATGCTTCCCCCAGACCGAGAAGGGCGATCGAGCGATGCCACGAAAGCCGGAACGGAACGTGGAAAGGCCGCCCGCAACGGCCGTGACCGCGGCGGGCATGCGCATTCTGCGCTTGCTGGTGGGCACCCCGCCCAAGACGGTCGCCGAGCTGATCGACGCCACCCAGGTCACGCGAACCGCCGTGACCGAACAGCTCAACGAGCTCGTGGCGGCGGGATTCGTCGAGCGCACGGTCGAACGCCTGCCGGGCCGGGGCCGCCCGCGGCATCTCTACGGCGCCACCGACGACGCCCTGGCGCTGCTGTTCGCCTGCAGCCCGCAGTTGCTTGTGCCCGCCATCTGGCAGGCGATCGTCGACGTGGGCGGAAGCGAACTCAAACGCAAGGTGCTCCAGCGCGTCAGCCGTCGGCTGGCAAGCCGCTACAAGCGGCAAATCAGCGCGAAAACCCCCCAAACGCGATTGGCCCGCATGGCCGAGCTGATCCGCGAGGAGGGCGGTCTGGTCGAGATCGAGAAGGATCGGCGCGGCCGGTTGACCATGATCAAGCGAAGTTGCCCGTTCCTCAGCATGTCGGACGAATCGCGTTCGGTCTGTTGCATCGATCAGGAGGTGCTGAGCATGGTCGTCGG
>Ga0334901_1001313_pt1 | contig 26973 bp, 15 predicted proteins | sample GraSluR3_MG_3_FD_207216 | JGI IMG/M metagenome (GOLD analysis project Ga0334901, IMG submission 207216) | Sludge microbial communities from methane-producing bioreactor in Wageningen University, Netherlands - Granular Sludge_15_08-R3 | ecosystem: Engineered > Bioreactor > Anaerobic >... | reverse complement strand
CGTTTCCGTTGTCGCCCGTAAAGCGGATGGTGGCCGGAATGGTAATCAGCTCGTTCGTTTGGGCATCGGCCAGTTTCACCGAAATGCGGGTATGGAAAAAATTGAAATCGATTACCAGCAGGTTGATGTCTTCTCCCGTTTCCCTGTCTTTCAGCGGATTGTCGAGATAGTCGCTGCATCCGGCCAGTGCAAAGAACATCACCAGTGTGAGCAGCGATTTGGCAAAAATGTGGAATCTTTTTGTATTCATAACGGTCATTTTTTTAGGTTAAATTAAACGAATGCCAAGGGCAAATTTCACTACCGGATAATATTTATATACCGAAAACTGATTTTCGAGGTATTGCTGGTGACCGTGTGCCGGATCGGAAGTGGGTGCCAGCAGTCCGGTGGTTTGTATGTTCAGTTTGGGTGGTCCCATGTAGTATAGTCCGGTTTCGAAGTTCCACGATACCATTTTGGTTTTCCCGAAAAACTTGCGGAAACCTGCCGCAACATAAGGTGAAAACTTTAGTTCAGGTTCAACCTCGAAACGAAAATCGCCCACTTTGGAAGCCGGTATGGTAATGTCTCCGTAAGTCATTTCACTGGCAGCCACCCCTTCAAATTTGGGTTGAAAGTTGTTCATTACCACGCCACCCGACAGGTAGAGCGACTTTGCGTAAAAATAATCGGCCAGCAGAAAAATGCCTCCGGTTTTGTACTGAAAACTGGCGTCGTAGTTGATGTCGTTTTCTTCGTATGGAAAATTAAAGTTGTATTTCAACGATTCCACGCCTGTTTTCAGGGTAAGCCGATAGCCGGCAATGTAATTCAGATTGAATCCCAGGCCGTTGGTGGTGGCCTGCGCACCAATGTACAGCCCCGAATGAGTCTGAGGTGTTTCATCTGCAATGGTTTGAATCTCCTGTCCCTGCATCTCAGCAGAAATCAGACTGAAAAAAAGAAATGCGGTAACCAGTATCCGGTGTTTCATATTGAATCAATTAAGATGCTTATGTCTGCGTATATAACGCAAATTTATAACAATCAGCCTTTATAGTTGCATTTTTTTGTGGAATAAATGCTTAAGTGTTTCATTTTCAGAAATTGTGAAAACAGTGTTCAGTAAATAATCCGGTTGGAGTCAGGGATTTTGTATTTGTCGCCATCAGTAGTTTTTGGGATGGTTGGGGGATTAGTTTAAAGTTCAGAGTTCAAAGTTCAGAGTTCAAAAGCAGCAGACATTAAATCCTGTTCTCTTTTTGATAAACCATATTGAGTGGCAATCTTACGCCAATTTTTGATACTTTTTTTGATATTAGTAATTGTTTCTTTCGCTTTAGTTGTGTCCAGACGAAAAAATTCAGCGACTTCCAAAGCTAATTCTGTATCCAGGGAATTATCTTCATCAGTAATATTTAAGGTAAGTCCGGTGCCGGTCGGTACCGGATTGATATCAAATGCCGGAGACAATTTCCAGCCATTTTTACCTAACAGGAAACCGTGATTTCTCAGGTGATCATCTGTGTTTTTTATGCAGATATTAAAGACGATTCGTTTCCATAATTCCTGCAAATCAGCATCTACATAATTTTTATCTCCGGATTGCAGAATAAAACCTGCTATATCAAGGTAGCTAAGCCCGCTAATATAGTCATCTCCATCCTTTCGGCCCAACATGGTCATTGCCGATGCAAAATGAATACGTTTGTTACCGGGTTGGCGGTCAAATCTTTTGGAAATATAGGTGTATTGATTACAAGAAAATTTTTGAATCGTTGCATCAGGCATGCTGATTCCTGAATTCACAGCGAGATCATGAACTACCATCTCCCAACCGCCCACATCAGCATCGTCATTTCGGCTTGGAAATTTAGCAATCCACAAGTGATCGTTATTATCCAACACACTCGCTTTAGGCCTTGCGCCACCCAGTGATGATCCAGGCGCAGTTAATAAATTAAGCCATTTCAGGTAATCGGGATTTTCCACGGAATCATTCTTTTCCAGTTGGAGACTGGCGTATTCCAGTTCCCTGAGCGATGTCCAGGGTGGTGCTGCCATCTCTCTGTTGTCGTTGAGAAATGGCCCATCCGGCGATTCTTTGAACCGCAAGGCACCCATCCGGTGTTCATCATAAACACCGAGTAAGTAGTCTGATTGCATCAGGTTTTTTTGAGGCCTGTTTTCCATTCTTGCCAGCAACGCTTCCCGTCTTCGCATCAAAACACGTCCCCACCGGTCTGGTGATGAATCCAGGAACACACCAAAATTTGGCTTGTCATCCTGCAGGTATTGTGGACCGGAGTAGTAATTCATATCCGGATCCAATACAAAAAGCTGATCCGAATTGAGCCAGTTATTATCGTATTCGAATGAGAAAACCTCATTTCCACGAATGGATTCCGCCCGTAATGTTCCGATTAATGATGGACCATTTAATACTAACCAATCAGCATAAACATAAATATTTTTTGAAGCCATAAAATTACTTTTACCTATTTATTTTTTGTACTTATTAATTTACTGTCCTGAAGTTTGCGCCCTAATTTATCATCGGCGGCTACTTTTGTAATGTCATCGGACAAACCTAAAATAAAAAGAACCTGAACATAAATGCCCATGGCTACACTGGGCAGACCTTTTTCCACTGAAACCAATGTCCGGCGGCTGATGCCTGCACGTTCAGCTACTTGTTCGGCCGTCAGTTTTCTCCGAAGTCTGGCCAGTTTTATATTTTCACCCAAAATGGCCATTGCTTTTGCCTGTTTTGGTAACAAAACTGTATTTCTCTTTTTCATATAGTGAATTATTTTGCACAAATATAATCTTTTTGAGTAAAATAGTGCACATTTAATAAATTGTAATTTGTAGCCGTTTGGTTAGGGCCATTTTCAATGCACCGGACGCAATTATTTGAAATGCGCGGTTATCCCCGATAGCGAACGACGCGCGCATCCAAACCACAAACCCTAAGGCAACGTTGTAAGCCTTAGGGATTTGCCCGCACAATTTCTCAGTTCTCAGTTCTCAATTTCTCAGTGCTCATCGCTCAGTTCTCATCGCTCATCTCTCATTGCTCAGTTCTCAGTGCTCAATTCTCAGTTCTCAATTTCTCAGTGCTCAGTTCTCAGTTCCCAGCGCCTGCCGGGATTCCTTTGTGGGTGGGAAAAAACCGACTGGAAAACAAACAATGCCTGAGAAATTCTTTCTTTTTATTGAAATGGTTCATTAGTTTTGCACCATGCAGTTTAAAGTGGTTTCGGAATACCAACCTACCGGCGATCAGCCGGAAGCTATCCGGCAACTGGCTGAGGGTTTGAACAACGGCGAGCGGTACCAGACCCTGCTGGGGGTTACCGGCTCGGGGAAAACCTTTACCATGGCCAATGTGATTGAAAAGGTGCAGCGTCCGACGCTCATCCTCAGCCACAACAAAACCCTGGCCGCACAGCTCTACAGCGAGATGAAGCAGTTCTTCCCCGACAATGCCGTGGAGTATTTCGTTTCATACTACGATTACTACCAGCCCGAGGCCTACCTGCCCACCACCGATACCTACATTGAAAAAGACCTTTCCATCAACAAAGACATTGAAAAGCTGCGGCTGAGCACCACTTCGGCATTGCTCTCGGGCCGGCGCGATGTGGTGGTGGTTTCTTCGGTTTCGTGCCTCTACGGCATCGGAAACCCCGACGATTTTCATGCCAACGTCACCGAGGTGAAAGCAGGGCAGAAGGTGGGCCGCAACGCCATGCTGCACCGGCTGGTGGATGCCCTCTATTCCCGCAGCGAGGTGGAGTTCGAACGCGGAAACTTCCGGGTGAAAGGCGATACCGTGGATATTTTTCCTGCCTACAGCGACACTGCCATCCGCGTGGTATTCTGGGGCGACGAAATCGAGGAAATTTTTGGCTTCGACCCGCTCACCGGACAATCCCTTCAGCAGATGGATGCTGCGGTGATTTATCCGGCCAACATTTTTGTGACAACCAAAGCCCGCATGAAGTCGGCTATCCGGCACATACAGGACGACCTGGTGGCCCATGTTGACTATTTCAAAGAAATTGGCAAAAACCAGGAGGCCAAACGCATTCTGGAGCGGGTGGAGTACGACATGGAGATGATGCGCGAACTGGGCTACTGTCCCGGCATCGAGAACTATTCCCGCTACTTCGACGGCCGCCGCCCGGGAACCCGGCCCTTTTGCCTGCTCGACTATTTCCCAAACGATTTTTTAACCATCATCGACGAGAGCCACGTGACTCTTCCGCAAATCAGAGCCATGTATGGCGGCGACAATTCGCGGAAAACGACTTTGGTGGAATACGGCTTCCGGCTTCCGGCAGCCATGGACAACCGACCGCTGAAATTCGGGGAGTTTGAATCGCTCGTTGACCAGATGGTTTTTGTGAGCGCCACACCTGCCGATTACGAACTGGCCAAATGCGAAGGCGTGGTGGTGGAACAGGTCATCCGCCCCACCGGCCTGCTCGATCCCATGATAGATGTGCGTCCCAGCACCAACCAGATTGACGACCTGCTGCACGAAATTCACCTGCGCACCGAAAAGAACGAACGCGTGCTGGTGACTACCCTCACCAAACGCATGGCCGAAGAGCTTTCCAAATACCTGCTGAACATGGGTGTGAAAACCCGCTACATCCATTCCGATGTGGACACCATGGAGCGCATAGAGATTATGGAGCAACTGCGTAAGGGTGAGTTCGATGTGCTGGTGGGCATCAATCTGCTGCGCGAAGGACTCGATCTGCCCGAGGTGTCGCTGGTAGCCATTCTCGATGCCGATAAGGAAGGGTTTCTGCGCTCCGAGCGATCGCTGACACAAACAGCGGGCCGCGCTGCCCGTAACCTCAATGGCATGGTAATAATGTACGCCGACAAAATCACCGGCTCCATGCAGCGCACCATCGATTCCACCAACTACCGCCGCGAAAAACAGCTGAAATACAACGTGGAAAACAACATTACCCCCACGCAGATTGTAAAACCCACCCGCGAAATCATAGGGTACGGGTTCCGGGGCGGCAAAAAGCCCGTGGAGTATGGCCAGCCAGGTCTGCCCGACATGGCTGCCGACCCGGTGGTAAAATACATGACCGCCGACGGACTGGAAAAAGCCATCGAAAACCTGAAAAAGCAGATGAAAGCCGCCGCCAAAGAGCTCGACTTCATCGAAGCCGCCCGCCTCCGCGACGAAATGTTCGCCATGGAACGGCTGCTGAAGGAGAAGCAAAAAACATGATGCCCGGTTGTTCCTTCTTCACCTGGTGGCTTCATGTCCACCTATCATCTAAAAAAATGTATTTAATTGCAGTTTATTGAGTTATAGGATGAAGGTCATCGGAGCAAGTCCCCCTTTGGTTGAGATATTACATTTGAAAAACGGATGTTTTTTTCCAAAGGGGGATTTTAGGGGGATTGAGAGCTTTACAGTCAAGTTATATTTCTGGTTATATCGCGATTAGCGATTAAGGAACTGATGAATAAGTATCAGCCTTAGGGAACTGTCCGCTAAACCACAAACCCTAAGGCAACGATGTAAGCCTTAGGGATTTGCTTAGAGGTAAAATTTTGAAAATAAGGTTTTTAAGAAAGAAAAAAAAGGAATATTTTGCAATTCATCCCTGCCGCTGTTCGGGAAAAAAACAACTTTTATATTCCCCACATTCTTTCCCCTTCTCATCTCTCCGCTCCTTGCCCCTTGCTCCTTGCCCTTTGCTCTCTGCTCTTTGCTCTCCGCCCTTTGCCCTCAAGGTGTTGCCAATCAGAGCAGTGACGGTGTTCGGAGCTCGTCCCCCTTTGATTGCCTGAGTTGTATTGGAATTCAAAAGTTCAATATCAAAGGGGGATTTCAGGGGGATTTTAAAGCAAGAATCTCATGTAAAGCCAAATTTTGAACAATAAAGTTTTTTCGAATTATGCATCTTATTTTTTTTATTTCCGGTACTGAATCCCCCTTCAATTCCCCCTTTGGAATTTATAAATCGTTTTTCATGGCAAAACTGCATCCCAAGGGGGACAAGCCCCGAACAACCGCTTGCATTCCATCGAAGCGCTTCTTCGTCCACCTCTCACTCTCTCACCCTCTCACCCTCACACCCTCTCTGCTCCCTGCTCTCCGCCCTCAACATTCCCGGCACCTGCCAACGTCGTAAAAAATGAATAAGGGAATAAGGTTGGGGTTTATGTGGTCGAACCAGCTACTAAGGTAAAATTCTGGAAATAAGGTTTTTAAAGAGGAATGACGTTATGGGAAAAAAATTCGACACCGGCTGGAGTCGCACGTTGATTCTGCTACTAATTTTCAATAAACATATAATTCCTGCCTTGCCAGTCAGGCAGGCCTTCGCGATTTCAAATGTTTAAGCACCCACCTGTCAACGAAGGGAACCACCTTCGCGAGGTCGTATGTTTATTGCGCTGAGATGTTTGCCATGGAACGGCTGCTGAAAGAACGCAGGAGTGCAGTTTAAAGAAATAAGAATTTATATCTTTACACAAAAATTATTCATGGCTGAAATTTCAATTGTAGTACCTGTGTTTAATGAACAGGAGAACATACGTTTGCTGACTGATTCATTGAAAAAGGCATTGGTACCGCTGAACACAAGCTATGAAATTATTTTTGTTGACGATTGCAGCACCGATCAATCACTTCAGATCATAAAAGATTTGGCCGGTAGTGATACCCATATTAAATATCTTACTTTTACACGCAATTTTGGCCAGCAGGCAGCCCTTACTGCCGGATTGGATTTTGCATCAGGAAAAGCTGTTATTACTATGGACGCAGATATGCAGGATCCGCCGGAGCTGCTTCCTGAAATGATCTGTGAGTGGGAAAAGGGACATGACATTGTTTACATGCACCGCAAAAACCGGCACGACGGATTGTTTAAAAAGCTTTCGGCCCGTTTTTACTACTTCCTGCTCAGTAAATTTTCCGACAGAAAAATCAGCAGCAATATCGGCGATTTCAGGCTGATGGACCAGAAAGTGGTCAATGAACTGAAAAAACTGCACGAAAAAAGCAGGTACATCAGGGGAATGGTGTCCTGGATGGGATTTTCACATACCATTCTCGATTACGACCGGCCTAACCGGTCCAACGGAAAATCCGGATTCAGCCTGTTAAAAATGGTTCGGCTCGGCATGCATGGCATTTTGAATTTTTCGTTGCTGCCCCTCCGGCTCGGACTGGTTGTTGGTGTGGCAGTTATTATTCTGGGATTCCTGTTGCTTGCCTACATTGTTCTCGATACCCTGATGAATGATGTGTATTATGAGCTGCATAAATGGCTGGGGGTGGTAACCTTCATTTTTACCGGCTTTTTATTTGTACTGATTTGGATTCTGGGTGAATACATCGGGAAAATCTACGACGAGGTAAAAAACCGCCCGGTTTACATTATTCGCGAAAAAGGAAACCTCGAATGAAGCTACTGGTTCTCTCTTATGAATACCCGCCCATTGGCGGTGGAGGCGGAATTATCTGCCGCAATATCTCAGAAAATTTAGCGAGACAGGGAAACGAGGTAACTGTGCTTACTACAGCACCCCCCTCCGCTTCAAACCCGGAACCTGCAGCCTGCAACCCCGTCCGACCAGCTCGTCCGGGCGGGCAGCACCCAGCAACCCCGTCCGACCGGCTCGTCCGGGCGGGCAGCACCCGGCACCAAGCACCCGGCAACCCACTCATTCTCCGTCTCTCGTCCAAACGTAAAAATACATTTCAGTCCAATCCTGTGGAGATGCTTTCCTGGATTCAAACCACTAAAAAGTTCATTGAAGATACCCCCGGGTTTGTTGATTTTGACATTTGTATGGCCCATTTTGTATTGCCCGGCGGCGAGGTTGCATACTGGCTGAAAAAGAAATACGGATTGCCGTACGTACTCATTTCCCACGGTCATGAAATCCCCTGGGTTCACCCGAGGCAGATGCTTTTTCTGCACATTGGCGCTTATTTCCGTTTAAAAAAGGTTTGCAAACATTCAGCTCTGAATTTTGTGCAGACTGCAAAAATGAAAGCCAACATCGACCGGTTTATGGGAAAGAAATACCCATATAAAAATGTAGTGGTTCCCAATGGTGTCGATCCGGTAAAGTATCACCCCGCACCCGGCAAACGCCCGCAAAAACTGAGAATCCTCTTTACGGGCAGGCTGGTGATACAAAAAGACCCCATGACTTTTCTGAAAGCCCTCCGGATATTTGGCCGTTATACCCGGAATTTTGAGGTACATATTTTGGGAAACGGCCATTTAAGAGAAAAAATGGAACGCTATGTCAGGAAGCAGGGGTTGACTTCTTATGTGAAATTTCCGGGCAAAGTATCCGACACCGAAATGGTACCGGAATACCAGGCGGCCCACCTCATGGTTGCCCCCTCGCTGAACGAAGGCATGAGCATTGCAGCACTCGAAGCGCTCAGTTGCGGGGTTTATCTGATGGCCACCCGCGCCAGTGGTTTTGAAGACATGATACAGGAGGGAGTAAACGGCGAATTTATTCCCTTCCGCAATCCCCCGGCACTGGCCGAACAAATGGTGAAGTTTTACAAAAATCGGTTCAGTGGGCGCCATTCTGAAACCCAGGTGCATGGAGTTCTGCCTAAAATCCCCGGCTGGAAAGAGATCAGTATCGAATACCGGCGCATATTATCGGGAGTATGCTCTCCAAAGGACTACCTCCGCAGATAATATCCCACATTTCCCCACACAACCGACCACACATATTTCACAGCAGCCCGTATTCATATCATGTTTTAAATATAAAGATAATCCGGCATGCTATTTTTTACGGTTACTTTTAAAATATTTTTTGAGGTAATAATCAACGTAGCCCCATTTCCCGGCAACATATTTATTCCATAAAAACCTAACGGCCAGCAACGGGCTTTTTACCACAGCAAACGGAAAATATACTTTTCTGAAATTTTTATTTGCCTTCCGTTTTCCAAATTCCAGAAGCTCAACCTTGTTTGCTGCATATAGTTGGTACAAAGCCGAACCTGTTTTGCAATATCCCTTATCAATATTATTTCTTCTCCACTCCTCGTTTATCCAATGAATGGCATACCAATCTTCCGGAATTTCAATGGGGTATATAATAAGTTTTCTTAGTTCATAAAAACTTTCGGGGTTGGTAAAATTTTTAATATATCCCGAAAGATTATATTTTTCAATCCCGTCGTTCAGGATTTGAATCGGCAAATGCCAGTCGCGGTTTTTTTCATCCACTTCAATGCTCGCCCTTTCAAAACAGTATTTCATTAATTCACTTTTGGGCGGGCATTTTATCATGTTGCCCACAACCGGCATATCGTGGTGCGGACGAAAAACATAGGGCTCCTCAAAATCGAGCGGTTTTAAACAGGTCACATCCATATCAACCCACCAGCCACCGCGTTCATAAAGCAACTTATACCGGAAAATATCAGAAAACCCGGCCAGGCTTCCTTTGCCATGCCCAAACTGGTCTTTGTATTTGTACCTGAAGATTTTATTTGCCGGGATAATTTCATTGGCATCTTTTAGTTGAACATCGGAAGGAATTTTGGTTTCCATATCGTAATAAATCCATAACACAAACCTGTGACCATGCGAAAGGAATGATTGGATGGTTAGTAATTCCAAAGCGGAAAGCTGAGTTCCTATCCAGAGCGCATTAATTGTACTATTTTCTTTCTGAATTTTCTCCAATATTCTTAATTTATTCAAACAATAACGACCTTTGCTTTTTCGTATAACTCTTCAATAGAATTGTTGTTAAGCTCATTTAATAATTCAATTTCGGATATGTTGTTCATTGTTTCTAATAAAGCTCTTCGTAATTTTTCATCATCTTCAAATAAAGAAATAACCGACTCCATCTTATTTACAAGATTTCCAATATCATCTTTTGTATAATCACAATTATCCAAACTACTACAGTAATTCATTAGTTTCACGTTTATCATGGATATTATTTTCTCGATTTTTATATCCCGAGATTGTTTTTCTTTATTTTCCTTTTGCAGCGCCTCCATCTTCCAATGCGACAAAAGTTTCAAAAAACTTACAAATGCTCTCTTATTCTTTAAATTAAAGGTATTCCACCTGATGGATTCCTTATTTAAAAATGAAATAATGCTATCCAATTCATTTGCTGAAAGAAACTTAAGTGAATAACTTGTGGGACTTGTAACTGTATTGAAGTATATATTTGCCCCAGCTGAACTGAAATATTCAATCATTTTGGGAATTCCTTTCCAATTTATTGTCATTGGACAAATAGAGATATGCAATGGTAGTCTCTTATCCCTACCATATTTTAAAAAGTATTGAATATTTTCATTAACCACCTCAAAATTTGAATTTAGCCTAATACTTTCATACACTTCTTTATTAAGTGAATCAACAGATATTCCAATCCGAAATTTTCCTTTATTTAATAATTCTTTTATCCCGGTATTTAAAATTGTTCCGTTTGTTTGAACATCTATAACACATTGTGGATTAATTTCAATTATTTTTTCCCAAATCCTAAAATATGTATTTATTAAAAAAGGTTCTCCCCCTAAAAATTTTGCCTCCTTTAAATAAGGAATAAATTCAATTAACTGATTAACAAACCGATCATCATATTTCATTTTTATTCCTGGCAGATGTTCTCTGTTTCTGCGGATTGCCGATGAAAATTCTCCTGAACACATGATACATTCGAGATTACATATATTAGCGAGTTCAAACTCAAAAAGAGTTGGATATTCTTTGTGAACAGTAATATTGTTGTACAACGAGAAACCAGCTCCCAGTATATTGTTGGATTTGACAAAAAACTCACAACTTTTGCAACCTAGGGAGAAATCATTGACTTCTAAATGTCCACGGAGTTTCTCAATTTTTTTACCTTCCCATATGTTTTTTAATGTATTCTCCGGATACTTCCCAAGAACAAAAGAACGATTATAACAACAAGCAGTTACATCACCCCTGGGACCGAAATACAAACTTTTAAATGGAGCCGAACAATAGGCCTTACTGATTGTATTTAATGCTAAATTTGATTTTATTTTATTGGATAAGTGATTATACCACCACTTGAAATGCCCAAGAAAATACCAAAATGCTTTTTTTATGCAGAGCGTGGGCCTTGATAAAGCAATTTCGTTTGATATTTTTTTGTGAAAAACAGGTTTGCCGGTTTCTATTTTATATTCTTTTATCAGGTTTCCCAGTGCCGAATTCCTTAGCCTCAAATTATTTTTATCGATTTTGTTCATCCTCCATTCTTCGTTGCTCCAGTGGATTACTGCCCAATTTTTGGGGAAAGGCCGGTTGCTCCTTATAAATTTTACCGTCTCATTCCAGTCATCCAGGTTCGACACCCCAACTGTTTTGTATTTCATAAGATTGAGCTGGTTGATGTGTTTGCTCAGAATTTTATTAGGCAGCAACCAATCCAGCGTATTTTCATTGCATGTGCTTTTTACCTCCTCATAAGTTCGTTTCATCAGCTCCGATCCCTTGGGGCATTTCATTACATTCCCGATAACATCGAGGGTTAAATGGTCCCTGAAATAGTAGGGGGCCTCAATATTCAAAGGTTTTAAACAGGTTACATCCATATCAACCCACCAGCCTCCGTATTCATAAAGTAGTTTATACCTGAACATATCTGAAAAAGGGGCGCCAACGCTTCCTTTCCCCACTCCGGTAACCGGGTCATTGAATTTTCTTACAATAATCTCATTTTCGGGGATAATTTGATTGGCATCCCTTATCACCACACCTTCCTGAAGTTGATTTTCAATTTTGTTGTAGGTCCAAAGATGGAAAGTATGGCCATAAAAGACAAAGGATTTTAAAGTAAGCATTTCCAGGATGGAAAGCCTGTTGCCAATCCACAAGCCATTTATTATTTTATTGTCGTCGCTTAACATGGGTGCTTTGTTTAAGTTTCGTTTACCCGGCTGCGGAATATTTTTAAAAGCAGATACTCCCCGAGATAATAAAGGAAATCCCTGCTGTTTTGCAGGTCCTTTTTCGTTTTTTTTATCATTTTCAAAATTACAGCATAAAACAAAAGGATATGGAGTAATAGCAGGATTAAAAAAGTGTAATCCCTATTTATGAGGTAAAATAAAAAAACAAGGGGCAACCATTCCTCATAAAAATCATTTAATACGAATAGAAATGAGAACTTTAATTCTCTTTTTCTTGCTTGAAGGCGCTCCCAAAGCCGGAACCTGAAAAAAAGATGGGTTAAAAAAAGCGGGATTACCAGCCAAAGGAAACGAATAGTATGTATGGACAGGATAAGGATTAAAGCAAGCAATAAAATGACCTCAGTTTTTAGAAGGTATCGTGATACCAGGTTCACCGTTTTTAACGGGCCAAATTTATTTGCGAATGTAGTTACAGATGTTTTCCGGTCGTTTTTGCGGTCCTGAACCTGGTGCAATAATATTCCCCGTAGTCCTTTTAAAAATGCCCAGGATGCAACAAATATTATCAAAAACACATTCAAATGGGAATATTGCATTAAATTAAAATCAATAAAAGTTGTTAATATAATTCCGAAAGGAATAACACTATTATACAATGCATCTAATACGACCCCGGGCAATGGAAAACGTTTTAAACGTAAAGGAAACACGGAATAAGCACTCAGTAAAAATAATTGGAATAGATATAGTGGAAAATTAATAATGTTCACAGGTAAAAAACTCCAGGGTAAAAGAGCTATGATTAATACACCTATTAAAATCAACACATTTTTAGATAATGAATTAGTGGAAGCGAAGTTGTGTTTCCCAGCTATTTTGTCTGTTACTATATCTGTCCAGTCATTAATAAAATATCCGAACGCAATGGTTCCGGTTATAGTTATAAAAAGTAATCCCAGGATTTGGATTGCTAAGCTGAATGGAATTTCATAGATATAAATAGCACAAAATCCTATTCCTAATAAAAAAGGTACCAAATAATTCCACCATCGGGAAATTCTCATGAGACCAAAACTTTATTTTTTTATTGCAACTAATTCAAAATATTTACAATATTTTTTATACGGTTTTCCCCTCCCCGGAAAATCAAAATTAGCTAATGTTTCGTAATCATATGTAAATTCCCAGTTTGAATTCTCAAAATCTAATTCTGACAGTTTTGCTATTTTAAAACCATTATTAGATAAAACTCTCCTCATTTTACGAATTGTTATAAAATTAAACCTATAATGATTCCTTAATATTTCTCTCGTTCTTCTGAATTTTAATCCGTAATATGGATGCATCATATTTATCCAGAAAGGATCTTTTATGTACAATTTTCCACCTTTTTTAAGCACTTTATGTACTGATTTAACTAATTTTTCAGGATGAAATGAATGACCGAAAGATTCAAGGAACATCACAATATCAAAACTGGATGCAGTATAAATCGAATCAATATTGTGATAATCTCCGTTTATCACATTTATTTTTTCAAACAGTCTTTTTTCCAATATCTTTTCCTTTAAATAATCAACCTGAACTTTGGAAATATTTATTGCCTCTATATTTATATTCTTTTTTTGTGAAAAATAAAAGATTGGACCTCCTATCCCACATCCAGCATCCAGTATCCTGTCATTATCACGAATGGGTATCGTTTTTAAAACATGTTCATGAAGGTCTTCAATTGGTAATGTTCTTAAAGCTTGAAAAGTATCTTCAATATCAATTTTTTCTGTAATAACAGGAGTTATTTTATCATATCCCCTTCCAATAATTCGTGGCGAAAAAAATCTATGTTTCATATTTCCTGGTACTTAATTAATATTTTAACCATCTTACCTCCGGCGAAAAAGGAACATTAGACAAACTATAAAGAGCTCTATTTAAAGTCTTATTTTTTGAATACAATTTAAAAGTAATGACATATGGTAATGTAAAAATTATTATGTTGTCTGTGGTTAAGAGTAATAAATCCAGACCGTAAATAGAATTGTTAAATATACTGCGCTGAATCAAGCATTTGATTGATTTTTTTCCCTTTGTTAATAAGGAATCCTTCCATTCATCCTTATACTTTTCAAGAAATGGTGAAACATAAAACAACGGATTCCCGTTTACATCATTCACCCTTAGTGCGATATTGATAGGTTCGGTGTTGTCGAGCTTTTCAAATTCTATTTCAATCACGATCTTTTCATCCACATAGATGGGTTCATCGGTGCTGCGGTTTTCGTTGTGTACGGCAATACGGCGCAGACGTACAATTTCGTTTCCAGGGGCAGTGTCGGGGTTTTTCCATACACGCAAATTTTCCGGGTTGGGTTTTCCCCCGTTTATTTTGGCAGGCTGATTAGTAAAGGTGCTTTCTGCATAGGTATTGATGATCTCATCGGTACGGCCTTCACCGGCAAGTTTTCCGTTTTCAAGGTAAAGGCAGCGGGTGGTATAGCGCGAGAGGCTGGTGAGGTTGTGGCTTACCAACAGGATGGTATTGCCCGCGTTGAGCAGTTCCTGCATCTTCTTGTAGCTTTTTACCTGGAAAGCCGCATCGCCCACAGAGAGTACTTCGTCTAACAACAGGATGTCGGCATCAAGGTGGGCCATCACCGAAAAGGCCAGGCGGATATACATGCCGGAGGAGAAGTGTTTTACAGGGGTATGGATGAATTTCTCCAGCTCGCTGAAGGCGATGATCTCTTCTGTTTTTTGTTTGATCTCGCTGCGTTTCATGCCCATCAGGCTGCCGCTGAGGTAAATGTTTTCCAGTCCGCTCAGGTCGGGATGGAATCCGGTGCCCAGGTCTAACACAGAAGCCACACGCCCGTTTATCTCCACCCTGCCTGCTGTGGGTGCGGTGATGCCGCTCAGGATGCGCAGCAGGGTGCTCTTACCCGAGCCGTTGGGACCGATGATGCCCAACACTTCGCCTTTGGCCACCGAAAAGGTGAGGCCGTCGAGCGCATTCACATATTCGGTTTTTTCACCGTTAACCCGGTTCAGCCGGTTGTGCAGGTGCTCCTTAAAAGTGCCCGCCCGTTTATGGTTCATGCGGAACCGCTTGCCCAGGTTTTCTACGTGTATGGCTGTTTCACTCATAACTCCATTTATAGTTCATCCGGTATTCTTACCTCCACAGCCCTGAAATGATTTATCCCCGTGAGCAGCAACACAATTACCGGTAATAATCCTGCCCCATACTGCCAGTCAGGCGCTGCCATATCGAGGAAACACCAGCGCAATCCTTCAATAATCCCTGCCATGGGATTTATAAACAACAGCCATTCGAAGTCCTCAGGAACCATAGTTCCCGGGAAAAACACCGGTGTAACAAAAATACCGAACCCGATGATGTAAGGGATGATGATCAGCAGGTCGCGGTAACGTATGGTCAGGGCAGCAAGCCAGATCGAAATGCACAATCCGGTAATGAGCAGCAAACCCATAAACACAGGTATCAGCAGTATCTTCAGGGTAATAGCCTGCCCGAATGCCAGCAGCAGCATCAGCATCAGCGCTGTCCACACCACAAATTCAAACAGGCCGCTGACAGCATAGGCAACGGGCAGTACAATTTTCGGAAAGTTCACCTTTTGCACCAGGTGCTGCGATTGTACCAGCGAACTGCCGCTGTAAGCCACCACCAGCGAAAAGTAGTACCAGCCCATCATGCCCGGAAAAGCAAATACAGGGTAGGGAACTGCACCGGTATCGATGTTCATAAGATAACCAAAAAACAGGGTAATAATGACAAGCCCCACCAGCGCCTGAATAATGCTCCACATAATTCCCAGATAGGTTTGTGCGTATTTCACCTTTATTTCGCGCATCACAAAAGTCCGAATGAGTGCATGATGCCGGACCACCTGTTTACAATAATCAGCAATGCCCGGTTTTCCCGGTACAATGGTAATATGTGGTGCCGATTCAGTCATGGGGGATAAAAATAGAAATAAATTAACGAAAATAGGTTCTTGTCCGGGGGATTTGTTTCATGGCGGCATATAGAGGTGAACCATCGGCTGACGGACACATGCCCGTCCGAAGTAGGATTGAGCAGGTGGACTCAAAGCCACCAGCTCAAAAACGGAAGTTCACCTGGTGGCTTTGAGCCCACCTGGTGAATTTTTCCAAATTAGGCTGATCCTACTAAAAGTGTTATCGTTCAATTTCCCGGTCAATTTCATGCTAACCCCGTTTCTTTTGTATTTTTACACCCAAACGGTAATAAGAACATGCGCTTCAATAGAGTGAAAAACGGGTACGGGAATCTGGCAGTCCTTTTTCTGACGGCTTTTTTGCTGTATGGCAACACCATCCGCAACGGCTATTCGCTCGACGATTCGTATGTAACACAAAATAACCCAAAGGTATTAAAAGGATTTGCCGGTATTCCGGAAATTCTTACGAGCCGCTATGTGGATGAGGAAGGCAACTCATTCGGCTACCGCCCCATTGCGGTAACAACCTTTGCCATAGAGCACGAACTGTGGGGCCGAAACCCTCACCTTAGTCATTTGATGAACACCCTGCTCTTCGCCCTGTGCTCTTTGCTTTTGTTTCTATTATTCAGGAAAATATTCCACAACACAAACCGGCTCTTTGCTTTGGCCATCGTGTTTCTTTTTGCAGCCCATCCCATCCACACCGAGGTGGTGGCCAGCCTCAAAAACCGCGAAACCCTGCTCAGTTTTCTGTTTAGCCTGGTTGCGGTCCGTATGTTTCTGAAGTGGTACGATGCCCGTAAGGCATGGCCGGCAGTTGCAGGCGTTTTTGCTTTTGCATTGGCCTTTCTGAGCAAACAGGACGCCGTGACTTTTGTCGCAGTGATACCGCTGGCGCTGTATTATTACTCATCTCAACAAATAAAAATTGAAATATCTGCCGGAAAGATAAAAAGTTTATTTGCCGGGCCATACCTCTACCTGAGCCTCGCTGGAACAGGGGCTTTTTTGTATTATCTCAGCATGTATGGACTTGGTGGAGTGGTGGCGGCATTATCGTATTTTTCTTCACTGATTTTTCTGATTATCCATTACAGGAAGCAGAAAAATTGGACAAAGCACAATGCACAAAGAAGTAAAATATCCTATTTTTTTATGGCAGCAGGGATTTTGTTCTTTCTTGCGGCTGTTTACTTTTTTAATTCATTTTTGCCTTTATTGTCGTTACTCTGTTTTTTCATTTATTTCCTTCGGATTCCCGAAAAAAACACAATGCGGTTAATACGTATTCCATCGCAATGGTTATACCTGCTTGTTCCATTGTTGGTGCTGGGTATTGCCGGCATCCTGTTTCACAAACTCCCCAACCTCTACCTCCCCGCCGAAGAAAAAGTGGTGTATCATTTCGAGAACCCGCAGTTTGCACAGGCGTCCGGTTACTCTACCTGGCCGCTGGCATTTTATACCCTCTTTTTCTACCTGCAGAAACTGGTGTGGCCCCATCCCCTTGGGTTTTACTACGGTTACAAAATGATTCCCGAAGTTAGCTGGTTAATGCCCGAAGTTATTTTTTCGGCCATTTTCCATGTTGGTATTTTTATCTGGGCAGCGTATAAACTGCCTAAAAAGCACATCCTGGCGTTTGCCATCTTGTATTATCTCGCCACCATTTCCGTTTTTACCAACATTGTAATTAAAATCCCCGGTATTGTTGGCGAACGGCTGGCCTTTTTCCCTTCGCTGGGATTTTGTATTGCGCTGGCCTGGGGAATTTTTAAACTCCTGAAAATACCGGTGGATGCCAAACAAATTCCCCGAAAAAAAATAATTCAACTGTCGGTTGTAATGCTAATTATTTTAATCCCATACAGCGTAAAAACCATTACCCGGAACAACGACTGGAAGGATTACCTCACCCTCTATTCTGCGGATATCGGGTATTTGTCGCAGTCGGCCAAAGCCAATCAAACCTATGCCAGCCAGTTGCTGAAAGAGGCTTACAACAACGAAGGGCAGAATCCGCCCCCGGATGTGCAGCAGGAGTACCTGGAACTGGCGGTGCATCACCTGCATAAAACCGTGGAGATTGATTCCACCTACAAATTTGCCTGGAACAACCTGGGGTACATCACCTATTTGTACCTCGGTAAACCCGACGAAGGGATTAGGTACATGAAAAGGGCTGTTCAGATCGATCCCGCTTATGAAAAGGTACATTACAATCTGGGGTATGCCTACAAACAAATGAAAGCGTTTGATAAAGCAATTGTTCACCTGAAAAAGGCTGCTGAGATAAACCCGGAGGAGAGCAGCTACCTTTCGGAACTGGCCGATGCCTGTTTTAACCTCGGGGATTACAACCGGGCAATTGAAATCAGTATGAAAGCCATCCGGTTAAATCCTGAATCGGAATTGCCCTACATCAATCTCGGCAACAGTTACTGGATGAAGGCCGACACGCTGCAGGCCATCCAAAACTGGGAAAAAGCGTTTGAGATGAACCCGTCTCATCTGAACCTGGCACACAACCTCGCCGGTTACTACTCCTCCATAGGGCATCCCAAAGCCGTTTATTACCGGCAGAAAGCAGCGGAGCTGAAAGAGTGAAAACAATAACTGGCGGCGTGGAGGGCAATTGGAATTTTATGGGGTGTTGCCAATCCCCAGGGCTAACACCGTTTCCTTAGGGTTTGGTTTGAGGCGCCTGGCCGGAGAAGGACGCCCATTTTTGTCCCAATCCGGGAAATATTGTACAGGTTTGGGAAAAAAAGTATTTTGGCGCCATAAAACACTTGTCTATCTTTCCTTTATTCGTAATTTTCTTATTCATTTGTGAAAGCGTTTGGTACCGGTTGTTGCAAACAGCGTTAATTAAGTTGAATGGTTTGCCGACAATCGGTAGCCGTGGTAAAAAAATCGGGAATAAAAAAACAGGGACAACATCCCGCCTGACTACTTCAAAAGCATGAACGGTTTGTATAAACAAAGGACCACAGGTCCGGGGTATGAAAAAAAACTTCTGTTGCCTGTCCGCTGCGACCAGGGGGTGAATACATACCATTCGTGCATTTTCTCCCGTCTCACTTTTCCATCTGTCCGTTTTTTGGGGTTGTTGCTTTTGGTGCCGGTTTTTCTGTTTTTTATGCAGAACCGGGCATGGGGGCAAACAACTGGCAGCCAAACTTTCGGGAACGAGAATTCTGGAACCAATCAAACCCATACCTTCACCGTTCCAGCCGGTGTAACCAGCATTACGGTACAGGCCTGGGGCGGCGGTGGAGCTGGAGGTGGAAATAATAATAATAATTTCAATGGCGGTGGTGGTGGCGGCGGTGGATATGCTATTGTGGAAAGCATTAATGTAACACCAGAAACCGACGTGTCAATGACGGTTGGTACCCGAGGCGTTGCATTAGAAAATTCTGGAAATGGGGGTAACACCTCTGTTGCTTATGGTGATATTACTATTATTGCCAATGGTGGTAGAGGCGGCACCCAGGGAGGACCTGGAGACGGTGGTAGCGGTGGAGATGGAGACATAACCGGTACTACAACAGGTGTTATCTATACAGGTGGAGATGGTACTGATGGCTCTAATGGTGATTGGGGTGGCGGTGGAGGCAGCAGTGCCGGTAACGGTTCTGCTGGAAATGATGCCACAAATCGGCTAGGTGCTGACGCAGTCATAGGAGGTGGACCCGGTGGCAATGGCAATACCAATGGCAATGGTTTTGCCCCTGATAGTGGCCCTGGAGGTGGAGGTGGAGGTGCAAGAAACCCTTTATCTAGTAGTACTTGGAGGTGGGGTGGTGACGGCGCATCTGGGCAAGTAATCATCACCTGGTGTTATCCACCAACCCTTACTAGCCCAACCAACCAAACAGTAATCTATGGAGGTAATGCCAGTTTTTCGATTACAGCAACAGGCACAGGCACATTAAGCTACCAGTGGCAGGTGAATGATGGCAGTGGTTGGGTAAACATCGGAACCAACAGCTATATATTAGATGTTACCCTGCCCACGGTGGCCATGAGCGACAACCAATACCGCTGTGTAGTGACAGATGACTGTAGTTCGTTTGCAGTTAGTGATCCTGCGAACCTTACTGTTAACAAAGCAACGCCAAACGCAACTTTGGCTGTAACCAATTCACCGGTTACCTACGACGGAAACCCGCAATCGGCTTCTGTTGAAGTTTCAGCAAGTTCAGTTCCCGGTTCGGTTGCCAACATAACCAACGGAACCCACACCGATGCAGGAACGTATGCCGTAACTGCCGACTTTGTTCCCACCGATGCAGCCAATTACAATTCGTTAACCGGATTGTCAGCCGGCAACTTTGTAATAGAAAAAGCCACACCGACCGCAACTTTGGCAGTAACCAATTCTCCGGTTACCTACGACGGAAACCCGCAATCGGCTACTGTAGTTGTTTCAGCAAGTTCAGTTCCCGGTTCGGTTACCAACATAGCCAACGGAACCCACACCGATGCAGGAACGTATGCCGTAACTGCTGACTTTGTTCCGACTGATGCTGCCAACTACAATTCATTAACCGGATTAGCAGCCGGAGATTTTGTGATTGGAAAAGCAGCTACAACTACTGTTGTAACAATCACAGGCGCTCCGTTCACCTACACAGGTTCGCCTATTGAGCCTGCAACGGTCAGCGTAACAGGGCCCGGCGGATTGAACCTGACCCCGGCAGCCAATTACACAAACAACACCGATGCCGGAACAGCCACGGCAAGTTATACCTATGCAGAAACTGCAAACTATTTGAGTTCTTCAGACAGCAAGGACTTTACAATTGATAAAGCAACTGCAACGGTTACCCTGGCCGGTTTATCGCACACTTACGACGGCACAGAAAAACAGGCCACAACAACCACAGTGCCCGCAGGTCTGACGGTGAACATCACCTACGATGGCGGAACCGAATTACCGGTTGATGCAGGCACTTATGCTGTTGTTGCCACAATCGACGACGACAACTACACCGGCACTGCATCCGGAAACCTGGTGATTGACAAAGCCGACCTTTCGGTAACCGCAATTGCCGGAAACATCACTTACGGCGACCCCGAACCAACAGTAACCGTTCAGTACAGCGGTTTTGAAAACAGCGAAGATGAATCGGTACTCGATGATGTTGGATTTACATTAGGACCCGATTACACTCAGGGCGATGCTGTAGGAACCTACAACACCACCATTGCCATGGGAACGGCCACGGACAATAATTATAACTTCACCCCTCTGAATACAAGTACGTTTGAGGTTGGTACACTTGCCATCACCATTACTGCCGATGCCAAGAGCAAGACTTACGGTGAAGCTGACCCGGCACTGACCCACCAGATTACTTCCGGCAGCATTTACGGAAGCGATGCCCCAACTGGAGCATTAAGCCGTGTTGCAGGAGAAGATGTGGGAACTTATGCCATCCAGCAAAACGACCTCACTTACGGCAGCAATTATGATGAAACATACGTTGGTGCTGATTTGACAATTGGTAAAGCTGATTTGGCTGTTACCGCTGTTGCAGGCGATATCACTTACGGTGATGCAACTCCCGCGGTGACGCTACAGTACAGCGGTTTTGAAAACAGCGAAGATGAATCGGTACTCGATGATGTTGGATTTACATTAGGAACCGATTACACTCAGGGCGACAATGTTGGAACCTACAACACCACCATTGCCATGGGTACGGCCACGGACAATAATTATAACTTCACCCCTCTGAATACAAGTACGTTTGAGGTTGGTACACTTGCCATCACCATCACTGCCGATGCCAAGAGCAAGACTTACGGTGAAGCTGACCCGGCACTGACCCACCAGATTACTTCCGGCAGCATTTACGGAAGCGATGCCCCAACTGGAGCATTAAGCCGTGTTGCAGGTGAAGATGTGGGCACTTATGCCATCCAGCAAAACGACCTCACTTACGGCAGCAATTATGATGAAACATACGCTGGTGCTGATTTGACAATTGGTAAAGCTGATTTAGCTGTTACCGCTGTTGCAGGCGATATCACTTACGGTGATGCAGCTCCCGCGGTGACGCTACAGTACAGCGGTTTTGAAAACAGCGAAGATGAATCGGTACTCGATGATGTTGGATTTGCTTTGGGAACCGATTACACCCAGGGCGACAATGTTGGAACATATAACACCACCATTGCCATGGGTTCGGCAACCGACAACAACTACAATTTAAACCTCAATACCAGTACGTTTAATGTGGGCGTAAAAGATTTGACGCTGTCGAACTTTGTCGCCGACAGCAAAACATACGACGGCAATACCACCGTTCTCAGCGGTGACGGATTCGATGACGACCGCTTTTCAGGCGACGACCTCGAATTTACGTATGATGTAGCTTTTGCCGATGCCAATGTTGGTACAAACAAAGCAGTCAACTTTACAAATATTATCATTTCCGGTGGCGACGATGCCGGAAATTACAACCTTGTAACCACTTCGGGAACGGCTTATGCCGATATTACAGAATCTTCGGCTTCAGTAACCCTTGCTGGTTTGTCATACACTTACGACGGTACAGCAAAACAAGCCACCGCAACCACCACGCCCGCCGGTCTCGCAGTGAACATCACCTACGACGGTGGAGCAGTTTTACCGATTGATGCCGGAACTTATGTTGTTGTTGCCACAATCGACGATGCCAACTATGAAGGTTCGGCAACCGATAATCTGGAGATAGGAAAAGCCAACCTTTTGGTAACCGCAGTTGCTGCCAACATCACTTACGGCGATGCAGCACCAACAGTAAGCGTTCAGTACAGCGGATTTGTGAACAACGAAGATGAATCGGTACTCGACGATGATGGATTTACACTCGGAACCGACTACACCCAGGGCGACGATGTGGGAACCTACAACACCACAATTTCTGCAGGCACCGCAACCGACAACAACTACAACTTCACACCGCTTAATACAAGTACCTTTGAAGTTGGCTCACGCGACATTACCATCACCGCCGATGCAAAAAGCAAAATCTACGGTGAAGCTGACCCGGCACTGACCCACCAGATTACTTCCGGCAACATTTACGGAAGCGATGCCCCTACAGGAGCATTAAGCCGTGTTGCAGGCGAAGATGTGGGTACTTATGCCATCCAGCAAAACGACCTGACTTACGGAAGCAATTACAATGAAACATACGTTGGCGCTGATTTAACAATCGGCAAGGCTGATTTGGCTGTTACAGCAGTTGCAGGCGATATCACTTACGGCGACCCGGAACCAACAGTATCCGTTCAGTACAGCGGATTTGTGAACAGCGAAGATGAGTCGGTACTCGACAATACTGGGTTCAGTCTTTCTAACAACTACACACAGGGCGACAATGTGGGAACTTACAACACCACAATTGCCATGGGTTCGGCAACCGACAACAACTACAACTTCACACCGCTTAATACAAGTACCTTTGAAGTTGGCACACGCGACATTACCATCACCGCTGATGCAAAAGGCAAAATCTACGGTGCAGCAGACCCGGCACTGACCTACCAGATTACTTCCGGCAACATTTACGGAAGCGATGCCCCGACAGGAGCATTAAGCCGTGTTGCAGGCGAAGATGTGGGTACTTATGCCATCCAGCAAAACGACCTGACTTACGGAAGCAATTACAATGAAACATACGTTGGCGCTGATTTGACAATCGGCGCAAAAACCTTAACCCCGCAAATTCTGGCCGACAACAAATGTTTCGATGGCACCACCGATGTTACACTCAGCAGCCAGACACTCGATGGCGTAGAATCCGGTGATGTTGTAAGCCTTGAAGTTACTTCCTCCAACTTTGCAAATGTTGGACCCGGAACAGGTATTACAGTTACTGCCAGCGGACTGAGCCTCTCAGGAACCGATGCAGGAAACTACAGTGTTGCTTCAACTGCAACTACTACGGCTGATATTTTCGAACTTCCCACCGCCACCATCTCCGGCGATGCCTCAATTTGTGAAGGTGAATCTGCAACAATCACTGTACACTTAACAGGCACAGCAAATTGGATATTAACTTTTCAGCTCGATGGAATAAATTACCTTACTGTTGAGAATATTGATGAAAATCCATATACTTTCTATGTTACCCAGGCAGGTGTTTACACCGTAAGTGCCGTCAGCGATGTAAACTGTACAGGTACAACATCGGGCAGTGCAACAATTACGGTGAATCCTTTGCCCGCTGAGCCTTCGTTAACCAGTAATTCTCCGGTTTGTCCCGGAACTGATGCTGTTTTTACAATCTCCGGCACTCCGGGGAATGAGGTGACATACAGCGGGGCAGCTACCGGTACAGCTACAGTAGGTACAGGAGGCACAGCAGAAGTTACAGTTGCGGGCATAATATCAGATGTAACTTTGAATCTTACCATAGTAAGTGATGGTACCTGTACAAGAACTTTGTCAGGAATTAGCGAAACAGTTGTAGTTGAAGATAATGAAGCACCTGTTCCCGACATTGCCACTTTGCCTGACGTAACAGCCGAATGTGAAATAAACACATTAACCGCTCCCACAGCAACTGATAATTGTGCCGGAACAGTAACGGGAACACACAATGCCTCTTTGCCGGTTTCTTCGCAGGGAACAACTGAAGTAACCTGGTCATTCGATGATGGCAATGGTAATATTTCCACACAAACACAAAATGTGGTAATTGAAGACGTTACAAATCCCACCATAACCTGCCCTCCTGATGTAACAGTTACCGTAGATGAAAATCAGTGTACTGCTACCGGGGTAGTTTTGGGTACTCCCGTAACCGACGATAATTGCGGAGTAGCATCGGTAACCAACGATGCTACAGAACCTTTTCCGATTGGAGATAACACCGTAACATGGTCGGTTGAAGATATCGCAGGAAATACGGCTACATGCAAACAAACCGTAACAGTTACACCAGAAGAAATCATCGACATCCAGGTAGCCGATCTCGGCGACTTCTGTCAGTCCGGGGAAACCGGTTCCACAACAGAAATTATCTGGCAGGTTAATCTGCTGGCCGGCACCAACAACTTGACATTCGATTATACCATTAACGACGGTACAAGCGATATTGTAACCGAAACCGGAGTTACGGCCACCGGAAACACAACAGTAACGTATAGTTTAACCAACGAAACCGCCGTGCATAAAACCCTGACCTTAACCATTACCAACGTAGCCGATGCCTGTGGCGTGGGCGAATCAAATACAACAAACAACAGTGATTCGGTAACCGCTTTTGGGGTGCCCGACACAAGCGATATAACAACAAATTAAAGTTTAACTATTTATAATTTAAGATTTTAGAGATTTAACAAACGTAATTTTATTAACTTTTAAAAAACAAAACGCGATGAAAAAATTTGCTTTACTTTTAGCCGTGGTCCTTATGACCGCAATCAGTGCAAACGTTTTTGCACAAGCTGCTGACTCTGGTACTACCCCTGCTCAGGGTTCTACTCACAATTATTCTGTTACAGCAAATGGTTCAAACACCTATGCATGGAGTATTACAATTGGAGATTTAACTTCAGATGGAAGTGCTGACGTAACCTTTAATCCGACTTCCGCTGACGGAGCTTCTGTTAACATTACCTGGTCAACGACTGCAAGTACAACACAATCCTATTATTTACATGTTATTGAAACCGATGAAACAACTGGCTGCACTAACGAAAAAGTGATGAAAATTGATCCGATTCCAAGTCAATTCTTCTTAGCAATTTCAGCAGATTATGAAACAGACCAATGTTATTATGATGGAGCTGTTTCTATATCGTTAGATGGAAGTGATTTACCAGTTTATGATCATGGAACGGCGACAATAACCTATACAATTACTCCTTCAGGTACAGGTAGTACAAGTACTGGTTACACGTTTAATTTCGGTAATGCAATAAATGATTACGTTCCTGCTGCAGCAACTTTACCAGATGATTTTTCAATTTTATCTGCAACTGTAACATCGGGTGATGCATCAATCTCAGGTTTTACGACTGGTACAGGTGGTGGAACGGTAACTGTGAATGATAATGCTTCTGTAACTGTTCAATTTGTCATAGACCATGTAAAAACTTATGGCAATGGTGTTGATGCAGCTGTTTCTCAATTTACATCTGTTGTTAACATATTAAATGGCGTTACAGCTAATGGTGTAGCCGATAATGGCAATGGAACTTATTCAGCTGATTTCTTGGTTACAAGACCTCACACGTCTGATATTGTAACTGATTAATTTTAAGCAATGAAAATCAAAAAAACCTTACTACCACTGATTTTCCTCCTCGCTGCCGGTTTGCTGGCGGCGCAGGAGGGCATCAGTGTGTATGAAGGGGCGCGGTTCAGCTACCGGGTTGATTTTCACGATGGCAATCAGTATGCCTGGCAGGTGTTCAGCCAACTGGGGCCACCCGTTGAGGCCGTGCCCGGGGAATTTACGTTCACCGGAACGCCCGACTGGAACGAAACCGAAATTCAGTGGGATTTGGCCGGTACCTATTACCTCTCGGTAACCGAGACCGACCCGGCGGGGTGTTCCAACACCAAAGCGCTGGCGGTGCAGGTACTGCCCAACAACCGCTCCATCGGGTTCGACATTGTGGCGAGCAACGAATGTTTTTCGCCGGGCGGCAACGGGTTTGAACTTCCGGTGTCGCTGCTGGCCAACAACGGCGAACCGCTGCCCGAAAACCACTACCCGGTGAACGTATCGTTTACGGTGAACAGCGTGGCTTACCAGCAGGTGCTGGAGTTTGGCACAACGGTACTGCAGGTTTCCGAAACCCTGTTTACGGCCGATCATACACAGGATACGCAGGTGCTGGTGGAAATTACCGGCGCCACCGACCGCCACAGTGCGGCCCTGGCGCCCGGCAGCGAAAACAGCCTGCATACCCGCGTCATCTATGCCATCCCGGAAATCGAGTTTGTCCGGATGATGCAACAGTTAAAAGATTTGAAAAATGAGAACAGTTTGGTTTATAACAGCGCTCGTGCTGGCCGCCGTAACGGCGGGG
>Ga0334901_1001312_pt1 | contig 27012 bp, 18 predicted proteins | sample GraSluR3_MG_3_FD_207216 | JGI IMG/M metagenome (GOLD analysis project Ga0334901, IMG submission 207216) | Sludge microbial communities from methane-producing bioreactor in Wageningen University, Netherlands - Granular Sludge_15_08-R3 | ecosystem: Engineered > Bioreactor > Anaerobic >... | reverse complement strand
TAGGAATATCTCTACTGGACAAAACCCCTGTAAAAGAACTGTTTACAAATATAGATTACAATAATGTCAAAGAACTTGATTATAAACAACTGTCCTTCAATCTATTTTAAGTGGACAGCAATGATTATTTTTTTAAAATTAAACTAGTTCCTCTTGAACATCAGCAGTAAAAATGCATGGAGTAACACTCCTTAGATTATACCTCGAACTCATCGATTCGCCGTAGGCCCCCGCCGAACGGATGGCAAGCAGATCGCCTCTGGTTAAACGAGGGAGCATAATTCCTGTGGCAAATGTGTCGCTGCTCTCGCAAATGGGTCCAACCACATCGTACTTCATTTGCTCACTCCCATTGTGATTAACACAGTAGATACTGTGCTTTGCCTGATACAATGCTGGCCTGATAAGATTGTTCATGCCCGCATCAACCACTGCAAAAAAACGCTCCTGTCCCTCCTTTACGTACAATACCCGCGTAACAAGCTCGCCACACGGTCCCACCAACGAGCGACCCGGCTCAAAGTGTACGCTAACTCCCTCAGGAAGATCAAGACTATCAGCAAATGTCTTGAAATAACCAGCAAAATCAGAAATAGGATTCACCTCGGGCGTATCGTAATCAATGCCAAGCCCTCCACCCAAGTTGATGTATGTTAGATCAAGATGCTTGTTATCAGCGTAAACCCTGTTTGCATAGAGAGCAAGCTGCTCGAACTTGCTTAGATCATTTATTTGAGAACCGATATGGAAATGGAAACCGATTAGCTTCACCCCTTTAAGACTTGGCAAAAGCCTAAGAGCATCATTAAACTCGGTACTGCTAAAGCCAAACTTGTTTGTACTTGTTCCGGTTGTGATGTGCTTATGTGTTCCCGCATCGAGGTTTGGGTTTAGCCTAAGGGCTATGGGCATTACGTATTGCTTATCGGATGCTATTTGGTTAACCACTCTAAGTTCCTCAAGCGATTCGATATGAATGCACCGAATCTGATTACGAATGGCCAGTTCAATCTCATCGTTGGTTTTACCTACCCCAGCAAATACAATACTTTCGGGCTTGAATCCCGATTCGAGAGCGGCCTTCACCTCGTTACCACTAACGCAGTCGGCTCCCAAACCTTGCTTCGCAATGGTATCGAGGATTCGGGGATTAGAGTTTGCTTTCACAGCAAAATGAAGCGAATATCCATAGCGCGATGCTTCTTTCTTGGCTACTTCTATTGTTTCGTTAAGCAGCCTAAGATTGTATCTGTAGGCTGGCGTTTCAACCGCTTGGGTATCGGCCAACGACTGGATTGTGAGCACGCTTTGCAATGCTTGCAGAGCAGTTACTTTATTATCACTATCGATTAAAAGGGTGATATTATGGGAACTTCCACCGTAGGAGATCTGTCCGATTGGTATCTCTCTTAAAGCGCTAAGAACCCTGTAAGCAGCGCCAGGCTTTTCGGCAACAAAGTCGCCCACAACGCAAATAATTGTCTGGTTCGGAACCACCTCAACGCTAGAAAAAGCCTTTAGGGCTTTTAGAATGCTTTCAAGATTTTGAGTGTTATCAATGGTTAACGTAACTGCCACCTCTGAGGTGGTAATCAGGTCGACAGGCGTTTTGAACTCATCAAAAACATCGAAAACTTTTTTAAGGAAACCATGAGCCATCAGCATCCTAAGCGATTTAATACGAATGGCAGTAATGCCATCCTTGGCAGCAATGGCCTTAATATCACCCTCCTGCTGATGCGATGTAATCACTGTGCCAAAATCGGTTGGATTTAAGGTATTCTTTAGAATTACTGGTATTCCTTTCTGCCTGCAAGGGTGAATGGTTGATGGATGCAGAATCTTTGCGCCGAAGTAGGCGAGCTCGGCAGCCTCGTCGAATGATAGTTGGCGAATGGGAATGGTGCCCTTTACGTAACGCGGATCGTTGTTGTGAAAACCATCAATATCGGTCCATATTTGTACCTCGTCGGCACCAATGGCATTGCCAATAATAGCAGCGGAGTAGTCGCTCCCACCTCTCTTCAAATTATCAATTTCTCCCTTTGAGTTACGACAAATAAAACCCTGTGTAACAATCACATTAATGCCTGTGCATGAGTCGAGAAGTCGATCTAAACTCTCAGCAATGTAGTAGTAATCGGGTTCGCCATCCTTATCAACCCGCATAAAGCTAAGCGCAGGAACAAGAGCCGATTCAACCCCCTGCTCAGATAAGTAGAACTGAAATAGATTGGTTGAAAGAATCTCACCTAAAGAAACTATTTCCTTCTCTGCCTTGGGCGAAATACTCTCTAGCTTTGAAACGTGATCCTCGAAATTTTTTCTTACAAACTCTTTACCCTTCATCTTAAAATTTGGCGATGCAAAAAGATTTTCACAGGTTTCAAGATGCATCTTTTCAATCTCTTTGAACTTATCCTTGGCCATTTGGGCTTTGCCCTGGTTGGCAAGGTTAATTGATTCGACAAGGCCATTGGTTACGCCAGCCATAGCCGATAAAACCACAATTACTGGTTCAGTGGTGGGGATAATTCGACTTAAGCCCTGAATGCGCTCTGCCGTTCCCACCGATGTTCCGCCAAACTTTAAAACTTTCATCTTTTTTGATTTTTTTGAAGGGTTTTGAATTTCACAAAAAAAAAGGCCTGCATAAACTGCAGGCCTTCGCTTCTATTTTGAGTTAAGAGTTTTCGTTATTCACCCATTTCACCCAGCCTGCTTTTGCGCATACGCATCTTATTGAACATGGCTTTGGCCATATCCTTGCGTTTGTTGTTAAGCATAGCTGAGTTAAAACTGAACATAGTTATATGGTTACTGTTTCGAACTGCAATATTAAGGCATTTATTTTTAAGATAAAATAGGCTTCGAAATTTTTCTTAACCAACACGCTACTTCAGCTCAACCACAAAGCAATCGGGATAAAGCTGCTCCACCCTTCGCTTAAGGGCATCGGCTTCGCGCCGCGAAGGGAAACCACCAACCATAAGCCGATAAATTTTTTCGCCATTCAGGGATGCTACCTGCACCCTAACCTCCTCCTTAAGCGATGTTTTTAAATCGTCGGCAATGCGTAAAAGGTTAACCAGCTCTTTGTAGCTACCTATTTGCACTGCGTAACCCTGCGGGTTTAAGCGCATAACCTTTAACTCGTATAGTTCGTTTGATGCATTATCGGTTGGTGCAGGTGCAGGTTTTGGTGGCTTTGGTGCCACTTCAATGGGTCCTTTTTGCGGTTCTTTAATTTGCGCCGATGTTGGTTGCTTTGCGGCCTGTTGATTATTTGGGCGTTTTACGTGGGTTGTCGATTGCGGTCTGGAAACATCCTGATCTGCAACATTCCCTTCGCTATCAATCACCTCAATTTTAACATCGGCTATGCCGGCTTTTATAAAATCGAGCTTTTCGGCTGCCGAGCGGCTGAGGTCGATAATCCGATTTGGCACAAAAGGCCCCCTATCGTTAACCCTTACAACTATTGTTTTACTATTGGCTAGATTAGTTACCCTAACCAGGGTGCCGAATGGCAATGAAAGATGAGCGCATGTGCTTTTGCTATGGCTGTACCTTTCGCCCGAAGCGGTAGTTCGCCCTTCAAACTTATCGGCGTAAAACGATGCCTTACCCTCTTGCACATAGCCCGTTTGGGCCACTAATACTATTGAAGCAAACACGTAGAAAATTGATAAAAATAGGGTTTTCATTGCTTTATGGCTTTTCGGTTTCAAAATCGATGTTGGTTTCTGTTTCCTGTTTCATCTCCTTTCGTTTGTGAAAAAGCGATGAGATGTTGTAAAGATATGTAAAAGAAATGTTTTGTACACGGGCTGGCGATCGGGTTGGATTATCCTCAAATTTGTAGTAGTACAAATCGCCCAAACCGTAATGGAATCGTGCTTCAACCTGAATAGTTCCCCAGCTAAAGTCATACCCTACACCCAGCCCACCCATTAGGCCGTAATCGAAACGGTTGTCGCGCAGAATGTTTGTTTCGTAGGTGCTCATCTGGTAGCTTCCGGTAAGGTTATCGCCCTCAACCGAACGAAGCATATACGAAGCGGTAACACCAGCATTGAAATGGATAAAAATATTGTTATGCTTTGCCCTTACCTGCATAAACAGGGGTATTTCGGCGTAAGTGCTTATTCGCTTATAGTGTTTTTCATCGCCTAAGGGCAATCGGTAACCCCTTTGGGTTAAGTTAACCTCGCCTTGAAAGCCAAAGTACTGCAAGTCGAAGTACTTAAAAACCAGCCCAGCATCAAAAAGCCTTTCGTAAACAGGGCGCTGCTTGTAATCGGGAATAAAATCAACCGATGATATGCTGTATCCACCCCTCAACCCAACGTGCAGCTGCGAAAAGCTAGCAACGGAGATGGTTAGCAGAAACAGTAAAAGAAGGGTCTTCCTCATTATGCGAACAGCTTACAGATTGGTTACTATTCCTCAATATAGCGATGCTTAATTTTGCTCTCAACCGAGTCGATTTTGGAACGGATTCGCCCTTTGTCGCCTTTTCTTATATCGATATTTACCGTTACGTAAACCCTCTCGCAATCGTGCTCAAGCGTTGCATAGGCTTCTTCAATTACTGCAAGGGCCTGACTAAGCGTTTCGGTTTCAACAATAGTTCCCATAGATGTGAGCTGGCTATCGAATCCGCTTGAACGAACGCTTTTTACAACTTTGGCAACGTATGGGCTAACGCTCTCGCTTTTGCGGGTTGGGAACATGGCAAAGTTCATTACAACAGACATATGGCTAGCGTTTTAGGTTAAAACTAATATCGTACTCCCAGTTGGCTCTTACTTGTATCTCCTGGTTGTTTGTCGCATCCTTGTAAAAAATTACCCGCTCGGGCTGTTTCCCTTCGAGGTATAAACCGGTATCCCACTTGCCATTCAAATTTTCATCAACAATAAATCTCAACTTATATTTACCCGGCTTAACATATGTAAAAGAAATCATTCCGTCGGATTCAACCGTTTTCTGGTCAATAATTTCATCTTTACCTCCAAGCAAATGAGCAACCACGTTTGGCGTAACCCCTTGGAGGGTGAGATTTATAATGCCAGACATCTCGGGGTTAGCCCCCCTGAAGTTAAATGTAACCGTATCGTTAGCTACACCATCGAGGTTAACAAAAGCACCGGGGAAGGCGGTTAGCTGGTAGTTTACAAGATTTTCCCAATTATATGTAAACGAATACACCCTTGGGTCGAGGGAGTCCTTTGCGATGGTAGGGAGCGATAACGCAATGCTATCGGTTGAGTTAAAAAGATTTATGAGCGAAGTATCCACTTTTTGCTGAGGCATTGAAAACAATAGCGCAAGCGATTGGTTAGGTATAACATTGTCGCCCGTTCTAACCGATGATTTAACCTTTTGGGTAGGCGTTTTTTCCTCGGTATTGTCCTCTTTATCCTTGTCCTTTTTCCCCTTTCTACCTGTTTGCTGTTGAGGCGTCTCAGAGTAGAATAACCTAAGCGTATCGGCTTGTGGCACTAGGTTCATTAGCGAGTCCGATTTAAGGTATTTAACCTCCATGCGCAAACTATCGTCGAGTGCCATGTTAGCATTGGTAATCCAAAAATTGAGCGAATCGCCAACCACATTTAGCCCAGGAATAAACCACGTTTCAGTGCTATCAAGGCTATAGCCAATTGGGCTAAGGGCAACGTTTCCAATAGGTTTTTGCGAAAACCCTAGTTTAATTCTCCGACGCTGTGGCCGTGAGTAGTCGGTTAACGACTGCACCTTGCTTTTCTCCTTAAAAAGCCTTAGCGTGTTTAGGCTATCGGCCTGTGCTGCTTGCGAGGGGTTAACAAGCATATCCTCATTAATAATGGTATTGCTAAAGGCAATCTCCTCGGCCATTTGATCGAACAGGTAGTTTGTATTGCCATCGCGAAGAGCAAAAATTTTGTAGCTATTTTGCTTTAAGTTACTTAGGAAAAATGCTCCCTCTTTGTTTGTTTTTGTAACGTATCGCGGTCGCTTAATTATGGGCACCGAATCGGCATGCTCTTCGTAAAGCATCACAAAAACACCCTCCTGCGGCTCAAGCGTAAACGCATCGATAACTCTGCCAGTATACCTTAACGAATCGATATACGAGCCCGTTGAGAAGGCAAACTCGAAGTTATCAATTGGATTATTCTCGTTGTTATCCCTAATGGCATCGGCAAAGTATAGGGTATAGGTTGTGCTATCGGTTAAGGGTTCAAAAAATTTAATTTCGAGGCTTTTCCCCCTTATCCTTGATTCGGGCAGCCGTTCTTGAGGTGGCGAAAGCACAAGCTTTTCACTTATCTTATCGAGTTTAACATACTCATCGAAGTTGATTACAATTTTTTCACCCTTAAAATTAGTAGCATGCAGCAAAGGCACGCTCTTAACCATAACAGGTGCAATAGTATCTTTTGGGCCACCCGTGGGGGCAACAATAACTGCACACCTTGGGAAGAAAAGGCTTGCCAGAAAAACTAAGGGGATTGCAAATGCGACTATCCGTTTCAATTCTGTTTTGGAGTTAATTTGGTAGCAAATTTACAAATCTTTGCGCACCTTTTGGTCTTTATGCTGAACTTCTGCTGTATAAAACCCCATAAATTTTGTTAACGTATGGTATGTCCGGAATTAGTTGTTTCAAAAACAAATTACAATCTTTGCAATTGTAAATAGATGCTTAGCTTTAATTCATTATGCTCATCGACATTCTTATTCTAGTAGTTGGACTAACCATTCTAATACTTGGAGCAAACTGGCTGGTTGAGGGTGCCTCAACTGTTGCCGCTAAGCTCGGGGTATCGGCATTTACTATTGGGTTAACCGTTGTTGCATTTGGCACATCGATGCCCGAATTTGTGGTAAACGTTATGGCCTCGTTCTCTGGCAATAGCGGGTTAGCCATTGGAAATATTGTGGGAAGCAATACCATTAACATTCTGCTAGTAATTGGTATTGCTGCGCTTATTAAGCCCGTTGGGGTAAAAAGTTCAACCGTGCGCATTGAGGTTCCGTTTAGCTTGCTGGCTGCTGTTGTGCTCTTCTTTTTGGCAAACGATATGCTGCTCGATGGTTCGGATTCTTCAATCCTGAGTCGTATCGACGGACTTATTCTGTTTTCATTCCTATCCATATTTTTATACTACACGTTTCTCTCGGCAAAATCGGATGAGCATGCCCCAGTATCGGATGTGAAAATTCGGAAAGGATATATTACCATACTAATGATTGTTGGAGGCATTAGCGGTCTTTACTTTGGTGGTAAGCTAATAGTTGACTCATCGGTTAGCATTGCCAAACTTTTCGGCATTTCCGATGCGCTAATTGGTTTAACCGTTGTTGCTATTGGCACTTCGCTGCCCGAACTTGTAACCTCGGCAGTTGCCGCATTTAAGGGAAACTCCGACATTGCCATTGGCAATGTTTTAGGCTCAAATATTTTTAATGTATTTATGGTACTGGGTATTTCGAGCATTATTCGCCCTTTGCCATTCTACCCATCGGCTAATGTTGATATTTTGGTGACTTGCTTAGCGAGCATTCTGCTCTTTATTTTTGCACTTGCCGGACCAGGACGAAGGATTGACCGCAAAGAAGGAGGCCTTTTTGTTGTAATTTACGTTGGCTATATTGTATACTTAATACTAACCGCCTAACAATTTATGCCTAACAAGAAAGATCAAACTAATAACAATATAATCTTTTTCTGGGTTCACAACCTTGTGGGTTCGGGTGGACGATTTTTATTTAACATGCTTTTGAGCCTAACAGGCGGGATTCTTTTCAGCTTTAACTTTTGGCAATCGACCATTGCGCTAGCAATATTTGGCGTGGTGTCGCCATTACTATTTACGCTATGTCTCTACTCAATACTAAGAGCCACAACTAGCAATTCGGACGATAGCCCTTTCCCAAAAGCCTTTACCAAAAAGAGAAGCAATGCCATTATGATGATTGTTGACATGGCTGTTATTATAGCACTTGCCATTCTAATTCACACCAATACTCTAAACAACCTTTTTATTCGGTTGCTGCAAACTGTAATACTCCCAGGGCTAATGCTATTTATGCTCAGAGTGCTATATGTAAACTTAACTCATCCTAGAGAATAGGATTGGCCATTACGCTAGTACATTAAATTTTGAGGCTCGCCCTTAAGCCAACTTCGTATATTATTAAGTACAATTTTGCCCCTTAGGGCAATGGCCTCATGTGTTGCAAAACCAATATGAGGTAGCAGCAACGTGTTGGGGGCTTTAAGCAAAGGATGATTTGCCTCAATGGGTGGTTCTTGCTCATAAATATCAATTGCTGCACCAGCAATAATCGATTGGTTAAGCGCATCGGCTAACGCATGGTAATTTACCACTTTTGCCCTAGCGGTATTTATAAGGTAAGCCGTAGGCTTCATTAGCTCAAGTTCTACTATGCCAATTAAGTTTTGTGTTTCGGGAGTTAATGGGAGGTGAATGGAGAGTATATCAGACCTTTTAAATAGCTGCTCAAAATCGACAAACGATACCCCTTCTACATTTTTCGGGGTTCGGGTCCAGCAGATAACCTCGCAGCCAAAAGCACCCGCAAGTTTTGCTACTCGCTGTCCAATTTGTCCATAACCCATAATGCCAAAGGTTTTCCCATTAAGCTCGTTCCCCAAAAAACCGTTTCGGCCACCCAAACTTCGGGTAACAGCATCGGCAGGAGTAATTTTTCGGAGTAAATTAATGGCCATAGCAATGGTTAGCTCGGCCACAGCCTGATTACTGTAACCAGCAGCATTGGAAACCTGAACGCCTTTGGCTTTGCATGCATCAAGGGCAATATGATCGACCCCTGTAAAGGCAACATTAATGTATTTGAGGTTTTTGGCTCGGTTAACTGCATTTTCTCCCACTGGATAGTTGCTAACAACAAGAATATGAGCATCGGCCATACGCTGCAAAAGCTCATCCTGATTGGCCGGTACACTTTCGAAAAAAGAAACTTTATGCCCTATGGTTTCCATTTCGCTAGCAAAAAGCTGCGCTTCGTTGTTGGTTAAACCAATAGGTTCGGCAAAAACTATGTTCATGGTAATTAAATTTTGGGTTACTGCTGGCCAATTGATATGGTTCTGGTCCCATTGGAGCTAACATCAATACTAAGCTTAACAACCCCTTCGGGTGGCAAGATATCCTCAATTAGCTCGGGCCATTCAATTAGGCAAATACCAGTGTTTGAATAAAAATACTCCTCGTAGCCAAAATCGTAAACTTCTTCCAACTTGTTAATCCGATAGAAATCGAAATGAAAAACGGGCTCGCCATGTGAATCGGAGTACTCGTTAATAAGGGCAAAAGTGGGGCTAACAACGGTATCGGTTACGCCAAGCAATTTACATATCGATTTTATAAGCGTGGTTTTTCCTGCACCCATCGATCCGTAAAAGCATAAAATCCGATTTGAACCAAGGTGCTTCAAAATCTGATCGGCAGCCGAGTCGAGCTGGTCAATACTCTCAACAATAATCTTTTCCATATACACTAGTGCGGTTTAAGCTCAACGAATGGAATGAGCATCTCCTCAATGGAAACGCCTCCATGCTGGAAAGTATCGCGGTAGTAGTTCGCGTAGTGGTTGTAGTTATTGGGGTATGCAAAAAAGTCGTTGTTTAGGGCAAATATAAACGATGAACTAACGTTAGGCTTGGGTAAATGAGCCTCTTCGGGTTTTCGAACCTCAAAAACCTGCTTGGGATTATAGTTTAAATTTTTGCCCAACTTGTACCTCAGGTTTGTTGATGTTGCCCTATCGCCAACCACTTTAACAGGATTTTTCACCCGTATTGTTCCGTGATCGGTGGTAATCATAAGCTTAACACCCGCCTCAGCAGCCTCCTTAATTAAAAAAAACAAATCGGAGTGTTTAAACCAGCTTCGCGTAAGCGAGAGGTACGCAGCTTCATCGGATGCAAGCTGGCGCATCATCTGCATTTCGGTACGGGCATGCGACATAACATCGACAAAATTATACACTAAAACCGTTAGGTTGTTGCTAAGCACCTGCTTGAGGTTTGAGCTAAGCGATGAGTTTTGCCTAATATTGCTACACTTCTCGTAGTGTAATTTATAGCCTTTGCCTAAGCGCTGTATTTGCGCTTTAAGCAGCTCCTGCTCAAAAAGATTTTTCCCCTCTTCCTCCTCGTCAAAAACCCAAAACTCGGGATACTTCTGCTGAATTTCGAGCGGCATAAGCCCCGAGAAAAGTGCATTACGTGCATACTGTGTTGCAGTGGGCAAAATGCTCGTGTAAATTAGCTCTTTTTCAACCCTCCAATAGGGAGCAATAAGATCCTGAATTGCCAACCACTGATCGAACCTAAAGTTATCGATTACTAAAAGCAAAACATTGGTGCCTGTATCGATGGTTGGAAATACCAATTTTCGCATAAGGTTATGCGACATCATTGGCTTCTCGGTATTACTGGGTTCGAACCAGCTTAGGTAGTTTGCCTTGATAAACTTGCCAAACTCATTGTTAGCTTCGGTAAGCTGCATACTAAGTAGGTCGGCAATACTTGGGTCGGTTGACTCGGTTAGCTGAATGCTCCATTGGGTTAGCTTCCGGTAAATGGCTGTCCAATCGTCGAATGAGCGAGCCGAGTTAATCTGCATTCCAATTTGCCCGAATGCCTGCTGATAATCGGTTGTTGTTTTTTCGCTTACTAGCTTATCTTTGTGTACGTGCTTTTTTACCGAAAGTAGCACTTGGTTTGGCTTAACTGGTTTAATGAGATAATCGGCAATTTTAGCGCCAACGGCCTGATCCATTATGCTCTCCTCTTCACTCTTGGTAACCATTACAACAGGCAGGTTTGGCTTTGCCTGCTTAATGCCAGCAAGCGTTTCGAGGCCGCTAATGCCAGGCATATTCTCGTCGAGGAAAACAATATCAAAATCGTTGCTTGCTACCAAATCGAGGGCATCGTGACCATTAGTTGCGGTAGAGACCGTATAGCTCCGCTGCTCAAGAAACATTATGTGAGGGCTAAGCAAATCTATTTCATCATCAACCCAAAGTATCGATACATTCATGCTCTACTCCTTCTTTTAATAGTTTGCTCGGAAAAAATTCAAATAATCGGCAATGGATTTTTCCTTAATTAACAGGTTGTAGTTTTCGCGGCTAATTATTACTAGCGAATAGTCCTCGGGTTTTAATGTACCCATAATTCCTTCTTCTACTGAAATGGCGCTGAAGTACTCCATTGCTTCGTCCTTGTTCTTAAACTTATCCACTACCATTATGCTTACAAAATCGGTTAGCTCGCGCGAATTAACCGTCAGGTTCATGTTGATGAAATTATCGACATTGAACGATACCAAATTAAACCTCAGCTGGTTTATGGAAGAACCCTTTGGAATAAAAGCAAGGAACAGGTGTTCACCCTTTGGTTGCTCGTAGCTTGTTGAAATTTCAACAACTTCTTCGTCAGGCCTAGTGTCATCGGACGCAGTATTGTCCTGCACCGATGCAAGCTGAAGCTCGCGCTGCTCAATAAACCGAACAATATCGTATGCTTTAGTGCCAATTTCGGTATTGGGGTAGCCATCGGCTATTTCGACTAATGCATCTTTGTACCTGGCAACATCGCCCCTGCTGCCAATACACTGCGCAACAATAAACTTGAGCTTTGGCTCAATATCGGTTCCCTTATACTTCTGAATCCCCTGCTGAGCAAGGCTTGTAGCCTGTGAGCATTTACCCTGCTTGAACGTCGTAAAAACATTCTGGTAGTAATCCTCACGCTCTTTCTCTTCCTTTTGAAGATTTTGCAGATAGCTTGGATTGCTTAGCATTAGCGCGTAGGTGCTATTCGGGAACCGCGATACAATTACTTGCTTGTACTTATCCATTTCCGATGGATTTTGGTTAAAGCGAGCAATCTGGTACAAATTGTAGTAGCCTTGCAGCGAAAACTCACCCTTCGGGTATCGCCTTCCCAGCTCTTCGTAGGCTTTTATTGCCTCGGGATAGTCCTTAAGCTCGTTCTCGTAAACCTCACCCACCTTAAATAGGGCTTCCTGAATCATCCTATGCGATATGGCCATTAGCGAGTCGTTTGTTGGAAGATCTTGCAGATAAAACTCTCGGCTTTTGTTATCGAGCACTTTTTGCGGAACCCCCGTTGAATCGGTTTGGGTTTGCGCCATGCTAGCATTCTGGTCGAGCACTTCGCGCTTATTGCTTCGGCGCCAGTTATCCTCCAACTTTCGCCGACCCCAGCGCATGTTAAACTCCGCTAAACCCTGACTTAACGAAGCCTGATTATAGAAATACCAACTACCTCCTTGGTTTTGGTTCATACCTCCACGCTGAGTTCGCTGGAATTGCGCAAACCTATCGCGCCCCTCTTGCTCTTCTCTACGAAGCCGTTCTTCTTCATCTCTAACGCTTTTAATGAGCTCAGCAATAAGTCCATCGCGATCCTTTGGTGACATTGCAGCAACACGTTGAAGGCTATCCTGATGCGAAACGATATTTAAATTCTCAACCAGCTTATTTAGGTTTTGAGTTTTCACCTCAAGCTCGGCATAACCTGGGTAATCCTGATCAAGCGCATTGTATGCGCTATCGTAATAGGCCTGGCTAACGGTATAATTTGGCTTGGCAAAAAAGTAATCGGCCAGCACTAAATACGATAGCCCTTTTTGGTGATTGTTACTTACGCTTTTTTGTGCCGATAGCTGGTAGTACTCAATGGCTTTAACCATGTCGCCCTTTGACTGCTCAATATTGCCCAGGGCAAAGTAAATCTGATCGAGAAACTCAAGGTTTTTCTCATCACGAGTCATCTTGGTTAGGGTTTTTATCAACTCCTGGCTACCTTTCCCTCCCTGAAAATTTGAGGCCATGTTCACCTTGGCGTTAAAGCTCATTTCGTAGTTAGGATTGAGTTTAAAAACCTTTTTAAAGTAGCTGTTTGACTCGGCAAAGTTTTTTTGCTTCTGATAAATTTGGGCTAAAAGGTAGGTATACCTTTGCTTATGGGTTCTGTCGGGTGCATTATCAAGCGCTTCTTTTAAATGCTTAGTGGCAGGCTCAAGCTGATTTTGCTTGTAGTAGTAGCTTGCCCAGGTTGACTGAAGCAAATGGCTAAAGTATTTATCCTTGGGGTATTTTCTGTTTGCGCTAAGGCTGCGCATACGATCTTCGGCAGCCACATAATCGTTGGTTAGCATCTCAATACGAGCGAGCCAAACCTGCGACTCGAACCACATTGGTGTTTCGGGAAACTGAACTAGTATATGCTCAAAGGTCATACGCGCCTCATCGTAGCTGCCCTTCCATACTCTGGCTTTGCCAACTAGGAGCCATCCCTCTCGCACCCAGCGCACAAACTCATTCTGATTATAAAACTTTTTATCCTTAGCTGTCATTCGCCCGCGCTTTTGCTCGGGTTTAACCTTAATTGAATGCAGATTGATTAAATCGGTACACTTGGCAATAACCCTGTCCATATCGCCCCCAACCATACTAGCAACTTGCTGTTGACCAACAAGCAAAACGGGGAGCGGAAAGGTATAGTTGTAATCAAAATCTTTTTCGGCTCGTTTTATGGCATCGTTGTAACTTTGATTTGCATTGAAATAGTAGTTATACCGTGCAGTAACGTTATGATATGCTCTGGATACTGGAGTGTTTTTTTTAGTAGAGCATCCCCATGCAAAAACCAAAAGAAAAATGATTAATAAGCGAAGCGTATTTTTAAGACCAAATGTCTGCATTATGTGCGTTTATTGTTGATACTAAAACTGATAAAATGTTGTGATATTGTAATAACCATGCAAAAAAGTTAGGGTACAATATTACCAAAAAAAACTGTAGTATCGAAAAGTGAAACCAATTGCCTATAAAGCTAAAACATATTTAAAACAGGGCTCTGGCCATCATCGATCCGCTGTGAACAATTGACCCATCGCCTAAATATCGTCCGTTATAGCCTAGTTCAATCTCGAAAAGTTTGGATAGCCTATGCCTTAGCGTAACCTCCCAAGTAACATTTCGGCCAGGCTGTAAACCTTTCATCATCTCGTAAGCAACAGCAGTTTGTGCCTCCCCTTTAAAGGTGTTGTCAACCAAAGATGTTTTTGCCATAAGGCTACCCCTGCCCGAAAAGATTAGATCGGCTTGGAAAAAGTAGTCCATTGTTTTTAGCTCCTCGTTCGCCAAATCATTAGCCGATTGATTATACCTTGCGCCCAATTCAGCTCTGTGCTGTTTACTGCTAATAAACTTAAGGGTAAGCTTTGCCGCCTCACCATTAAGCAAATAGTTGCGTAGCTGGAAGTACTCCGAGCTAGCAATGGTTGTATAAATATCTGCTTCGGTGTATACTGAAAATAGCTCGCCCAAACCAACCCATGCAGTTAGCTTTTGCGATTGCTGATCTTTTTGCTCAAAACCGTTGGCCAAAATGGTTTTACTCACACCCTGAACGTAAACATACTCAAGTCCGAAAGCTTGGCTGCTTCGGTTGTAAGCTAATGATGTTCTGAAATTGGCCGACATGCTGGTTAGCAGCGAATCGTGAATATCGGTTGTAAAAGGGTTAGCGTACTGTCGAAAACTATTGTATTGGTTTTTTTGCTGAGCGCGATAGGCTGTTTGGGCGCTTAGGCGAGCCAAATGTTTTGCAAAACCTTTATCGGTTTTGATTATTCTGCTTGGGCTAATAATGCTGCTAAGTCTAATACTATTGGTGCGAACGCTTATCATTTTTGTGCCAGGGAAATTTATTCGGATAAACCGAGCCTCGTCGGGGTAATTGGCCACCTCAAACTCATCAAGTTCCATAACACCATTGCCGTTATAATCGACCCATGTGTAAACACCTTGCCCTGCGGGAACTTCAACAAAATAGTACTCCATATCGGGCTCAAGGCCCGAGCTGAGCTCGTATCCACCAGCAACACTCCAAAACCCTTTAAAAAACCTGTTGGAGTAATCTATTCGAGCCAACGCCGAACGATTATTCTGAACTGATTCAACTATGTTTTGATTTACATCGGTTTTACGAAAACCAAAGGAACCCGAGAAATTCCCCACCTTTTCCAAGTTAGCAGCAAGCGTCCCATTTACTTCGTGCGAACCAGCAGCTAAAGTTTTTATCCCGTTAAAAAACTTATAATCTTCGCGATAAATATGGTAAACCGATGCATTAACACTCAGCGAATCGGGCAACGAAAGCATTGACTTAACCTGATACCACTCGAAACTTTGAGGCATAGCCAAACCTGTACTTTCATTGGTGCTGTTAAGACTTTCCATTTCGCCAGCAACCGATAATTTCAACAGGTTAATATCGCCACTCAGGGTACCCCTTGCTTTATAGAAACGAGAGCTTACAGCAGTATCCGACGATTGAACCATTGACCCGCTAAACGACGAGCCAAACCAGCCTAGCTTTGCCCAGCTATTGGTGCTAACCCTGGTTCCTTTATACCAATTGGCAACGGTAAAGTTTTCGGCTTTTACCTCAGCGAATAACCTCTTGCTTTGCTCAATGCTAGTCCAAAAGTTTAGATGCTGTTCGCTTCCCGCATTAAGTGGTTGCGATATACTCCAATCTCGTTCAAATTCTACAGGCCTAAACCTATCGATACTTCTAAACCCATTGGATGTTTTAAGTGCACTAGCACCAATTTTGGCCTTAGCTTTTTGGTTACTCAAATTGATGTTCTGGTTATACGATAGCAAAAACGCATGCCCAATATTGTCATTTACATCAAGGTTGGAAAAGGTGTTTAGGTCGGTATTACTTAAGGCATAGCTACCAGCAATGCTAGAGCCATTTTCCCATCGATGCGAAACACCTGCGTGTACCATTTGCCTTTTTTGCGGAGCAACCAGCCTACGAACAGGCTCGTAGCTTCCCTGAGGCACATCGTTTTCTGGAGCAACCCAACGGTAAACCCTTCCGTTTGCCGAGCCAAAATCGGGGATGTAGTTTCCGTTACCCTCACCTACAAACGAAAAGAAAACTCGATATGCGGCATGCTCTGGATTTGTTGAATACCTAAAGATGGAATAGGTCACACTCTCCACCAGTGTATCAAGCTTTTGGTAGAGAATTCTTTCCGGATCGAACTCAACTGAATCTGCTTGAGGATAGAAGGCTAATTCCTCATTATCGCCAATGCTTGCCAAATGCTCCTTTTGCTCATCGGTTAGCTCTTGATCAAAAGGCTGGTTCCGGCTATCGTGCTCGGAGAAAACCGACATGGTCCAGTGCCACTTTCCCTTCTGACCCTCAACATTAGCAAATGTGTTAAACCGTGCATAGCTCCGCTCGGAGTACTCAAACTCAACTACCACACGACTATTGCTGTTAATAGGCATTCGGTGGGTAAAGGTTAGCTCGGCAGAGTTATAGTCAATTGTGTAATGAAAATCCTCACCACGTTGCAATAACGACCCATCAACGTAAACCCTTTCGGTACCCGAAAGGATGATAATGTAAGGTTCTCCGCTATTCCCTCTCAACCTGTAGGGCCCTTGATTTCCTTCAATGCCCTGTATTTGATTACGTACAAATTTCCCCTTGGGCACTGCAAATGCAGCAGTTACCGAGAGGGTATCCTCATCATCTGTAAACTTTCCTTGATAGGCCAACCCCTGCACTTTACGGTTAAAGGTGAGCAGTTCTCCATTTCCTCCTGTGCTCAAATCAATATCGCCTGCCTGAATGGCAAACCCTTTACGATGAACTTTAAGAAAAATCCGATCGAACTCTTCGAGCCTGTGGGTTGTACCGTCGGGTTGCAGGGGTATTGACTGATCGGAAATAGCACCCTCAATCATCAACCCATTATTGAGTTCGCCGCCAAAGGTCATATTCAGGGTTGAGTTTACCGAAAGACCCTGTGTATTGCCAAAACGTATGCCCCGAGCCATTGAGCCATTAGTTTGAATTTGATCGCCAAAGGGCGATTCCTGCTCATTCTGTAACCCAGGGGATACAGCATAGCGCCCTAAAAGGCTGTCGGGCGAAAGACTTTCAGCATATTTACGCTTTGCGAACTGCCCCTCGAGTAGCAAAGGAAAAACTCTATACTCAAAATAGAGCGAATCGTGGCTAAGCAGGAGTTTTTTGGTTGGAAAAATTTCCGCTTTCACGTAGCTTACCAAAAAAAGAGAACTATCAATCATATTTCCCTCAGCAGAACGTATTGTAAGGCTTCCGGGAATTATACTAAGCGAATCGACCCTAATTGTATCGGCCGACAATGCCACTATCCTATGCCTATAGTTATCCAAACTCTGCCCCAATGAGCAAAAGTTTAAGGCAAGGAAAAGAAGTGCTATGGTTACCCTCCGAATCAATGGCTAGCTGTTTGTATGCTAAGTAACGAATAAATAGCAAAAATAGCGTAAAGCCTCAATAAAATACATAAAACCTAGGCTTAATCGTAACCCGCACCTGTTGATAACTCAACATAGAATTAACCCATTCTTTTCATACCTTTATGCCCTACAAAAAGCAATGGGCCTTTAACGTAAAAACCAATGATAGACCAACTTACCGTTGACCGAATAATTGCAGCCGCCGATGTTGTTGAGGTGATAAAAGATTACGTATCGCTAAAAAAACGAGGGGTAAACTACATTGGGTTATGTCCTTTTCACAACGAAAAAACACCTTCGTTCTCCGTTAGTCCAGCCAAGGGAATTTATAAGTGTTTTGGCTGTGGAAAAGGGGGAAATGCCGTGAACTTCATAATGGAGCACGAGCAAATGAGCTATGTTGAAGCCCTAAAGTATCTTGCCAATAAGTATAACATTGAGTTTGAAGAGCGAGAGCTTACCCCCGAAGAGCTTAAACAACGCACCGAGCGCGATAGCCTTATGGTGGTTACAGCCTGGGCTCAGCGTCACTTTAGCGATAACCTACACAAGCATAGCGAGGGTAAAAGCGTTGGGCTCAGCTATTTTCGAGAGCGCGGTTTTAGGGATGATATCATCGAGAAATTTCAACTTGGCTACAGCCTTGAGCAGCGCGATGGGCTAACCCAAGCAGCACAGCGACAAGGCTATAAGATGGAATACCTTGTTAAAACCGGTTTAAGCATTGAACGAAACGATGGCTCTGCTTTCGACCGATTTTTTGGAAGAGTTATATTTCCAATCCACTCAATGAGTGGAAGGGTAATTGCTTTTGGCGGTCGCATAATGAAAAGCGATGCCAAAGCAGCAAAATACCTAAATAGCCCCGAAAGTGAAGTATACCACAAAAGCCATGTGTTGTACGGTATTTACTTTGCCAAAAAAGCCATTACGCAAGCCGATAAGTGCTACTTAGTTGAGGGTTATACCGATGTAATATCGATGCATCAAGCAGGTATTGAAAACGTTGTGGCCAGCTCGGGAACAGCATTAACCCCCGATCAAATTCGGCTCATAAAACGATTTACTCCAAACATTACCGTGCTATACGATGGCGACCCAGCAGGAATAAAAGCCTCAATTAGAGGGATAGACTTAATACTTGAGGAAGGGTTAAACGTTAAAGTTTTGCTATTACCCGAGGGCGAAGATCCCGACAGCTATACAAAATCGCATAGCGCATCGCAAGTACTTGATTTTATTGCAGAGAACGAAGTCGACTTTATTAGCTTTAAGGCAAACCTACTTCTAAAAGAGGCCAAAAACGACCCCATACAAAAAGCCAATCTTATTCGCGATATCGTTCGGTCAATTGCAGTTATCCCCGAGAGTATAACACGCTCAGTGTACATTAAGGAGTGCACACGCATACTCAACGTTGATGAGGCAATACTTTACGCCGAAGTGGCGAAACACCGCAAGGCTAAAATGGATAAGATACTTGGCAAGGTCCAACAGACTGCACCAACAGAGGGCATTCAAACGGCTAAAGAAACGCCAAGTTTACCGAGCTTTATCGAAAACATATATTGCGAAGAGCAAGAAAAAGAGATATTATACTTTTTGCTTAAATACGGTTCGGAGGTATTTTTTGAAATACCGAGCGACGATGAGCTATCAACCCCCACAAAAATTACCGTTGGGCAGCATATAATTAGCGAAATACTCAATGATGACCTTGAGTTTAAAAACCTTATTTACAAAAAGGTTTTTGATGAGTACAAGCAGCTCTTAGAGTCGGAAAAGGAATTTGATAGTAGGTATTTTATTAACCATCGCGATTTTGAGATTAGCCAGCTAGCTGTTAACCTGCTAACCTCTCAGCATAAGCTAAGCAAGATTTGGAAAAAGCATAACGCCCAACCGGTTGACGAAATTGATTTTCTACACTCGGCTATTCCCAAAACCATTATGGTATACAAAAGTAAGGTGATGCATATGGTTATTGCCAACTTACAAAGCGAACTAAAAGGCATCGACCCCAAAAGTAATCCCGATGCTGTAAATGATATCCTTATTAGGCTAAAAACTATTTACGAACTTAAAACTCAACTATCCAAGGAGTTAGATAGAATTGTGCTTTAGGTAAAAATTAAAAAGATTACCGATAGCAAATTGACAAGACTTTTTTACCACGGTTTTTATTTTAGGGTCATCTTTTTTTCATAAATTAGCGGGCACAATACCCTTTAGATTAATCAATAATAAAACATACCAATATGAGAACAACCATGAGTAAACCGCTAACAAGCAAGGTTATGATTGTTGCTGCTTCGTTAACCCTAGCTTTTACGCTTAGCAGCTGTGGGGGCGGAGCAAAGCAAGCCGAAACCGAAACAACCGACATTAGCAAAGAGGAAACTTTTAAAAGCATAACCAAATACCCTATTCCAACTGCATTTGAGGTTATTAAAATGCTCGACAAAGCTGGCGCAAGCTATATCATAAGTCTTAACAACCCAACTGAAAACGTTGATAAGTACTTCACCGAAAAGAGCAAAGCGCTTAACCTTGGTGTGTATGGTGCCGATTTAAGCTATGCTAGCACATACCAAATGAAGCAAGAAACGATGAACTACCTAAACGTTTCAAAAAAGCTGATCGACGATCTGAAAATTTCAACCGCATTTAATAAAGACTTTGCGAAGCGCGTTGAGGATAACATTGACAATAAAGACGAGCTAATTAAAATTATCACCGATTCATTCTACGATACATACGAATTCCTCCTCAACGAAGGTAAAGATAACGTGTCGCTATTGGTTATGACAGGTAGCTGGATTGAAGGCCTGTTTATAACAACCCAAATTGCTGTTACTAGCGAGAATAATAATGATTTTTTGACCATTATTGCAAACCAAAAAGACCCGCTAAACAAGCTCTTTGAGCTAATGCAGCCTTTTGCTGAAGATGAGATTATTTCGGAAATGATGGAAACCCTTAAGCCCCTTAAAACTATTTTTGACGAAGTAGAAGGCGAGGCTGTTACTCAAGAGCAATTTGAAGCAATTGAAAAGGAAGTGACTATAATTCGAACAGGAATTGTTGGTTAGTATTGCTCCTTTAGAATTTTAAAAGCCTGCTCCTGCAGGCTTTTTTTAATTATATGGCATGCAGCAATTGAAAAATAAAGAAGTCTTTGTAAATTGTAACCCCAATATACCAACACTAGGTGTTTAACCATGAGGGAAGCTATACTTAACGCACTTGTTCAGCTTTACGCACTCATTGCCACTGCTACCAAAACCGAGAAGCAGGGTCGGGTTTTTGTAACGGCACTTCTCTCGAAACATCTCAGCACCCGAATTATAGGCGACTACATAAACCTTTTTGATAGCTATCTGGATTTTTACACCCGCAATTTCAATGAAACAAACGAAACGACAGAAGAACAAAATAAGACCATTGAGCAATACACCGAAAAAGTTTGCCTCATCCTCCGAAAGGAACTTCCGCTAAACGAGCGTTTGCTAATTCTAATAAAGGTATTTGAGTACATAAGTAAGGACAATAAAATAAGCCCTATAGAAGAAACCATAGTTGAAACCATATCACGAAGTTTCTCCATTGAGCCCACCGAAATGCAAGAGCTCAAGTACTTTGTACTACATACCGATTGTGAAGAAATTGATCCGAAGCGCCTGCTTACTATCGAGAGTAAACCTCAGCTAACAGACGATAGGCTCGAAGGAATGTGGGTTGAAGAAAACAAACCCGGATGGCTCCTTGAGGACAGGTTAAGAGTTGACGAATCGATTGAGGGCAAGCTAAGCTTTCTTCATATCGACTCAATTCATTCCTTTGTTGTTCGCTATTTTGGCAGCGCCGAACTGTTTTTAGATGGAGCACCTATTGAATCGGGAACGCCCTACCTAATGCAACAAGGAGCCATTGTACGAGGACCAAACACCAATACAATATACTATTCCGACCTTACCTCCTGGTACTACGGAACAACCCGTAAGCAGCGTATCGTTTTTACAGCCGAAAACGTTGAATTTAAGTTTAGAAATAGCGAAAATGGCATTCAAACCTTTAGCTTTTCTGAGGAGTCGGGTCAGCTTATTGGCATAATGGGTGGAAGTGGCGTAGGTAAATCGACACTGCTCAACCTGCTTACGGGCAAAATAAAACCCAATAGCGGACACGTACTTATAAACGGGTTCGATATTCATAACAATCACAGGGCTGTTGAAGGGATTATTGGTTACGTTCCGCAAGACGATTTGCTGTTTGAAGAACTCACCGTATACCAAAATCTATACTACAACGCCAAGCTTTGCTTTAGCAATTTTACCGAATTTAAAATAAGGCATACCGTAAAGCGAGTGCTCGACGACCTTGACCTATGGGAGGTTCGAGACCTTAAAGTTGGTTCGCCACTCAATAAAATGATAAGCGGGGGACAGCGCAAAAGGCTTAACATTGGGCTTGAACTTATGCGTGAGCCAAGCATTCTGTTTGTTGATGAGCCTACCAGCGGACTATCGTCTAGCGACTCGCTAATGGTAATGAACCTGCTAAAAAACCAAGCCAACAAAGGCCGACTGGTTATCGTAAACATTCACCAGCCCTCATCAAAAGTTTTCCGACTATTCGATAAGCTTTGGGTACTCGACAGAGGAGGCTACCCAATTTATGCGGGCAACCCTCAGGATGCAATTGTATACTTTAAGTCGAAGGCAACAAGGGTTAACGCAACCGAAAGCGGATGCCCAAGTTGCGGTGAGATTAATCCCGAACAAATACTTGAAATTGTTGAGGCTAAAATAATTGACCAAGAGGGAAAGGTTACCCTAAAACGCCAACGCTCTCCACACGAATGGAACGAGCTGTACAAGAAGGACATTGAAAAACATGTCGAAAAAAAGAAGCACAAGGCAATACTCCCCAAAAACTTCTTCAATATTCCCAATATCGAGGTTCAATTTAAAATTTTCAGCATACGCAATTTCTTGTCAAAGCTGGCCAACAGACAATACGTTATCATAAATCTGCTTGAGGCTCCTGTGTTGGCATTTGTGCTCGCATTCTTTACCAAATACATCCCTAACGATACCTACATCTTTGCTGAAAACAAGAATTTGCCTGCCTACCTTTTTATGAGCGTAGTTGTGGCGCTATTTTTAGGGCTAATGGTAAGCGCTGAAGAGATATTCAGCGATAAAAAAATACTTGAGCGGGAATCGTTCCTTAACCTGAGCCGCTTTAGCTACCTCAATGCAAAAATTACATACCTGTTTGCGCTATCGGCATTACAAATGGGGCTATTCGTGCTTATCGGAAATACAATTCTCGAAATTGAGGGGATGACATTCAACTACTGGTTAATCCTCTTCTCAACCACCTGCTTTGCAAATATGCTTGGATTAAACATAAGCGCTGGCCTAAACTCGGTGGTTGCAATTTACATTACCATTCCGTTTATTCTGGTTCCGCAAATTTTACTAAGCGGCACCGTTGTCCAATTTGACAATCTGCATCCAGCCATAACCCGAAGAGTTTACGTACCTGCTGTTGGCGATATTATGGTATCGCGCTGGGCATACGAAGCACTGGCTGTTGAGCAGTTTAAGAAGAACCACTTTAATGCGCACTTTTTTACTCACGAGCAGGTTGCCAGCAGCGCTCACTTTACGGTTGCTTTCCTCGTGCCTCGCCTACAAAGCCTTGTTGATGAGTGCACACGACTTTACGAACACGATGAAATTCAAACCTCAAGATACGAACGAAACCTTGAAGTTGTTTACAACGAGCTTTTGCAGCTTAGTTTGCATAAGGATGTTCCTCCTTTTGAGTACCTATCGAGCATAAACCCAAAAGGATTTAACCAAAACCTAGCCGAAGAGATTACCGGATACCTCATATTTATGCGCATAACCTTTAGCGAAATTGCCGATGCCGCTCGGCACAAAAAGGACAGCGTGTACAACTCTTTGGTTGATAGCATTGGCCTCGATGCTGTTTACACCCTAAAACAAAAAAATTACAATAAAGCGCTTTCCGACTGGTTACTTAACAATAACGAAGTTGTGAAATACCTTGAAACGGACCGAAGAATAATCCAAAAGTTTGAGCCCATTTACATGATTCCCACTCATAATTGGGGTCGGGCTCACTTTTACGCTCCGGTTAAACGGTTCAACAATCAGCTAGTCGATACCATTTGGTTTAATATTGCCGTTATTTGGCTTGGTTCGCTTATTCTATTTGTTACATTGCAAACAAATATGCTAGGGAGCGTTATTACCCACATCGAAAATATTCGTTTGAGCAAAAAAACGAAAAAACAGGAAAAGAAACACGGCCTTTTACTCACAAAGCTACAGTCGAACTAAACTGGTTTAGGGGTTAAATTCACACTCTTACCTCCTCGCATTATTTAAACGTGAGTAGATATACATATCGAGTATTTCGCTATTTTTCACCACTGCCTTTTTTAATCGGGCTTCCAACTCAAACCCATTCTTCTCAAGTACACGTCCCGATGCCGGATTATTTCCAAAAACCTCTGCATAAACCCTCAGTAAACCATGCTCGTTAAATGCCATTTTTACCAGCTCAGCAACAACGCCCGTTGCAATGCCCTTGTTGTGAAACTTTTCGCCAAGCCAATAGCCAATTTCTCCGTTTAACCTAAGTACATCATCCTTCAGGTGCAAGCCTGCCGCACCAATGGCTTCGCCATTAACATCAATGGCGAATATTTTTTCGCTTTTAGCCTGCATTGCATATCCAATAAACGCCTCGGCATCGGTAACAGAATATGGATAAGGAAAAATATCGCGAACGCCCAGCCAAACCTTATGGTTGTTTGCATGCAGTGCTAACGAATGCTTATCTGCAGCACAAAAAGGTCGAAGTGTAAAAGAGATCATGTTGGTATGCTAATGGTATTGAATGCTTCGAACAAGCTTATGCTCAAGTGTTTTTTTCTTTATCTTATCATTCCTCCCAAGGTTTACCTGATAGGTGCGTTTCTCAACCCAATTTCCTTGGCTATCATATTCATACTCGTAATAGTACCCCTGATCGCCCTTGGAAGCATCCGATAGCTTTTCGAGCATAACATCGCCATTGGGGTAGTATGAGCAGGAAACAGACTCAAAGGTAAAACTCTTTTGGGGATCAATGGGGTACGACCACGACGAGGTATAAACGCCATTTGCTCTGTAAACCATTACCTTTACCATGTTCGATGGTTCAATGTAAATAAATTTCTCAGTAAAAGTATGCCCACCGGTTGAACCAAACACTTTGGCCGATTCAATTCTACCTAAGGTATCGAGAACCAGAACAGCCCAGTGCGATTTTTTACCGTTTTTAAAAACATCAACCTTTGTGGGCAAATTGGTTAGGCTGTCCCACTCAACAACAACCTCCTCCTCATTCCAGCCCGAAAGATTTGCAAAAAACCTATAATGCTTTCGCATTAGCTTGCCAAAAGAGGTGTACTCCCATGAGGTTTCGCCAGTTTTCCCCCCTACACTATTGTATGCTATTTGCTTTATAATTAGTCCGTGTGCATTAAAAAGTTTCTCAGTTTTATGCGGTATTGGCTTAATCCCCCTAATGAGCACTTCGGAATTTTCGGTTATACTTTTAAACGCTCTGCCTCGGCTTATGTCGGGCTGAACAGCCATAAAATGGTTAACTATTGGCTGGGCACCTGCCACAATAACAAGATGAACAAACAATACGATAAGGTAAAATGCTCTATGCATCATAAATCAAATTGAATAAACCCACCAATTATTTAAAGTTAAGCTGATCTGGGCGATCATTTTCACTGCCTACATCCTCACTACCAATAATTACCCTTGCTCGGGGTAGCTTGTCGGGATGATTTTTCTGCATGTACCCAACTAGTTGCTCTCTGGCATAAACCCTTAAATCCCAAAGCGTAGGCGAATCGACAGCGCTCATTAAAAAGCGCACCTCAAGGGAATGGTTGGTTGAGTTTGTAACCTGCACATTTGCCACCTCGCCATCCCACAACCCCGATTGTTCAACTATTCGCTTAAACTCATTGCGAAGCGCCTCAATGGGCATGGAGTAATCGGTATAAATATAAACTGTCCCAAGTATTCGCGATGATGTTCGAGTCCAGTTCTGAAATGGTTTTTCGATAAAATAGGTGCTTGGCACAACTAAGCGCCGTTTGTCCCATATTTTTACTACAACGTATGTTAGGGTAATCTCCTCAATCCAACCCCATTCGTTTTCAACAATAACTACATCATCAATTCTAATAGGTTGAGTAATTGCAAGCTGTATTCCGGCTAGCATGCTCCCGATAACCCTTTGTGCCGCTAGGCCCAGAACCAAACCAGCAACACCAGCCGATGCAAACAGGCTTATTCCAACTTTACGGATAGAATCGAACGTAAGCAATACGCTGGCAAGCGCAATAAAAACGATAATAAAAATAATAATGCGCTCAATAATACGCAGCTGCGTATGCATTTTGCGTGCATGCAAATTGTTCTTTTGGCTTAAATCGAAATTGCTCAGTACAATGGCTCGAGTAATTGAAGTGGCATTTATTGCAATCCAAGCCCCAGAAATTATTAGTAAAACAATTATAAAATGCGAGGCATTTGCTAACAGCTCTTCATCGGAAATAACCGAAGGCATATACACTTTAAGGGCAATTAGCCCTACCATAAGCAAACTTGAAACTACTGCACGCCGTACCATTCTAGTACGAATTGTTTTCTCCTTAAGCAGTTTCAGATGCTTGCCTAACCATTTAACGAGAAAGAAAATTGCTACAAGGCCAATAATAATTGTAATGGCCGATATTATAATTCGTTCAATATTATCTACACCAAAAAGCATGTGAGTAAATTTTAAACCAAAGGTAAGCCGATAAAGTTATAGAAGCAACAGTTTTTGTATCCAAAAGTTTATGCATAAAGCGTTGCAATATTGTATATTTGCTATTGTTCACCAAACCAACAAAACCATGAAGAAAAAACTATACACCATTGCCGTTGCATTTTCGCTAATTTTTATAAGCGGTTGTGACGATGGAAAACTCAACTTTTTTACTGTTGATCAGGATATTGCCTTTGGCTGGCAGCTCGATTCAACCATACTGGCCGAACCCGAAACCTACCCTATTCTCGATAAAGAACTGTACCCTGAAGCATACGACCATATTGAAAGGATTCTTGCAACGCTTCTCGAATCGGACGATCTGCGTTATGCCAACCGATTTCCCTGGGAAGTTAAAATTATTGACCAAGAAATACTTAATGCATTTGCGGCCCCTGGAGGTTACATGTATTTTTACACCGGACTTATAAAGTTTCTCGATAACGAAGCCCAGTTTGCAGGAGTTATGGCCCACGAAATGGCTCACGCCGACAGGCGACACTCAACCCAAATGCTTACAAAACAGTACGGATTTAGCGTACTTGCCGCCATTGTTTTAGGCGATAACCCTACCGTACTCGAGCAGATTATTGCTGAACTTGCCTTAGGCCTAGGGAATCTTAAGTATAGCCGCGATAACGAGTACGAAGCCGATGAGTATGCCGTGAACTATCTTTACGATACCGACTACGCCCC
>Ga0334901_1001306_pt1 | contig 27136 bp, 21 predicted proteins | sample GraSluR3_MG_3_FD_207216 | JGI IMG/M metagenome (GOLD analysis project Ga0334901, IMG submission 207216) | Sludge microbial communities from methane-producing bioreactor in Wageningen University, Netherlands - Granular Sludge_15_08-R3 | ecosystem: Engineered > Bioreactor > Anaerobic >... | reverse complement strand
GTGCGGAGGAATCCGCGTCGTGTGAGTTGGGGTTGCATGCCTTGGGTTCCTCGGCCGTGGGTCGTGGGAAGGTCGGAGGCGGCGAATCCGTGGCGACCGGGGGGCTCGGGCTGGGGAGAATCGAGCCCCCCGCACTGGAAACGCCAGCGACTCGACGAAGGGCGGGCAAGACCTGAAGCATAGCCGCGCCGCCGTCGCCCGTCCATCGTGCCCGGGCCTCGGAAACGTGCCCCGCGGAAGGGTTCCGGCGATTGCCCTTCTTGTGCGCCCCCTACGCTCGCGATCGGGCGATCAGCTCCGCCGCGCCTTGCCCGATCAGTTCGGTCGCCAGGCGGCGGCCCAATGCGGCGGCTTGGTCGCGCGTGCCGGTTGCCGTGGCGTCGACTTTCTCGGCGCCGTCGGGGCTGAGCACGCGGCCGGTGAGCACGAGGCGGTCGCCTTCGAAACGTCCCCAGGCCGCGATCGGCGCGAGGCAACCTCCCTGCAGGGCAGTCAACATGGCGCGCTCGGCCACAACGGCGGCATGGGCCAGGGGATCGTCGAGCGCCTCGATCGCGCGTCGCGCGCGGTCGTCATCGAGGCGGATCTCCAGTCCCAAGGCGCCCTGCCCCGGGGCCGGCAATACGGTGGCCAGGGGCAACACGTGGGTAATGTGCACGTCGAGGCCAAGGCGCCGCAGTCCGGCCTCGGCCAGCACGATGGCATCGTAATCGCCCGACGCGAGCTTGCGGAGCCGGGTATCGACGTTCCCGCGAAGGTCTCGCATCTGCAGGTCGGGCCGAATGTGCCCGATTTGAGCCCGGCGGCGCAGGCTGCCCGTCCCCACGATGGCCCGGTCGGGCAATTCTTCCAGCGAGCCCCCCCGAGCGCCGACGAGAACGTCGGCCACCGAGGCCCGGGGCGGCACCGCCGCCAGGGCGAGCCCCTCGATCTGCTCGGTCGGCAAATCCTTCAGGCTGTGCACCGCCAGGTCGACCCGTCCGTCCAGGAGTGCCTGCTGAATCTCCCGGGTAAAAACGCCGCGGTCGCTTCCCGCCCGGATGGGAGCCTGCTCGCGATCGCCCCCCGTGGTGATGGGGACCAGGACCACGTCGACGCCTCGCTCCTCCAAGCGAGCCCGCACCCATTCGGCCTGCCAGCGCGCCAACGCGCTGGCTCGGGTTCCCAGTCGGATCTGCGGCCCGCGCGGCATGAGACGTTCACTCACCCTTTGGCCGCGTACAGTTCGGCGTATTCGAGGACCCAGCGGTCGATCAACTCGGTGAAGGTGCCGAGGTCGACGTCCGCCAGGCGCTCGTAATGGGCCCGGCTGAAGATTTCCTTATTGCGGATCGCCCCCTTGGCGGCCACCTCGAGCACGTGGACCTCGGAGATGGGACGGATGACGATTTCGAGATGGCTGAAGTAGTTGGCTCGCTGCCCCTGCGAGCTGAGCCCGACGTCGTCGCGGCTGACCGCGCCGCCCCAGCCGCGTTCCGAGACGACCGTCTCGAAGCGAAAGCCGGGAAAATGCTGCGGGAGCTTCTTCAGGCAGCTCTCGACGTGCTCGGAGAGTTCCAGGCGATACTGGGTGTGCAATCGCCGGAGCTCCTGCTCCGACATTGCCCGCTCGGCCTCGCGCCGCGCCTCGGCGCTGCCCGTCCGGTGTCCCCGCTCGATCGCCTTTCGTAGTCGTGCGTCAAAGTCCATATCGTGGCGCGGTCCTTTACGAGCCGCTGCCTTCCCCTGGTTCTTCTTCTGGCGTGGCGCCGGCCGGAGGGATGTCCTGCGATTCGGACTCGACCGGCGGGGTCTCGGGCGCGGCTTCGGCCGGGCTCGGCGGCGCCGGCGCGTCGCCCGGCCCGCGGTCGGACGCAGCACCCTGCCCCGACGCTTGCGGCGCCGGCGCGTCGTCGGGCGGCTCCGGCGGCGCCTGTGCGGTGTTCTGTTGTCCCTTCGGGCAGTCGGCATCGGGCCGCTTGCGCTTCGATGGCTTGTTCCCGGCTTCGGCCTTCTCGGGCGGCGGATCCTGCCCCTGGAAAAACTGGGCCAGATCGCTGAAGCTCCGCATCGGCTCCTTGCCGGCGATCATGTCCTTCGTGATGGGCGTGACCGGCTTGGGACGCCCCTGGGGCTTGAACCGGGGCTTCGCAGGGCCGGGCGGCTTCGAGCCGGGGGGCCCCTTGCGCTCGGGCCTGCGCTGCGGACCGGTCGATCGACGCCGCGGCGGACGCTGGGGCTGGTCGGCCGGGCGGCGGGGCGTCGGGCGCTCGTCGGCAACCGCCTCATCGCGTCGGCGCCCGTGCCGCGCGCCCGGTGGAATCATCGTCAGCGAAACGCGCCGACGCTCTTTGTCCGCGTCGACCACCCACACCTTCACGATATCGCCCACGGCGACCACGTCGTGAGGATCCCGCACGAACCGGTCGGCCAACTGGCTCACGTGAACCAGGCCGCTGTCGTGCATGCCGATGTCGACGAACGCCCCGAAGTCGACCACGTTGAGCACGGTTCCCGTCAACTCCATGCCCGGCGTGAGATCCTCGAGCTTGAGCACCCCCTGCTTGAACACGGGAGCCGGAAGGTCTTCGCGCGGGTCGCGCCCCGGCCGGGCCAGTTGCGCCAGGATGTCGCGAAGCAGCAGTTCGCCCACCCCGAGTTCCCGGGCCAGGGCGGGCACGTCGACCGCCCGGATTCGCCTGGCCACTTCGCCCGCCGTCCCCGCGCCCGCCAGGTCGGCGGGCGTGCATCCCAGCTTCGCCATCACGCGCTCGGCGATCTCGTAGCTCTCGGGGTGGATCCACGTGACGTCGAGGAAATGGTCGCCCCCGGTGATCTTCAAGAATCCCGCCGCCTGGACAAACGTCAATTCGCCGAAGCCGGGCACGTCGCGAAGTTGCTCCCGAGACCGGAAGGGACCGTGCTGGAGGCGGTGCTCGTAGATCCGGCGGGCGGTCAACTGGTTCAGCCCCGAGACGTACCGCAACAAGGCGGGGCTGGCCGTATTCGCGTCGACCCCGACGTAGTTCACGCACGACTCGACCACCTCGTCGAGCGAGTTCTCGAGGTGCTTGGCCTTGACGTCGTGCTGGTACAGGCCCACGCCGATGTTCGCCGGATCGATCTTGACCAGCTCGCTCAGCGGGTCTTGCAGGCGCCGGCCGATCGAGATCGCGCCGCGCAGCGAGGCGTCGTAGTCGGGAAACTCCTCCCGCCCGATCTGATTCGTCGAGTAGACGCTGGCCCCCGCCTCGTTGACGATCACGTACGCCACGCCGCGGTCTCGCAGGCTCTCCGAAATCAACGCGGCAAAGAAGTCTTCGGTCTCGCGGCACGCGGTGCCGTTGCCGATGACCACCACCGTGAGTTCAAAGCGCTCGATCAGCTCCAGCACGATCCGCCGGGCCTCTTCCTTGCGGTCGGGCTTGCCGACGAGGTAGATCACCCCGTGGCCCAGAAAGTTCCCGAACTGGTCCAGGGCGGCCAGCTTGCAGCCGCTGCGAAACCCGGGGTCGACGGCCAGCACGCGGCGGCCCCGAACCGGCGGTTGCAGCAGCAGGTTTCGCAGGTTGCGGGCAAACACCCCGACCGCATGCGTCTCGGCCCGCTCGGTCAGCTCGCGCCGAACCTCCCGTTCGAGACTCGGCAGGATCAGCCGCGCCAGGGCGTCGCGGGCACATCCCCGCAGGAACTCGGCGTGGGGATGATCGGAGGGCACGCACTGCTCCTCCAACGCGGCGTGCATGGCCGGCACGTCGAAGTCGAGCCGGACCCGCAGCACCTTCGCCCGCTCGCCCCGGTTCATCGCCAGCACGCGATGGGGCGGGATCTTCCGGATCTCCTCCTGGTAGTCGAAGTAGTCGCTGAACGCCTTCTGCCGTTTCTCTTCGGCCCGCTTCTTCTTCAACTCCTTCTTGCTGAGCTTCTCCTTCGGCTGCTTCCGGGCGGCCTTGGGTGCGGTCGCGATCGGCTTGTCGGAGTCGCCCACGTCGCCGCTCGGCGGCGGTTGGACCGGGGGGGCCGTCTCCACGCTCTCCGCCGCGGCGGCGGCCGTCCCACGCGCCTCCGAAGCCGGCGCGTCTTCCGATCGATCGGCCGGCCGCTCGCCCGTCGGGGCTGCTTCCGCAGCTTCCACCCGCGGTTCGGCCTTGGCGGCGTCCGCCTGATCGTCAGGAGCGGGTTGAGGATCCGCGGAGGTCGATTCGGGGGAGCCGAGGCCGGCCTCCACGCCGCGCGACTCGCCGGGGCGCTCCGACGTCGCACTGTCCCCCTCTTGGGTGCTGGGTCGACCGGCGGGAGCCGATGCCGGCTCTCGTTGGGCCTTGTCGGCGGGCTTCGAGTCGCCGCTGGCCCGGGAGCAGACGAGCTTTCCAGTCCGCTGCAGGATGTCGCGAAGCCGCTGGCGAAGCTCGGCCGCTTCGCTGAACTGCTCGGCCAGGATGTGGCCCGCGCCCAAAAGGGCATCGGCGGGCGTGGGAACCTGGCGGTCGGGGTTGACGAAATCAGCGGCGCGGGCGTCCAGATCGGCGCAGGCCGGCTGGGCCTCCAGAATCTCCAGGGCCAAGGGCTCGAGACCCCGATCGCGGGCAACCGTGGCGAGGGTCTGCTTCCTGGGCTTGTAGGGAAGGTAAAGGTCCTCGAGCCGTTTGGCGGTGTTGGCGGCGCGAATCTGCTTGGCGAGCTTGTCGGTCAGTTTTCCCTGCGACTCGATCGAGCGGAGGATCGTCTGCTTCCTCTCGGCCAAGGCCCTGGCCTTGGCCAGGCGCGACTGAATCAGCCGGATTTGCTCCTCGTCAAGTCCGCCGGTCTGGTCCTTGCGGTATCGGGTGATGAAGGGGACGGTGTTTCCCTCGTCGAGCAGCTCGAGCACTGCTTCGACCTTCCCCAGCGGGATTCCGAGGCCCCTGGCTACGTGACGAAGATTGATCGTGACCGGATCGCCCATAAAGGTCTGACCTGCCTCTGACGTCGTTCGACGCAAAAGGTTTGATTTCAGGGAGTTACTGGTGCATGGCCGAGCCGTTTCGCCCCGTATTGCCCGGTGCCGGGCCCTCTCGATCCGAATTGCCCGTCCAAACGGTAGGGTGCACAGAATCGCTTCAGAAGGTAGGACCGCGCCAGCAGGAGAATCCGGAAGAAGCCGCATTTTCTAACAAATGGCTCAAACCCACAAGACGCTTGCTGCCGATATAAGAGGAAGCAGAGGAAGCCCTGCCGAGTCGTTTCGAGGTTCCGGCGACGTCCGAACGACCACGGATCGTGTCTGCCAACGCAAAGGAAAGCCGTACCATGAGTTCCGCCTCGCTTCGAATCTACTACGGACCCCAGGACGACGACGTGGCCGCGGAAGCCAAGGCCGCTCGGCACACGGTGACGGTTCCCCTGGGCGAGGTGCTGCCCCTCTTGGCCGACGCCGTGCGATCGGAACGAACCTGGCTTCGGGACTTCCACGACGACGAGATCACGATCTCGATGGACTTGTACGAGGTCATCCTGGCCTACCAGCACTACCGGCGCCCCCCCGCCTGAAATACGCCGGCCGTTGGGGCCGCGCGATCTCGACGCGGGGTGCCGCGGCGCGCAACCTCCTGTTCGGCGGATCCTCGACTCAATTCGGCCGCAAACCATTGCGCCGCTTTCTTCTCCTCGCCGCGCTACTTCAGGGCATCGATCGCCTGGTCGCGGGTCGAATAGATCGGCCAGAGGGAACTCAGGTGGGTGATCTCCAGGATCTCCACGCACAGGTCGTGGACTCCGCAGAGGGCCATCGCGCCACCCCGTTGCTTGATGCGCTTCCACGCGCGGACCAACGTCTCGAGAAAGCTCGATGCCACGTACGTCGTGTTCGACATATCGACGACCAGTTTCGGCGGATCGGCTTGCTCGGCCTCCCGCACCAGCGTCTCGCCGAACACGCGCAGGGCTTCCTCGTCCAGGGCGTCGTAGCTTGAACCGAGCTCGACGACCGTCACGCCTGATTGCCGAATGACCTCGCTCATAGGGTTCGAGTGTAAAGCAGGCGTCGCCGCAAGGCAAGGTGCCCGCCTCCGGGATCGCCCGACCGCGCGACAACCCCCGTCTCGGTTCCGCCGTCTCGGCTTGATCCCGAGGTTCCGCCCGTTAAACCCGGAGGATAAGTCAATCTGGGGCGGATTGCCGGGCGGCGAGGGGCGATCGTCGATGGCTGGCGATTCCATGCCGTCGCGGAGCGATGCGCGAGGCCGCGGATGCGCCGTCACGTGCGGCTGCCCAGTTCGTGGACGGCCTCGACCAGGGCCTTGGCGTGCGCGACGGGGGTCTCGGGGAGCACCCCGTGCCCGAGGTTGAAGATGTGCCCGGGCCGCCCGCCCGCCTGGCCGAGTATCTCGCCCACCCGCCGGCGGATCTCGTCGGGGTGCGCCAGCAGGACCACGGGATCGAGGTTGCCCTGAATCGCCTTCGACTCGCCGATGGCGCGCCAGGCGTCGTCGAGCCGGATCCGCCAATCGACGCCGATCACGTCGCCGCCCGCCTCGCTCAACAGGTGCAGCAAGGCCGGATTGCCCGTCGCAAAATGGATCACCGGCGTCCCGGGGAGGATCGCCTCGACGATCCGCCGCGTATGGGGCAGCACGTAGCGGCGGTAGTCGTCGGGCCCCAGGCAGCCCACCCAACTATCGAAGAGCTGCACCGCCTGGGCCCCGGCCTCGATTTGGGCGTTGAGGTACAGGGCGATGGCCCTGGCAAGGCGCTCCATCAGCGCGTTCCACGCCCCCCCGTCGCCATACATGAGCGACTTGGTGTGACGATAGCTGCGGCTTGCGCCACCCTCGATCGCGTAGCTGGCGAGGGTGAACGGCGCGCCGGAGAACCCCAGCAGCGGGAGCGACTCGGCCAGGCCGGCCCGCGTGACCCGAACCGTCTCGAGGACGAAATCGAGCCGATCGAGGCTCTCGAGCTCGGCGATGCGATCGACGTCCGACGGCGTGCGCACGGGGTTGTGAATCACCGGGCCCTCACGGGCGGTGAACTCCAGATCGAGGCCCATCGGTTCGAGAATCGGCAGCAAATCGGCGAAGATGATCGCCCCGTCGACGCCCAACTGCTCGACGGCCAGAAGCATCACCTCGGCGCAGAGCGACGGCGTCTTGCACAACTGGAGAAAGCTCGTCTTGCGGCGGATCGCGCGGTACTCGGGCATGTAACGCCCCGCCTGGCGCATCAGCCACACCGGCACGCGATCGGCCGGCTCGCGGCGGGCCGCCCGCATCAGTGGACCGTCGTACCAAGCCGGACGAGTCGGGACCGAATCCTCAGACATCAAGATCGCTCGCAATCACCTCTTGGGGGTTCCCGACCGGATGCCCCTATGCTATCGCGGCGTCGGCCGGGAGGAAAGTGGCGGCGTCGGGCCGCCGCGCGGGGCCCGGCCGCGCAGCCAAGAAAACGACGACGGGCCTGCCCGAGCCGTCTCGGGCAGACCCGTCCGTCTATGGCCGCGTATCTCGGGTCAACCGCGGTGGAGCCTAGCGAATCACGTTTCGGCTCACTCGTTGAATGCTGCCGGGCCGCCTCAGCGAAGCCGAGGGATCGCCCTTCGGCGCCGCCGGAAGCGGAGCGGCCTCTTCGGCCGGAGCCGCCATCGGAGCCCCGTCGCCGCAGCCGTAGCCACAGCCGGCGGGTTCGCCGCAGCACGAGACCTCACAGCACCGGCGGCAGCCGAACAGGTTGTCGAGCAGGTTCAGCAGGCGCGGCCGGCCGCACGGGTCGCAACAGGCCGGCTGCCGGCAGGAAGCCATGCGGCAACGGATCCGGTCCAGCAGACTCGGCCGGCACGGATCGCAGCAGGGCTCACAGCACGACGGCTCGCAGGCCGCCGGAGCTTCGCAGCACTGGGGCTCGCAGCACGGCTCGCAGCAGTCGGGCGCGCAGGCCAACCGCGAGCGCAGCCGGTCGAGCAGACCCGGTCGGCAGCACGGATCGCAGCAGTCGGGCGCGCAGGCTACCGGCTCGGGGGCGCAGCACTGCGGCGCCTCGCAGCAGGCGGGCTCACCGCAGGGATCGCAGCACGCGCCCCTGCTGAACAACCCACGCAACCCGGAAAACAGGTCACAACGAGGCGCGCAGCACGGGTCGCAACAACTCGGCTCGCACGCGGCAGGCGCGCAAGCGCCGCAGCCTTGGTCCATGACACCCAGGAGACCAGCACCGAACCCCTGGCTGCATAGGACGGCGCTCACGAGGAGCGCTCCTAAGAGCATCTTGCCTTTCATTGAGCACACTCTCCTTCAATAGGAACCGGGGGGCTTGTTTCCCTTCCACTCGACCGCCAATCGGAGCACCGCATGCGGCCAGGATGCGAAGCATCGCGAGTCCCCAAAATGGGTTCTCCCATGGGATAGAACCGACTCCAGGCGTACGTTGCGGTGGTGGATGGGCAGGTGGGTCGGCGCCCTCAGTTCAAAAAGTCGATCGCGCCAGGGCCGTCGAGCCACTCCTTGACCCGAAAAAACCCGTTGCGGCTACCTGACGCTCCTCGATCGCAGCTCATGCATCGGCCACGTCGAGGATCAGATTTCGGTATCGGCCGACGCTTCAAGGCCGCTTGAGTGAGCGGAAGTAATTTTCAGCAAATGACTTATAGCTGCTTCTAGGAAGACATTTCCGCAGGGGCAAGCGAGGAAAACTATGACGATTTTTTCCGGCCGAGGTGGGGGGTAAAAGGCCGGTGCAGCTTGCCGAATCGGCAGACTCCGCCCAGAATCTCGCCCGTGGCTGTCGATGCGCGCTTTCCCGCCGTTCGATCGACTCCCCCACCGCGCGAGGGATGAATCCGCGGTAAGCCGCCTCCCGAAAAGGCAAGAAGCAGGCCCCTTGGAGCCCGTCGTTGCCTCGCACCCCCCTCGGGCCGGACCGAAGCCGGAAGCAGACGCGGCGGCAACCCCGGCCCGATGCGACGCGTCATGGGTCGACGCCCGGCCGTGCCCTCAGCTCCCCTCGGCGTCGAAGAGCCGGTCGAAGCGGTGACGGGTTTCGCGCGTGTATCGGTCGAAGTCGCTCAGCAGGGCCGCTTCGCTCGGCGCGCGAAGCAGATGGGCCAGCTTGGCCCGCTCGGTGGGATCGTCGGGCAGCGTGTCGCGCGCGGCGCAGTCGATCAGGCGGAGCCGCCCCTCCAAGGCCCGCAAGAACCGGTAGCTCGCGGCGAACAGCTCGAAGTCGTCGTCGCCGAGGTGCCCGGCGCCGTGCAAGGCCTCGAGGGCGCTGAGCGTGTTGGGCACGCGGACCTTGGGGTTGCGCCGCCCATGCTTCAACTGCAGCATCTGCACGAGGAACTCGACGTCGACGATCCCGCCGGGGCCTCGCTTGAGGTTCTCGCCCGAAACCGTCTCCTGCAAGCGGCGGCGCATGTGGCGGATCGCGTCGGCATGGCCCCGCTCCCAACGGTGCTCGAAGGCCGCTCGGCGGATCGCCGCCATCGCGACCTTGGCGATTGGCGGCGAGCCGACCACGACCCGGGCCTTGCACAACGCCTGACGCTCCCAGAGTTGCCCGTCGCCCCGGGCGAAGTAGCGGGCAAACTCGTCGAGCGAGGTGGCCAGGGCGCCACTCTTGCCGGTCGGACGCAGCCGGGCGTCGATCTCGTAGAGCCGGCCGTAAGCGCTTAGCCGGCTGGTCGTCCTGATGATCCGCTGCCCCAATTCGCTGAAGAAGTGCTGGTTCGTCGTGGTTGCCCCGCCCGAACGGTTCGCGTGGACCGTGTGCCCGTCGGCCTCGTAAAGGAACACCAGATCGAGATCGCTGTGATAGCTCATCTCGCGTCCGCCGAACTTGCCCATGCCCACGACGGCCAGATCGACCGGCTCCCCCGCACGACGGCCCCGGGCAAACGTGGGCGTGCCGAACTTGGCGACGAGCCGCGCCTGCTCGTGCGCGGCGATCTGCTCGAGGCAAACTTGGGCCACGTCGGAGAGCACCCCCGTGGTCGACTGCACGTCTTCCTTGCCCAACAGGTCGCGGACACCCACCCGAAGCTGCTGGTCGTTCTTGAAGCTGTGCAGGATCGGATCGATGTCCTCCGCCCCTCGGCACAACTCGCCCAACGTCGCCTGCAACAACGCGTGCGACGGCAGCCGGTCGAGCACCAGGCTGTCCATCAGCCCGTCGATCATGCCCGGATTGCCGGTCAGGATGCCCGACAGGTAGGGGCTGTAGGCGCATAGTTCGACATACAGCCGCAGCGACGGCGGATTGAAGCTGAACAGCTCCCAAAGCACGCCCTTGCCCCCCAGCGAGTCGCTCACCCGATTGAGCTGGACCAGGGTCGAGTCGGGATCGGGCGTGCGGGCGATCGCCGCGAGCAGATCGGGGGCGATCGCCGCCAGAAAGTGCCGGCACCGCCGCGTCGAGAGAAAGCGGATTTTCTCCTCGGCCAAGGCCATCAGGTGACGGTACGCCTGCCGGACGTCGCGAAACCGGTAGCGGCCCAAAACCCCCTCGATCCGAGCCTCCGGGGGATCGGGGTCGAGCACCAGGTCGACCTCGGCCTGCGCCTTCTCGTCGTCGCGAAACGCCTCGTGCAGCAGAAAGTCGAGGATCCGCCGGTTCTCCTCGGTGCGGCGGGCATAGTCGCGCCGGAACGCGGCCAGCGCCGTGCGCGAGTCCGACTCCGCATATCCCATGCGCAAGGCGAGCTTGCGCATCTCGTCGGCCTCGTCGGGCAAGAGGTGGGTCTGAAGATCGAACATGATTTGCAGGCGATGCTCGATCTTCCGGAGGAAGCTGTAGTTCGTCTCGAGCAGGGTGCGTTCCTGGTTCGTCAGGCAGCCCACGCCGGCCAGTTGGGCGATCGCCTCGAGGGTGTTACCGGTGCGCACCTGGGGCGAATCTTCCCCGTGCAGCAGTTGCAGGAACTGGATGACGAACTCGACGTCGCGGATTCCGCCGTGGCCCGTTTTCACGTCGCGCTCGTCGCCCCCCTCGCGCTGGGTCCGCTCCTCGATGCGGCGCTTGAGGGCCTTGATGCCGCTGATGTCGGCCCGGCTCAGGTAGCGGCGGTAGATCCACGGCTGGAGCCGCTCGAGGAACTCGAACCCCACCTCGAGGTCGCCCGCCACCGGCCGGGCCTTGATGTAGGCCTGGCGCTCCCACGTGCGCCCGCGCAGATCGTAGTAGTCGAGGGCGGCCGCGACGCTCATGGCCACGGGGCCCTGCTCGCCCTCGGGCCGCAGGCGCAGGTCCACCCGATAGGCCGCCGCCAGATCGGTCGCCTCGGTGAGCAGACGGACCAGCTCCCGCCCCAGGCGCTCGAAGAACTCGGCATTGGTCACCGAGCGTCGTCCGTCGGTCTTTCCCTCGTCACTGTAGAGGAAGATCAGATCGACGTCGCTCGAGTAGTTCAGCTCGACGCCCCCAAGCTTGCCCAACGCCAGCACGACGAATCGCGCCGGGACCCCTCCCGGTCCCAGCGGGTTGCCCCGCTGCTCGCGCAGCTTGCGCCACGCTGCAATGAGGGCGGCCTCGAGAATCGCGTCGGCCAGGTACGAGAGCTGCAGCGTGACGGTCCGCAGGCTCTGCTCCCGCACGATGTCGCCGTACGCGATGCGCAGCATCTCCCGCCGCTTGAACCGCCGCAAGGCGCGCAACACCGCCTGGTCGTGCTTCAGCGCGCCCACCTCGCTGGCCAAATCGTCGATGAGGTCCTGCCGGTACGAGGGCTGGCCCTCGGTCAAACGCAACAGGTCGTAGCTCTCCGGGTCGGCCACGAGCAGGTCGCTCAAGTGCTGGCTCGTCGAGAAGATCTGCACCAGCGTGGGCAGGGCGTCGGCGTCACGTTCAAACAATGCCCCCACGGCAAGGGGGTTTCGGGCGGCCGCGAGAAATCGATCCAGATTGTTCATCGCCATGTCGGGGTCGGCGCAGCGCGGCAGGTGCAACGCGAGCTGATCGCAGATCACGGCCATCAAATCGAGCGTCAGGCCTCCCGTGGCCATCCGGACGAGGTTGACGTGGGCCTTCTTCAAATCGACCAACCCCAGCCCGCGAAGCCATGCAGCCCCCTCGATCGGGTCGTCCAGACACTGGCGAAGGCGTGCAATCTCCATGAACCAACGGCGACCACGAGGAACGAGGATCCAGAAGAAAAGGCTCGCGTGCCTCTTCGCGTTTCACGAATCAGTATCCACCGTGGGCCGCGTCAAATCCAGGGGCCGACTCCGATTCCGGCATCCCAACGCATTGCGCCGCCCGGCCGGGCGGTCGAGATCGCTTGACAACGCCGAGTGGGCAGCCGATGCTATCCTTCGATTGGGCGGGCTCCCACACTTCGGACCGCGAGAATGCGGCCGATGCGCGCGGGCGAGCTTGCGAGGGTTCGCGTCTTCCCAGTTCTGTTCCGCTTTGCCGAGAAGGTCTGTCATGACACGCTTTGCCCTGTTGACGGCTCTGTTGATCCTGGTGCCCCGGGCCGCGAGCGCCGGCCCCGACCCCGCCGATGAGGAGGGGTTCGTCGCGCTGTTCGACGGCAAGTCGTTCGACGGCTGGAAGGTCGGCGAAAACGCCGATTCGTTCCGTATCGAGGACGGGAAGATCGTGGCCAACGGCCCGCGGGCCCACCTGTTCTACGTGGGCGAGGTCGAGAACCACCGCTTCAAGAACTTCCACTTCAAGGCCGACGTGATGACGACGCCCGGCTCGAATTCGGGCTTGTACTTTCACACCCGATACCAGCAGTCGGGCTGGCCGTCGGCCGGCTACGAGGTCCAGGTGAACCAGACGCACCGCGACCCCAAGAAGAGCGGCGGCCTGTACGGCGTGCGCGACGTGTTCGAGGCGCCCGCCAAGGACGACGAGTGGTACACCCAGGAAATCATCGTCCGGGGCAAGCGCGTCATCACGAAAGTTAACGGAAAGACGCTCGTCGATTTCACCGAGCCCGACGACGTCGAGGGCGACCGCCGGCTGTCGAGCGGCACCTTCGCCATCCAGGCGCATGATCCGGGCAGCAAGGTGTACGTGAAGAACATCCGCGTGAAGCCGCTGGACGATTGAGCGAGGCGAAACGCGGTCCCGGCCGTGTCATTCCGGCCCGTCGGCCGGAGCGGCTTGCGCCTCGGCGGCAGGCGCTCCGGCCTCGACCGCGGCGGCTTCGGCGGGCGGTGCGGCCGGCGGCTTCGACCCGGCCACCCCAGGCGTTTCGTCGGCAACCACGTTCAACACGAAGCGGACGCGAATTCGGCCCGACGGTTCCTCTTCGTCGGCCGCCGCTTCGGAGAGCGCCCGCTCGAGGTCGTCGAGCGCGGCCGTGGCCTCGGGCACGCCGTCTTGCCGCGGGGCGGGCTGGATCCTCTGCCGCGGCACGCTGAGCAAGGTAGGCCGCCTGCCCATCGATCGGGCGGCCGACTCGCCCCGCGACAGCCGCTCGGCCTCGGCGCCCACCTCGGCCTTGGGGGGCAGCTCGGGCAGGCCCTGGTACTGGAACGGCAAAGCACTCGACGGCGCCGCCTCGGCCTCGGCCACGTCGGCCGCGTCGCCCCGCTCGTCGGCCGCCTCGGCAGCACCAAAACGCTGCCCAGCCCCGCGGAACGCGCCCCCGAACGACCCGGCCGAGGTCTGAGGCAAATAGGCGTACGACAACCTCGAAAACTGCTCGGGCCGTTTCTCGAGCTCGCCGACGAGGGCGACGACATCGCCCAGAGTGGCCTCGGCCTCGAACCAGACCTCACCGCCCGGTTCCGCCTCGACCCCGTTCGCTGCCGATCGTTTTGCGAAACCGGCCGCCGGAGCATCCGCGAATCTCTCTTGCGATTCGCGCGGCTCGGAGCGAGCGATCTGCCGCGACTCGAGCAGCCGCTCGAACAGACGCTCGCGGGCCGCCTCGGCCGTCACGTCGCAACGGACCACCAGCAGGCTCTCGGCGACCTCGGACGGCTTTGCGTCGTCGGGTTTTTCGACCCGATCGACGGGTGCGGCCCGAGCCGGCAGGGCCAACGGCTCGGGCGCCGCGGGGGCGGGTTGCTCGGCCAATTGCCCGACGCCGCGGCCGCGCGTTTCGCCACTGGAGGGCATATCCGCCATTCCCGACGTGTCGCTCTCGGCCCGTTCCGCGGCACGTGGGGCCGCCGGGGCCGACTCGGCGACCATCGCCTCGGGCAAGGCTTTTCGCGCGAGATATGGTTCTTCCTTTATCGCCATGCCGGTCGCCTCGGCGTCGTCGTAAGCGCGCATCGAGGGGGTGGCCTCGGGTGCGGCCTCCGTCATCGCAAGACGGTCGTCGCGGCGCCCGGGCTCCATCACCCAGATCAAGACGGCAACCGCCACGGCCACGCCCGACCAGATCAGCGCCCGCGCCTGGAACATCCTCCCGGCCATGGCGCGCCAAGAGGAGCGAGTCTCGGTCGCGTCGCCGTCGGTCGGCCGTGGGGCAAGGGTCGCCTTCGGCTGTTCCACCCGACCGAGCACCTCGTTGCGGATGCTTCGGCCGATGCTCAGCGGAGGCAACTCTTGCAGGGTCGTGCGCAACGTGCGCAGCTCCTCGACGAGCTGTCGAGCCGACGGGTCGGCGGCCAGAAGGCGCTCCACCTCCGCCCGCTCGGCGGCGGTCAACTCGCCGTCGAGGTACGCGCCGAGGCGCTCGTTTTCGGGCAGGTGGTTCATGGTTCGCCAATCCGCCTTGCGGTCGGGTTAGTCTTCGGCCAACAGGACCTCTTTCAACTGCTCGCGCAATTGAAGCCGCGCTCGGTGGAGCCGGCTCCTCACGGTGCCGACGGGCAGATCGAGGACTTCGGCGATCTCCTCATAGCAGTATCCGTCGATCTCCCGCAACACCAATACGCTGCGGTATTCGTCGCTCAGCCCCGCGATGGCGTCGCGGACCTGGCGGCACCGTTCGGCTCGGTGGACCTCGTCTTCCGGGCCGGGCTGGGCGTCGACCGGCTCGAACTGGGTGGCCTGCCGGGCCCGCTCGACCGAGGCCGCCGGTCTTCTCTTTCTCCGATGGCTGGCCGCCACGTTGAAGGCGATCCGGTAAAGCCAGGTGTAGAAGGTGCTGGACTGCCGGAACGTATCCAACTTCAGGTAGGCTTGGACGAAGGCGTCCTGGACCACGTCGAGCGCGTCGTCGGCGCTGCCCATCACGTGGACGAGGGTGTTGAACAACCGGTCCTGGTATCGCTCGACCAGTTGCCCGAACGCCGCCGACTCACCCGCCAGGGTCTCTGCAATCAGTTGGGCTTCGTCGCTCACAGCCGATTCACTGTTTTGGACGCAAACGCACAGCCAGAAGTTCCCCCCGGCGTTCCGGCAACCGGAGGGCTTGTGCGCGGCACCAAAGGGCCGCTCCCATCATCCGATTCCAGGGGTGGATTGTCAAACCCTTGTTACGGAATCACTTGCGAGGGACCACGACGGCCCCCCTCCCCACAACGTTTCGGACTACCGTGCGTTACGCATCCCCCCAAAGGAGCAGCTCGCGCGGGGCGAGCGGCGACCCGGCTGTCGGTCCGATGGGGGTAGGCGTCCACCTGGCTCGCGCGGGATCATCCACCCCGCTTCAGATCAAACAGCCGCGTTTCGCCCTGGACCATGGGCAACTCGAATTGCGACACGTCGTCGCCGATCGCCTCGCCGGTTTCGACATCTCGAACGGTTGCCGCGCGCGGCAGCGTCACCCGTTTTACGCCCGCCTCGCTTGCCGTGACGGCAAGAAAACCGTCGTCGGCGCTGACCACGTCGTCGGAATCGAGGTACAGATGCACGTCCGACTTTCGAAGCACGTTTCGCAGCAGCGCGGCCGGTGCGTCGGTCGTGCCGATGTACACGCGCAGGCCCCGGACGGTCGTCGCGGCCGCGGCCAAAGGCTCGCCGGTTGCCAGGACGGCCAGCGGCGTGACGTTCTTTCCCGCCTCGACGGCCCAGAGCGGGTCGAGCTTCGTCTTGCTGCCGAACGGTTCCCGTGCCACGCCTTCGAGCAATTCGCCGGAGCCGGCCACCGGCGTGACCTCGGCCCCGGACGCGTCGACGCGGCGCACGCCCATGCCGATCAGCTCCGCCACGTGGCGGTCGTCGGCCTCGCCGGCGAGAAACCCGCTGCCGTAGAAATAGACCGCCGTCTTGCCCGAAGTGGCTTCGCCGATGCCGGCTCGGGTCGATTCGTCGAGGTGGAAGGGGTTGAGAAAGATGTAGACCTTGGCCGGCGGAACCCTTCCGGCGACGAGGTCGCCCAGATAGTGCACGCGGATCGGGGCGCCCATACGGTACAGCTTGGCGCGGAGGAGGTAGCATTGGGGGCGCATCACGACCGAGGTGTTGGCGATGGCGTAGGGCGATCGTTCGTCGACGATCACGGCGACCTCGGGGGCGAACGTGGCGGGCCGGTGCAGGGCCCTGTCGTAGTGACGCTTGAGGCGCCCGATGTTGTCCCAAAGGTCCTGGCCGTCGAGCCAGCCCGATCCGCCCAGGTCCATGTACCAGCAAGCCATGCGACGGGGGAGGAGGTGGCCGTAGTTGCGGCGGTGCACCCAGAGGGTTTTTTCGGGCGTGTCGACGCGGCCGTAGCCTGCGTCGCCGGGCGTGAGGTAGGTGCGCGTGTCGTCTTCGTTGAGCCAGAGCTTTCCGGCCGCCCGGACCGAATCGACCGCCGTCATGAACAGCCCCGCCCCGCCCGACTGGCGGTCGAAGTACGAGATCGGCGAGCAGAGAATATCCACGTGGGGGCAGCGGAGCATGCGTTCCATGGCCAGGTGGCCGCTGATCTGCGGGCCCGAGGGGATTCCGCACATGTCGAAGAAATAGCCGTAAAACAGCGTGACGATCTTCCTGCCGCCGGTCTCCTCCTTGATGACCCGGGCCATGGCCTCCAGGGGCTCTTCCATGGCAAGCTGTTTGTACTCGTAGAAGTCGAGCACGCGCCGTTCGCCCGCCGGATCGCGGAACAGCCCGTGGGTCGTTGCGCGGCGCTGGTCGGCCGTGGGCACGTCGGCCGTCGCGAGCGTCACCGCGTCGTCGCGCCAGGCGGCCCGCAAGGCCGCGTCGTTACGGTAGCGGGTCGCGAGCCAGCGCCGGAACCCCTCGGTCATGGCGCGCGAGAAGCCCGAGAGTCGGGGCTCCCACGAGCGCTGGTAGAACCACTCGCCCGTGTGCTGCCCGCAAGGATGGTATCCGAGCATGCGGTCGCCGTAGTGCTGCTCGCAGTAGCGGACCAGCGCGCGGAGCCGCTCGAGCGACTGCTCGCGCCACAGGGTCGATGCGGGGCACTCGCCCTTGGTCTGGCCGTCGTCGAAAGTGAGGCACGCGTCGGGGTGGGCTTCCTGCCACCAGCCGGGCGCCGACATTCCGAACCGCGGGAGAAACAGGGCCTCGGGATCGGCCGCCAGCGTGGCCCGAAACGCCCGGTCGACCCCGGCGAAATCGGGGGCCTCGCCCGGCTTGGGCCAGGGCATGGGAATGCCGAACGAATGGACGTGGACGCCCGCGCCCGCGGCTTTCCGCACCTGCGCCTGATAGGAGGAATCGACGTCGTCGGGCGCATAGATCGTCCAGGGCGGGCCGTGGTGCAGCGCCAGCAGGTCGCCCCGGAACTTGCGGTCGGCCTTCATCTTGAGCGTGTACGTGTAGCGCCGGCCGGCCTTGCAGGTCATGCCCGTCTGATAGAAGTGGCAGTGCATGGTCGACGAGCCGCCGCTTCGGACGTCGAGCCGGCAGGCCCGAGTCCCCTCAACCGCCTCGTCGTCGACCACGTCCCACTCGGCCTCGGAGCCGTAGTTCTTCTTGTCGGTGAACACACGCCATGCCTCCCCCACCTCGGCCTTGCTCCCTTCCCAGCCGCCAAAGCGGAGCAGGTTGGCCGAAGGGGCATCCTGCGCGTCGGCTTCGCAGACGCGCACGTCGTCGATCCACACGGTGCCGGGCCCGCTCCCACCGAGGCGGATATGGACGCCGAAGTTGCCCTCGTTGTCCTCCGGCGCGGTAAACGTGAAGCCGTAGGTCTTCCACTCGGTGTCGAGCGTGAAGGTGTAGGTCCGGCCGCCCAGGGCCCAGCCGAAGAAGATCAGCGGCGCCGCGGGCTCGCCGTCGACGAACAGCGTGGGCGAACCGTGAAGATCCCTGACCTCGGCGGTGAGGGCCCGGGCGCGTCGGGTCGTGGCACCGACGGCGGCAAGGGCGACGACGAAAACGATCGCGAATCGGCGAAAGCGGTGCGTGGTCATGGCGGGTCCTTTTTCGACGAGGCAAGACGATCGCGGCGAGTATTCTTGTTGGAAACGCGTTCCGGCGGTCTCAACGTGGCCGCAACACTTCGGCACGCTCGCAAGCCGCCGGGAAACGCATCTTACCCGACGCGAGTCGGCGCGGGCCAGTCGGGCGAGATCTTCGTGGCGGCAAGCGCCGGCCGCGCACGGCTCGCCGTGTTGTTCTCGAAGCACCATTCCATCGAAACGATTGCCAAGCGACGCGCCACGGCGGCGACCAATGGGCTATGCTTGGAATGAACCGGCCTCGTCTCCGACGCGCTGTGGCGATCGCCACGAATACTCCGCTGAGAACGGTTATGTCGATTCAGCAAGACATGACTTCGGTCTGCGTGATCACGCCTCAACTCTGCTATCGTGGGCAGATGGCCACGCGCGGGTACCGCGTGGCCGACGTTTTGATCGACGGGAGAACCGATCAGCTCGAACTGCGCGACGTGACAGCCAGGACCCTGGGGCCCGATCCGTCGGAGATTCGCTTCGACGCGATTTCCCTGCGCAAGGACCGCATCCTGATGGTGGTTCTTACCGGCAAGCACGAGGCGCCCATCCGCCGCGGCAACAACTACGTCGAGAAAGTCCGCTATGGGGCGATCGCTACCCTGCCGGGTTACATCCTTTCGGGCATCCTCCATTTATCCCCGCACGCGACGGCCTCGACGCTGCTGTGCGACAACGCGACGGTGGACAGCTTCCTGGGGGTGACCGAAGTCCAGGTGCATAGCGCCGTGCATCCGGTGGTGCCACCCGACGCCAAGGTGGTCGTGATTCGACGGCGGTGCATCGAGGCGGTCCAACTCAGCGCCGACCCGCTCCCCAAGCGCAAGAGCGCCTTGCTGGTGCAGAATTCGACATCGTCGTGATAAAACCTCGGCCGTCGGAATGCGGCGTCGCTACTCCCACGCGATCGCTTCGCCCTGAGCGTATGCCTCGTAGGCCTGCTCGATCTGGGCCGTCTCGACGGACCCCTTGTGGATCCAGACGCGGTAGTCGAGCCGGATCACCTCGCCGGGCTCGAACGTCTTGGGATCGACGCCCGGCCAGCCGATGCACAGCGGGCCGTAGTGGCGCGTCAGCCAAGTGGGCGGGAAGTCGGGATGCTCGGGATGGACGAACACGGCCGCCCCGCTTCGCTCGGCAAAGTCGCCGAACCTCGAGGTGAAGTCGGCCCAGGCCAGCGGCGTGTCGGGCAGATCGCCCGTCGTCGGCCCGCTGGGTACCGTGATCGTCGTGGCCGGGTCTTTCGCCGACGGCGGCGCAAAACGCACGGTCAGACCACCGTAGCTCTTGCCCGACGCGCCCCACAGCGTGACCGGTCGGTCGGTCGGAATCCAGACGAATTCGAGATCGAGGCCGCGCGATTCGCCGACCGCCCGATACGCCCGAATCCAGACCCGCTCGACCATCACCTTCCGGTCGCCGACGAACCAGCCGTTCTCGACGCCGATGACTCCCGCGACCGGCCCGGTCTCTCGGGCGAGCCACGCGACGAACTGCTGCCGAATGCCCCGATCGGCCCAGAGATCGTATTCCTGGCCCTCGATGCCCACGTGGGGCCATGTCCAGAAAATGCCGTGGTGGTGATAGTGATCTCGCGGAAAGTCGGCGGTGAGCACCTCGCCGTTCAGGCCCCACAGCGGATGGAGATAGCAGGACCGGGTGCGCCTCGGATCGCTCTCGGGCACGTGCTCGGCGGTAATCGGGCCGTGGTTGTAGACCAGAAGCGGCGCGTCGCCGTCCCAGAGCTTCAGCGACTTGTCGTCGAGGTCTTCGAGCCGGAAGCCCGAGCCCTCGGCTGGGGCGGGACCCGGCCGGATCGCAAAACGCCGCGCCCGCTCGCCCGCCGCGGGCGGAATCGCAACCGCCAGCCGTCGGTTACCCTTCAGCCCCTCTGGCGACAATGCCGGAACGACTTGGGCCGGGACCGCAAGGTCGCTGCCCAACTCGGCCAACTGCCACGTCGGGGCGCCCTCCGGCATTGCCCCGTCGAGCGGGACGACCGCGTTGACGGACCCGGGACTCGGCGGAACGACCAGGACTGCCTCGCCCGCCTCGACCGCCGGCAGGGCCAGGGCTACCAGACGAATCGCCAATAACGCGGCGGTCAGTTTCGATGCCCGCACAGCCCACCATGAGCGACTTGCCATACTGCGGCTCCCTGATGCTTGATGATCGGCAAGATGCCGGTTCCGGACGACCTGGCCCATTATAGACTGCCGCCAACGAGGCAGCCAAATCGTTGGAGAGCGGCTTCCGGGCGGCCGGCGTTACGCATGACCCGCTTGAGCCCGTGCGTACGATCCCACCCTCTCGTTGAGAATGCCGCGGCGCAGCCCGGCGCGGATCATCGCCTGCCGGTCCGACTTGAGACCGCCAAGAATGAAAACCTCAGGGCAAGCTCGGCCATCGAGCCCCCCCATCCTAGTGAGGCCCTCTTGGATTCCTCACGCCACGAAACGGTGTCTACCGCCTTGGCTGCCGAGTCTTCCGGCCCGCCTCGGTCCCCAGAAAGACATCGAAGCGCAAGGAATATCAAGACTTAGAACAGGTGGGCGGCGGCAGACTCGAACTGCCGACTTCTACCGTGTGAGGATAGCGCTCTAACCAACTGAGCTAGCCGCCCAAAGAGTTGGTGGTGATCCCTTGCGGGATGCCGATTACGGGATTCTATCAGGTTCGTCGGGCGTTTCCAGCGGCGATGGCCAAGAAAAACTCGCGGCCATTGGGCTCAAGCGAGGGAGTTGGGACGGTCTCGCGCGATGGGCGGAGAGCGGACATGGGACGGGCCCGCGCGGACTCCCCACGCACGGGACGTGTTGGACGACTGAAGGGACCGTCGTGGCTTCTGCCCATTTTTCCTAGTCTTCGGCGATGGATGTGGCCTGCCGAGTCGGTGTGCAGTCGCCGGGCAGGGATGTCGGCGCGCAGGAGGCCGGAGAGGCTTCGGCAAATCTCGCTTCTCGGTCTGGCGAGCCCTGCCCTTCCGCCCGCTTTCGGGAGTGCAAAAGGTCAGGGGGCCGCCGATCGTGCTAAACAAAGATAGCTGGGTAAGCGTCGCGACAAGTCGCCTCCCCCCTGAGGGGAGGGGGTTTATTTTGTGGCCGAAGCAGGAATAATGGGAGACTTCGCCGATCGGCCACGATGCGCTGTAGGCGCCGACGAGGGTGTGTGGACTGAATTACAGCGAGGCATGCCATGATCTTGGGAGTCGCCAGGGAAACCTTCCCGGACGAAAAGCGGGTCGCATTGATCCCCGCGTCGATCGCGTCACTGGCCAAGGCGGGTTTCGAGGTGCGAATCGAGGCGGGGGCCGGCCAATCGGCCGGATATCCGGATCCCGAGTACGCTGATAAAGGGGCGAAGCTGGTCGCGTCCCGCGACGAGGTCTTTGCCGCCGACTTGGTGCTTCAGGTTCACCTGGGCGGTGCCAACCCCGAACGCGGAGGGGATGATCTGGGCCGTATTTCGGGCAAGACGTTGATCGGCATGTGCGACCCGCTGGGCGCGCCCGCCGCGGCTCGCGAGGTCGCCGCGCGGGGCGCAACCCTGTTCGCGCTGGAGCTTCTTCCGCGCATCACCCGGGCGCAGAGCATGGACGTGCTGTCGTCGATGGCGATGGTGTCGGGCTACCGGGCGGTTCTGCTGGCCTCGACCGCGCTGCCGAAGATGTTCCCCATGATGATGACGGCCGCCGGCACGCTTTCGCCGGCCCGCGTTTTCGTCGTCGGCGCCGGGGTGGCCGGTCTGCAGGCGGTTGCCACGGCAAGGCGTCTGGGGGCGGTCGTGACGGCCTATGACGTGCGCCCGGTCGTCAAGGAGCAGGTCGAGAGCCTGGGAGCGAAGTTCCTCGAGATGGAGGAACTATCGGCCGGCGAGTCGGAAGATAAGGGCGGGTACGCCAAGGCCATGGACGAAGCCTTCTACGCGAGGCAGCGCGAGCTGATGGCCCAGGCCGTCGCCGCCAGCGACGTGGTCATCACCACGGCCGCCGTGCCCGGCAAGAAGGCTCCCATCCTGGTGACGGCCGACATGGTCGCGGGGATGCGGACCGGCTCGGTAATCGTCGATCTGGCGGCGGAGCGGGGAGGCAACTGCGAGTTGACGCGTCCGGGCGAGCGAGTCGATCGCGCGGGCGTCGTGATTCTCGGGCCGGTCAACCTGCCCTCCGAGGTTCCCTATCACGCCAGCCAGATGTATTCGAAGAACATCTCCACATTCGTGCTTCACTTGGCGAAGGACGGGAAGCTGAACGTCGATCTCGACGACGAGATCATCCGCGAGACCCTCATCACCCGAGAGGGGAAGGTGGTTCATCCGCGGGTGTGCGAGCTGCTCGGGATCGAGCCTCCCCCGGCCGAGGCGCCCGCCCCGGCCGTTCCGGAAGACCCGCCCGGTGACGACGAGTATCCTGTTTCCAAAGGGTGAGAGACCGCGATGGGAATGCACGCGTTGATCCTGTTTGCCGAAACCGCGACCGAGACACCGCCGGCGGCCGCGTCGCTGCCGTTGAGCGCCGCGATTACGGTCTTCGTGCTGGCGATGTTCCTCGGCTTCGAGATCATCACCAAAATCCCCCCCACGCTGCACACGCCCTTGATGTCGGGCTCGAACGCCATCTCGGGGATCACCCTCGTCGGGGCCCTTTTGGCGGCGGGGGCGGGGCACGGCTTTTTCGCCAGCACCCTGGGCGTCCTGGCCGTGATCCTGGCGACGGTCAACGTGGTGGGCGGTTTCCTCGTCACGAACCGCATGCTGGAGATGTTCCGCCGGAAGGATTGACGGGCCGACAGGCCCGCCGTCGACACTACCGTTCAGCACGAGGCCCTAGCGGACGATATTACCGTGGATAAGACAAGCTTCATTACCCTGGCGTATCTGGTCGCGGCCGTCCTTTTTCTCCGCGGAATCAAGGGGCTGACCCATCCCCGAACCGCCGTCCGCGGCAATCTGCTCGGCGCGTTGGGAATGCTCGTGGCCGTGCTGGCCACGTTGATCCATCAAGACATTTTGAACAATCCGTTGGGCTACGTGCTGATCGCGATCGGCCTGGCGATCGGCGGAGTCGTCGGTGCCCTGTTGGCCGTGCGCATCCAGATGACCGCCATGCCCCAGTTGGTGGCCTTGTTCAACGGATTCGGCGGCGGGGCCTCGGTGCTGGTGGCCGGGGTCGAATTGTTCACCCCCATCCGCGAGGCGGCCCTCTACGCGACGGTCGTCTCGGGGCTGCTGGCCGGCCTGATCGGCGCCGTGACCTTCTGGGGCAGCTTGGTGGCCTTTGCCAAGCTCCAGGAGTACCCGGCGTTCAAGAAGCCCTTCGAATACCCGGCCCAACAAGTGTGGAACGGCGTGCTCGCCGGCGTCCTGGTGTTGCTGATCGTTCTGGGGATCGCTTTTCCCGGTGCAAGCTGGATCATCTATTGGCTGATCGCGATCGTGGCGAGCGTGCTCGGCGTTACCCTGGTCAATCCCATCGGCGGGGCCGACATGCCGGTGGTCATCGCCCTGTTGAACTCTTACAGCGGTCTGGCCGCCTGTGCCACGGGCTTCGTCCTCGAGAACTCGGTGCTCATCATTGCCGGGTCGCTCGTGGGCGCCTCGGGTTTGATCCTCACCTCGATCATGTGCAAAGCGATGAACCGATCGCTGTGGCACGTGCTATTCGGGGTGCTCGGTCCGTCGGAAGAGACCGCCACGGCCGACGAGGTCTACGGCGGGAGGATCAAGGCGGCCACCGCCGACGAGGTGGCCATGCTGTACGACGGCGCCCGCCGCGCCGTGATCGTGCCCGGCTACGGCATGGCGGTCGCCCAGGCGCAGCACGCGGTCCGCGACCTGGCTAATCTGCTCGAGTCGCGGGGGGTCGAGGTCGAGTTCGCCATTCATCCCGTGGCCGGCCGCATGCCAGGCCACATGAACGTGCTGCTGGCCGAGGCCGAAATTCCCTACGAGCAGCTCAAGGAGATGGACGAGATCAATCCGACCTTCGCGCAGACCGACGTCGTGCTGGTGATCGGGGCCAACGACGTGGTCAACCCCGTCGCCCGCACCGATCCGAAGAGCCCGATCGCGGGCATGCCCATCCTCGACGTCGATAAGGCCCGCACCGTCGTGGTGATCAAGCGAAGCCTGAGCCCCGGGTTTGCCGGCATCCCCAATCCGCTTTTCGCCGCCGACAACACCCTGATGTACTTCGCCGACGGGCGCAAGGCGGTTCTCGATCTCGTGGCGGCGCTGAAGGAATAGGCCGCCAGGTCGCTGCAGATCGCCGGCGACGCCGCGAAGAACCGGAAGGCGGCCGGCGCGGGATCTGGGGGGGCCATCCGAGCGCTCGGTTCCGCAAGAGCAAGGCGTTGGGCATCGAGTTTCCCGAGACCGACGGCGGCAACCGGGCCGCGCACGACGCGTGTCCCGCTCTTCGAAGGGTGCATTTCGCAGCGACGCAATGCAGTCGTTGGTTGCAGTCTGCAATTTTCTGCATTCTGCCACAAGTGAAGTTGCGTCGACGGAATTCATTCGGAAATAAGCGGTTGTGCCGAAACAGGTCTCGCGCATTGCATCTGGCACGACCTTTGCTTTCGCATGTAAGCCGAGCCAGCAGCCGTCGATAATTCCGATGGGGCGACCTTGCCCGTCTTCGGCGGGACTCGGCATCTGGTCGTCGTGGATGCCCAGGACGGGTGGGAGGTCCTTTGGACACGTCTCCATCTTGTGATTCGAGGAAAGCCATGCCCCGTATGCCAGGAAGTTGTGCCCGTTGTTCTCGCGGCGGCTGTCCCGGCCTTGCGCAAGAATTCCGCACACAGAGAGCTGCGTCGTGAAAGTCGCCGTAACCTCGAAAGGCCCCGACTTGGCGAGCCAGGTCGATCTGTGCTTCGGCCGGGCCTCGTGCTTCGTTCTGGTGGACACGGAATCGGGCAAGACGAGCGTGCGCAGCAACTTGGGAAGCCGTCGCACGGCCCACGCCGCGGGAATTCAGGCCGCCGGCGCCCTCATCGGCATGGGGGTCGACGCCGTGATTACCGGTCGGATCGGGCCCAAAGCCTTCGGAACGTTTCAAGCCGCCCAGGTCGAGGTCTACGCGGTTACCTCGGCCACCGTGAACGAGGTGATCGAAAAGCTCCAGTCGGCAAGGCTTCACCCGCTGGCTCAGGCGAACGCGCAAGAACACTGGAACGAGGAATCGAAACATGCGTGACGAGCAAGGTGCCCGCCAACCGTCGGCGGGACCGCGAAGAGACCGGCCCGCTGCCCGGGAAGGCGCCGATGAAGTCCAGCAGCAGATGGAGGAGATGTTGCTCCAGAGCCGCATGGGAGAGATTCGCCACAAGCTACTCGTGCTGTCGGGCAAGGGCGGCGTGGGGAAAAGCACCGTGGCAGCCAACCTGGCCGCCGCGCTGGCCCAGGCGGGAAAGCGAGTGGGGCTGCTCGACGTCGACGTCCACGGACCAAGCATTCCCAAACTCACCGGGCTCGAAGGCCGGCCCGTGCAGACCCGGGGCGACGCGCTTCTGCCGCTTGAGGTGAACGACCGGCTGGCGGTCATGTCCATCGGATTCCTGCTGGCCAGCGGGAACGATCCGGTGATTTGGCGCGGTCCTCGAAAGTACCATCTCATTCGCCAGTTTCTCAAGGACGTCTTGTGGGGGACGCTCGACTATCTGGTGGTCGATTCGCCGCCCGGCACGGGCGACGAGCCGCTTTCGGTCGCCCAGATGGTGGGCACGCCGGCAAGCGCGGTGATCGTGACCACGCCCCAGGAGGTCGCCATCTGCGACGTCCGGCGGTGCGTCTCCTTCTGCAAGGCCCTGTCGCTGCCGATCCTTGGAATCGTCGAGAACATGAGCGGCTTTGTGTGCCCCAAGTGCGGCGCGGTCATCGATCTGTTCAAGCGAGGGGGCGGCGCCGCGCTGGCCAGAGAGGTTGGCGTTCCGCTCTTGGCGCAGATTCCCGTCGACGTCGAAGTCGTCGTGGCCGGAGACGCCGGAATTCCGTTGCTTCGCGAGGGACCGAAGTCGGCGGCGGCCGAGTCGTTCGCGAAGCTGGTCGGCTCCATCCTGGGCGCCGAGGCCGGCGAGTCGGCGGCGCCGGTCGCAGCCAGGCAGGCCGCCAGCGAAAGAGACGTCCCATGACGCGCGAAGCGGCCCATCTGCCCAAGATCGCCCACGGCGCGCATCCGAACTGCTTCGTCTGCGGCGGCGGCCATCCGTTTGGGCTCCAGTTGGAGTTCGCGCGGCGTGAGGACGGCAGCGTGGAGGCCGCTTTCGATTGCCGAGAGGCGTTCGAGGGGTACCCCGGATTGCTTCACGGCGGCATCATTGCCTCGCTGCTCGACGGCGCCATGACGTGCTGCCTGTTCGCCCACGGGCGCCAGGGCGTGACCGGGGAGTTGAAAGTCCGCTTTCGCCACCCCGTCGCCACCGGGCGGGAAGCGATGGTGAAGGCATGGATCGACCGATCCTACCCGCCCTACCATCTCCTGAAGGCCGAACTCATTCAAGGCGAATGGATCAAGGCCAAGGCCGCCGGGACGTTCGTCGAACGGGCGCTGTTCGAGGCGAAGCGGGGCGAGGAGCGATGAGCGTCGTGGACTCTCTGGAAAAGCGATACGGTGGCCGGTGGACCGCCGTGAAGTTCCTGCGCACCGAACCGTCGCCGGAGGTGCCGCCGCGCGATCGCCCTCCCTGCGACAAGTAACCGCCGACAACGACTTCGCCCCGTGGTGGCTGAAGTGCCCATAACCGCCAGGCCGAGAGACGCGACGCCATGCCCCGACTCGACGAAACCGAAATCACCAAGACGATCCTCTGCACGTATCACGAGAAGCTGCTCGAGCGAATCACCAGCGACGTGCTCATCGTGGGGGCCGGGCCCTCGGGCATGATGGCGGCAATAGGTCTGGCCCGCCAGGGCTTCCAGGTGACCGTCCTCGAGAA
>Ga0334901_1001303_pt1 | contig 27167 bp, 21 predicted proteins | sample GraSluR3_MG_3_FD_207216 | JGI IMG/M metagenome (GOLD analysis project Ga0334901, IMG submission 207216) | Sludge microbial communities from methane-producing bioreactor in Wageningen University, Netherlands - Granular Sludge_15_08-R3 | ecosystem: Engineered > Bioreactor > Anaerobic >... | reverse complement strand
ACATCCAGCCCTCCACCAAATGGGTGAAACGTTCATGACGTAGTGACTGGATGTGATTGTAAACAAAAACAAGGCGATATGCCAACTTTGATGTTGTGTCAGGCTGGAAAATCGCTCAGGTTAGGTAGCACTATGTCTGGACATGCCTCTAGCACTACCGTAAGGTTAGCCGAGGTGTCCGGTCTAATTGAGGGCTACTCTACAGCGCGTGCTGAACAACTATGGGGAACTACTGCTATGCAAAAGCATTTCACGTCACATAAAACAAAATCTTGTGATTCTTCATGGACACCGTGCATGCTTTATAATGCCAAGACCATGAACTCCGTTACTTCTGACATCTCCCAAGCTCAGTCCATAGAGAGCTTGGTCAACTATCCAGAACGTCTTGCGGTCCTCACTTCTTACAGATGCAATTACAAATGCATAATGTGTCCCTTACACCATGTAAAAACAGAATCTCTACCCGAGAGTGTCCTCGACAAGTTGGAGCCCATCTTCCCTTTTATAAAAAAACTTGTTCTTTCAGGCGGCGAGCCTTTGCTAGATAAAAATTGGGTACGCTGGTTCTTTAGTGGTGCGCAAAATGGTGTCAGCTGTGAGATGAATACTAACGGTTCGCTCTTATGCGGCGATGTGAACAGAATTCTAGCCGAAACTGCGGATGTGATAAATATTAGTATTGATGCTGCAACAGACAAAACGTACCGTTTAATACGAGGTGCTGCGCTTAAAAATATCTTTTCTAATATTGACGATCTTGTTTCTAAATGCGCTGCGACAAGACGGCAGTTGAAAATCTGCTTTCGATTTGTGGCAATGTCGGAAAACATTGAAGAGCTAACCAAGGTGGTCTCCATTGCAGCCAGGTTGGGAGTAAGGCATATCTCTGTTTGCTATCTCCGAGTACACACTGAAGACATGGTGCAACAAAGCTTGTTCTTCCATAAAGAACGAAGTGATTACCATATGTGCAAGGCAAAAGAGGTTGCTCGTCACCTTGGTGTAGAAATCACATTACCACAGCTTTTTTCCGACACATCTCATGAACCTGACGTCAAAAGTGCCAGAGGTATCTGCAAAGACCCGTGGAAATACCTTGAAGTAGCGCCAAATGGGGCAACAGGCCTGTGTTGCGGCTTTGCCGGTCAGGGCGGCAATATCATAACTGACTCTTTTTCCGACGTTTGGAACCATGCACAGAAGAAGCTGATACGCAAGACTGTCAATTCTGCCAAACCAGTTGCACCTTGTGATGCGTGTATGGTGGGCAAAACACTAGATCCTAACAGCAGAGCTTCACACCTCACCCCATCCATCTTGGACACCATGGAAGAGAATTTGCCTCACTAGGTTGGAGAGGTTCGCGACGTTAAGGTGGCAGGACTATGAAATGCCACATCAATTCTTTTAAATAGTCATCGGCCTACGACTCTCCTCGGCTCTGTTCTGTATATGATTAGATATCAAACAGATGAGTTTTTGCGACTGGTGTATACAGATATTGACGTTGCGTTCCAGTTCCACTCGGAATTGTGTCCATGCCGCCGTCAACAAAATCTCCGGCTTCTGCTTACGTAACTTTTATTTCAGTTCCTTGCGGAGCACGTCCACACGCGGAATTTCCAGCGAAAAGATCCGGGATTTGATACTCGACTACGTGGAAAGGAGTTTCGAAAGGAGTTGTCCCCACACTCAAGCCTGTGGCTGTCGGACAGCACTCACCTGCTACACCACCCTGGATACTATCGAGTTTGCTTCTTGGCAGGGGGCTGCGGCATGCCTCGTTGCCGACGGCTGCGCCTGGTACGCGTCCAATCTGGCATCTTGCGGCCTTGGTCTTGCCTAGTGATGCGGCAAAGCTGAAATTCTATCAGGCCAGTTTTGAGGCAGGTGACCGGCTCGGCTTTGTACCCTACATCACGAAAGACTACATCGATAGAGCGATGTCGCTTGCAGGAGAATACTCAAGCGGCTTTAGATCAAGAATGGCCCAAATACGCCGTGTTGAAAATTCGGGCCAATGATGGACATATTTCTTAAAAGTTTGAGTAGAAGCGAGCCTCACTCAAGGGGCCATAAGGCGCTTAAGCTGCTTCTACAAAAAAACTTACAACAAATTCATGACAGAATTGAATTCTGTCATGAATATCCGAACGCAAATTTATCTTTGGGGGACTAAAGAAGCTATGTCACCAAGCACAAAGCGCGCCATAGCCAAAGTAAAAATTCACTACGCGCACCACTGTTTCATTATAAAAACTGGCACACAACTGGCACAAAACCGACCACAACAAAAAAGGGCTTGCGATCATACAATCACAAACCCTTGAAAAATTTGGTGGAGCTGGAGGGAATTGAACCCACGACCTCTTGAATGCCATTCAAGCGCTCTCCCAACTGAGCTACAGCCCCAAAGCGAAGTTGATTCCTCTCTCAAAGAGAGAAAATTGTCAATACAATTTTTAAACATTTTTAGCTGCAGTACCTGTGCAGGCAGCCTCAGGCTGCACAGTGCTGACAGCCGGAGGCAACCACGCCCCCCCCGCATGCAGCGCCATGCCCTGTGCATCCGGCAGCATACCGTAAGGGCACACAGGGCGCCCCGGCAGTCCTTGGGACGCACCTTGCGTATGCACATGAACCTGTTATGCTGCCTTTCCGCACATTGCCATACCGGCGCGCCGCGCTGCGGCGGAAGCCACAAATTACGGAACAGAGCATATGACACCTGCAGCACCCGCAATATCTCAAACTTTCCGGAACATTACTGCCCTATTGATCACCTTTGCCGCCGTGGTGCTGCTGCACGTCAGCGCCGCACAGGCAGAACAGTCACCGGAAGAGATTGAAAACAGTGAAATACTGCACCTTGTCGAGATAAAACAACGCGAGCTGAACCTGCTGGAACAGTCGGACCTGAAACTGCAGGAAGCAATGAAAGGCGCGCTGAAATCGGCATCGGAAACATACGAAAAAGCGTTGCGCGACTATGAGGAAGCCCAGCTTACGCACGGGCTTTCCGGCGGCACCCCCATGCTTACCCGGACATCCGTACAGCGGTTGAACGCATTATACAACGATCTGGAAACAGCACAGGAGTCTCTTTCCAATGTGCGCGATCAGGCGCGGGTACGTCTGGAAAGAATAGGCGCTGTTGATGTGGCCCCGCTGCTCAAATCCCGTGACATTTCAACGGCTACGCGCAATCTGGTAGACGCCTACCTGCGCGATCTGCGCAACATCCAAAGCAGGCTGGAGACACAGGAGGCCCGTGCCGCCAAGCTGGAAAGCAGGCTGGGCAAGCTGCGGCAAAACGTACAGGAAAGACGCCTGCAACGCGAAGAAGAGCTGGTTTCAAGCTGGCGGGATTTCTTTTTCCGCAACAAAGATCCGCTTCTTTCCGTGGAGCTGTGGCGGCAATCCGATTCCGTGGCGTTATGGGCATCCATGCTGATGACCGGTATGACGCGTGAACTGGGCATGCTGAGCAGCAACGCTTTTTCTGCGGTGCTGTTTGCGCTGGGCATCATAGGTCTGCTTGCGCTGGGCGGCGTGCCTGTCATCAGGTCGGCTACACGGGGTACCCCCGGCGCCACCCCGCAGGCCGTGCGGGCGCTGCACACCAGCTGCCTCATAGGCAGTATCGGTCTGGCCGTGGTCATAGCATCGTCGCGCATGTTTGCCGGAGCGGCCATATATACCAGCGTAGCCGGTATGGTGATGCTCGGCTTTGCCACCATTCGGGCTTCGGCCATTTTGCGGCGCATGATCAATACCGGATTCATACGGCTGTCACACAGCCCTGCGGCGGTGATGTTTCTGTGCAGCAGCCTGATTGTGGTCAGCGAGATGCCCGCCAAGCTGGCGGTACCGCTATGGGCCCTGCTGCTGGTTCTGTACGGGTTCTACATGAGCCTGCGCGACAGGCGGCGCGGTATTCACGGCAGCATAGCCAAAAGATCATGGTTCTGGCTGTGCGCACTGCTGCTCATAGTGGCCGTGGCAGGCTACGGCGTATTCTCCGCCTTTCTTTTTATGGTGTGGTTTGTTCTGTACGCGGCATACAGCGCCAGCATCGCGCTCACGGAACTCATCCACCTGCGCGGTGCCGCAAGCACGGCTGATTCCACGGCACTGGTCATGGGCAAAGGGGTTCTTGTGGGCATTGCCTCTCCGGGGGTGTGGCTGATGAGCTTCGGCGCCGGTCTGCTCTGGCTGTACGGCTTTGTCGGTCAGGGGGTGTTTGCCAGCATTGCCAATCTTGAACTGAGCTGGGAAGGTTTTTCACTCAAGCTGGCCAGCCTGCTGTTGCTGGCTGCTCTTTTTTACATCACGCGTGCCTGCACCACACTGGCGCGCGGCGCACTGGCACGCATGTCGCTGCACTGGCCCAGAGGCCAGCGGGGCGCTGTACTTTCACTGCAGACCACCGCCACATATGCACTCTGGGGCCTGTATGCGCTTATCGCGCTGCATATTCTGGGGGTAAGCCTGACCAGCCTCACGGTCATTGCCGGTGGCCTCAGCGTCGGTCTGGGGTTCGGCATGCAGACCATTTTCAACAACTTCATGAGCGGTCTCATCCTGCTGTTCGGACGGTCCATACAGCAGGGAGACATTATACAAGTGGGCGAACTGTGGTGCACAGTCAAAAACGTGACCATACGCACCACCATTGTGGAAACATTCGACAGCGCCACCATTCTCATCCCCAACTCGGACCTTGTGACCACACAGGTCACCAACTGGACAAAAAACAACACAACCATCCGGCGCGACATCCTTGTGGGAGTGGCCTACGGTTCTGATACGCGCAAAGTGGAAAAAACCCTGCTGGCACTGGCCAAGGCACACCCCAATGTCATGCGCCGTCCGGAACCGCAGGTCATTTTCAGCAACTTCGGCGCCAGCTCGCTGGATTTCTTCCTGCGCATCTGGATAGATGACATCGACAACATGCTCACCACGGCATCATCGCTGCGCTTTGCCATTGATGAAGAGTTCCGCAAAGAAGAAATAGAAATAGCCTTTCCGCAAATGGACCTGCACCTGCGCAGCCTGCCCCCCTCGTGGCAGGTACAACCATCTGCGTCCGTCCGGCAGGAACACAACAACACTGGAGGAGAAGACAACATACCGTCTGCGCAGTCCGGCAACGACGCCCCGGCATAGGCACGTCCCTGTGTGCAACCCGCAGAGGCGGCACACAGACGCCCGCACAAGCGGCCGGAGTACTGCCGCGCACGGCGGCAAGGGGGCGTCCGGACTATTTTCATCTTTTTGCGCGACAGCCGTTGACTGTGCACTCACTCAATGCTAGCTTTCTTCTCACGGGGGAATAGTCCACCTCCGTGACCCAGCCTCCTCATTCTGCGATGTATGCCCGAATACAACGCAGAAATGAATTGAAACCGCGCCCCCCACACGGCGCGGTTTTATTTTTGTTTCACTATGGCACATCGCCCGTTCCGGCTGACACGCCCCGCCTGCCCTGCTATACTCTGTGCATACAATACCCTTCAGACAACAGTCAGGAGGAGACACCATGTCAGCTCACGCCTGTGTGGGGTGCGGCTACTGCTGCGTCAAATCGCAGTGCCCGCCCAGCAATGCTCTCTTCGGTCCGCGGAGAATCTGCCCCGCCCTTTACTGGAACGGCGAATGTTACCGCTGCGCGCTTGCTGAACAAAGCGGAGCCGTGGGACGTCTGGTGCATGTGGGTTCCGGCTGCTGCAGTCCGCTGAACCGCTGGCGTCTTGACGTGCGCCCACGGGTAAGAACAGACACATGGAAACATGAAGGTATGCTGGACAAAAACGACCACCTTTGCCAGCGGCAGCTGTCTGTCCCCTGAAACCCGTGTAAAGAAGCCCACGCAAAGAAACCCGCTCAAAGAATCCCGCAGAACACGCAGTACGGACGGTACGGGCCGCATGCAGGGCTCCGGTCACCGCCCGAAGCCCTGCATGCGGCCATAAAACAACTGTGCGTGATACGGCAGACGGCAGGGCACAGCAAACGGCCTGCCACCGGTACTCCGTTACGGCATACCGGCACATCTTCAGGGGCTGCACATTCTCTGCTGACAACTTTAACGGCAGCGCGCCAGCGTGACAGCCCGACAGCCGACAGCCGACAGCCGACAGCCCGCCCTGCCGTCCGACGGGACATCCGGCAACGCCCGCAACCTGAGCCCCTGCCCCGTTTCACGCCCCGAAGCATTGTCCTCGTTTTCCGGCTTGTCTTCCGACCCAGTGGCGGCACGATAGCGGTACAGTGGCGGCACAGTCGCTACACAGAAGCACCGCCCCGTGACGCTGCATACAATATTGCGGACCGCCGGCTGCCGCACCGCCATCAGCGCCTGTGCGTAGTCTGCACGTGTCACATCTGCGCAGTGCGAAGCACGCAGACTCCGGCCGTGTACCCGCGTCTTTTATACCATTATGCTTTGGCAGACTGCCTGCACAGTTTACAGGACAGGGGGAAAATCGTTACCATACCTGCCTTGCTTGCGGCAGCCCCTGCGGTTCCCGCCAGACAATCCGGCACCAAACGCTGTCGCCGGACAGCGAAAACATCATCGAGAATTACCATGTCGCTCAAGGAACGCCTCGGCCTTGACAAGGAACCGGTCTACCTCATCGACGGTTCTGCATTTATCTTCCGCGGTTTCTACGCGTTTCAGAACATGCAGCGCTCCGACGGTCTGCCCACCAACGCCCTGTTCATCGTGCTGCGCATTCTTCTCAAGCTGCTGCGAGAAGAGCAGCCAGCCTACGCAGCTTTTTTCATGGACGGCAAAGGCCCCACTTTCCGCCATGCCCTGTACGACCAGTACAAGGCCAACCGCTCTGCAACGCCGGAACCTCTTGTACAGCAGCTGGACCCCATCCGCCGCGGAGTCCGCTCGCTGGGCATCCCTCTGGAAGTCTCGGACGGTTGCGAAGCCGACGACTGCATTGCCTCGCTGGCGGCAAAGTTCAAAAGCGAACGGCCAGTCATCATTGTGGGTGCCGACAAAGACTTGAAACAGTGCATCGACGACAACGTGTACCTGTGGGATCCGGGAGCAAAGCAGGAAAAACTGCTCGACCTTGCCGGCTTTACTGAGGAAACAGGACTTTCCCCGTCACAGTGGCCCGATTTTCAGGCGGTGATAGGTGATTCCAGCGACAATATTCCCGGTGTACCGGGTGTCGGCCCCAAAACAGCCGCCCAGATTTTTGCCGAATTTCCCACGCTGGAAGCCATTCAGGAAAACGAAAAGGCACTGAAGCCGGGTGTGCAGAAAAAATTTGCCGGTCAGTGGGACAACATATATCTGTACCGCCGCCTGACCACACTGGACACCGGCCGCTGCACAAGCCTTGCCCTCAAAGACATGACCGTGCAGTCAGTGGATGCAGACAACGCCGCGGCGTTCCTCAGAGAATTTGAGCTGCGCACACTGCTGCGGGAACTGCCTCAAAGCGTGCCGGTGCGTCCTGCCCGGTCCGGTGCAGCCGCCATGCAGCAGGCCTCGCTATTCGGAGAACCGCAGGCGGCCCCGCAGATTCCCTCATTCAGTTCCGCAGACCAGTTACCTGCCGTTTCGGGCACGGTCGCCCTTGTACCCGCCGAAAAGGGCATCGCCGTAGCCTTTAACGGCAACGAGTACCTGTACACCGGAAAACCGGAAGATCTGGCCGCCCATATGGCGCAGACCGGCGCAATCAGCCGGATCATCGCTCCCGACGTCAAAGCGCTCTACCGCAGCCATACGTCATGGCGGGCCATAGAGGTACACCGCTGGTTTGACCTCGGACTCGCGGCATACCTGCTGAACCCCGAAGAACGCGACTATTCATGGACAAGTCTTGCGCGCAGAGCCGAAGAATTCGGCATTGACGCACAGACACCCGCCACGCTGGCGCTGACGCTGGCACAGGATGCCGCAGCCCGGCTTGAAGGCGTAGGACTGAGCGCCCTGATGGAAGAGCTGGAAATGCCGCTTATTCCCGTGCTGGCAGACATGGAGCTGCGCGGCATACGCATCAACCGCGCAGAATTTTCAGGATTTCTTGCCGAAGTGCAGAAGGAGCTTGATCGGCTGACACAGGAAGTGTACGCCGTGGCCGGCGGCCAGTTCAACATCCGCTCATCGCAGCAGCTGGGCGAACTGCTGTTCGGCACGCTGGGACTTAAAGCAGGCAGCAAGACCAAAGGCGGTCAGGCATCCACCAGTCAGGCCGTACTGGAAAAACTGGCGGGCAAGCACCCTGTCATCGATACCATTCTGGAATACCGCAAGCTGGAAAAACTGCGCTCCACCTATCTGGAACCGCTGCCCAGACTGGCGCAGGAAAACGACCGCATACATACCACGTTCAACCAGCTGGCCACGGCCACAGGCAGACTTTCTTCAAGCCAGCCCAACCTGCAGAACATTCCCGTACGCGGTCCCATGGGACAACGCATGCGCCGCTGCTTCACCGCCGCCCCGGGCAACAAACTGGTGGCAGCGGACTATTCGCAGATTGAACTCCGTGTACTGGCACATGTCTCCGCAGACCCCACACTCATTGAATCGTTCACCCGCAATGAAGACATTCACAGCCGCACGGCAGGCCTGCTGTACGATGTGACCGCCGCGGACGTGACGCCCGACCAGCGCCGCAATGCAAAAACCATCAACTTCGGGCTGATATACGGCATGGGCCCCCAGAAGCTGGCGCAGGAACTTAAAGTGACACTGAACGAAGCCAAAGAATTCATCGAACGGTATTTCAGCAAACTTTCGCACCTGAAAGAATTTTACGACAACGTGGAACAAAGTGCCCGCGAACACGGTTTTGTCACCACACTGGCGGGCCGCCGCAGACTGCTGCCCGAAATCCATTCGGACAACAACCAGCTGCGGTCTCAGGCCCGCAGGCAGGCCATCAACACCGTGGTGCAGGGCAGTGCCGCCGATATCATAAAAATTGCCATGCTAAAGGCCGCAGCGGACGAAACCCTGCAGCAGCTGAACGCCGCGCTTATTCTGCAGGTGCATGACGAACTGCTGCTTGAAGCGCCTCAGGACGTCGCAGAAGCCGCAGCAAAACGTCTGGCAGACATCATGTCGTCCGTGCGTCCCGGCGGCGCGGCACTGGACGTTCCGCTGGCCGTGGATTACGGCATCGGCGACAACTGGGGTCAGGCGCACTAACAGGCCTGACGGCACAATAAAAAAGAGACCCGCAACACCCCGCGACCGCACCGCGGCGCGAAGGACCCGACAGATAATGAGACGACTGTACCTGAAGAAGGGCGAGGAGCGCCGCCTGCGCATCGGCCACCAATGGATTTTCAGCAACGAGGTGGACACAGGCAAAAGCCCTCTGCACGACTTCACCCCCGGAGAAAATGTAACCGTTTGCAACTCCGGCGGTTCTCCCGTTGCCTCGGCGTATGTCAACCCGTCATCGGTCATTGCGGCCCGCGTTGTTTCGCAGCAGCCCGACACGCCGTTTGATGCCGGACTGCTGCACAGACGCATAACGGAAGCTCTGGCCATGCGGCAGATGATTTTCGACAGACCATATTACCGCATGGTATTTGCCGAAGGCGACTGGCTGCCCGGCCTCATCGTGGACCGGTACGGCGATTTTCTGGTGGCGCAGCTGACAACGGCAGGAGCCGAAGCCGCCAAACCGCAGATAACCGCGGTACTGAAAGATGTGGTCAGACCGCGCGGACTCCTGTACCGCAACGACAGTGCCAATCGCGGAATGGAAGGTCTGAAAAGCTATGTGGAACAAGCCTTCGGACACATTCCCGACACGCTGGAAATAGAAGAAAACGGAGTACGTTTTTACGCGCCGCTGATGGAAGGGCAGAAAACAGGCTGGTTTTATGACCAGCGCATCAACCGCAGAGACTTTGCCTCGTTCGCACAGGGCAAAAAGGTGCTGGATGCATTCTGCTATGCAGGCGGGTTCGGTGTGACCGCAGCGGCTGCCGGTGCCGCACAGACCACGTTTCTGGACGCCTCACCGCTTGCGCTGCAGACAGTGGAAGCCAACGCAGCCCTTAACCGCGTCAGCGGCAGTGTAAAGACAGTGGCCGGAGACGCGCTGGAAACACTTGCCAGACTGCGCGATCAGGGCCGCCGCTACGATGTCATCTGTGTTGACCCGCCGGCGTTCATCAAACGTCGCAAGCACCAGAAGCAGGGGCTAAAGGCGTACCAGCGCGTAAACGAGCTGGCCATGGAACTGGCAGAAGACGGCGGCATCCTGATGAGCTGCTCCTGTTCGCAGCATCTTTCCGCCGACGAGCTGCGACGCGTGCTCAACCGCGCCGCCCGCCGGGCAGGCTGCCGCATTCAGACGCTCACTCAGGGACATCAGGGCCCGGACCACCCTGTTCATCCGGCCATGCCGGAAACGAATTATCTGAAAACATTCACCGTGCGGGTGAACCGCACAAGCTGATTCAGTACCTACCTGAACCGGAGAATCTCATGCTGAACAAGCCCAGAATGCTCACCCCCGGCCCCACGCCCATACCCGCCGCAGTGCGGCTGGCCATGGCGCAGGACATGATCCACCACCGCAAACCCGCGTTCAAAGCCGTCATGGCCGAAACCCAGCGGTTGCTCAGACCGCTTTTCGGCACTGCGCAGCCCGTACTGCCGCTGTCATGTTCCGGCACGGGCGCCATGACTGCCGCGGTCACCAACCTGTTTTCCGCCGGTGAAAAGGTGGTGGTGGTGGAAGGCGGCAAATTCGGCCAGCGCTGGACAGAAATTGCCCGCTCGCACGGTCTTGTACCCGTGGTCATCGAGGTGCCCTGGGGCAGCGCGGTAACCGCGCAGGCCGTCAAACAGACGCTGGAACAGCACGGCGATGCGGCGGGTGTGCTGGTGCAGTGCTCGGAAACATCCACCGGTGTCATGCATCCCGTCCGCGAGATAGCCGCCGTCACGCGCTCCGCCGAAACACTGCTGGTGGTGGACGGCATTTCCTCGGTGGGACTTTCGCCCTGTCCCATGGACGAATGGGGAGTTGACTGTCTGCTCACCGGCTCGCAAAAAGGACTGATGCTGCCCCCCGGTCTGGCGCTCATCGCCCTGTCCGAGCGGGCCTGGGCCCGTACCGCCACGGTGACGCCCTCATGCTTTTACTTCAACCTGCGGGCTGAACGTAAAAATGCCGAAGCCGACCAGACGCTGTTCACAACGCCTGTCAGCCTGATAATCGGACTGCGCGAAAGTCTGCGCATGTACGAAGAAACAGGGCTGGAAGAGGTTTTCCGCAAGCAGTGGGCGCTCACACAGATGACGCGCACCGGTGTAAGCGCCATGGGGCTTGCTCCCTTTGTGGCCGCGGACTACGGCTGGGGGCTGACCAGCATAGCACTGCCCGGAGGGATCGACGGCACTGCGGTGCTGGCCCATGCCGCGCAGCATTACGGCGTTATCATGGCCGGAGGACAGGACCACCTGAAGGGCCGTATCATACGCATGGGACACATGGGCTGGGTGGACTGGGGCGACATAGCCGCCGGCCTGCACGCACTGGCAGAAAGCTACCGCGCCTGCGGGGGCTACATAGGCTGCCGCGATTATATCGAACAGGCCTTGCAAGCCTACAACGAGGCATTACTCTCCTACGCAGAGAACAACCCGTTCGCCTGAGACGAAAAAACGGCGGTGCGGCAGCGCGTATGACGCTGCCGCAGAAACGGCATCAGGAGTCATCGCATGTCAGAAGCACAGGAAAAAAGCGGCTGCGGCTGCACCGGCAAAACCCCCGAAGGGCAGATGCCCTCCGTGACTTTTTCCACATTCATTCTTTCGCTGGCGTCCTCGGCGCTGGTGCAGCTGGGTGAAGTACCCGACCCCGAAACCGGACAGACCGGCGAAAACCTGCTTATGGCGCGCCACAGCATAGACGTGCTGCAGATGCTGCAGGAAAAAACGCGCAGCTGTCTGGATGCGGACGAGGCACGGCTGCTGGAAGGCCTGCTGTACGAACTGCGCATGAAATATGTTGTGAAATCGCGCTAACCCGGCCCGCATGACACCCGCATGCCGCACAGGACGCCGGATTTTTTGCCGGTGCGGCGTGACGGCGGCGGCATGCCCGGCGGCAACGCATACTATAAGACCGGCGCGCCCGCACCCGCGGCACGCCGCACGCTACCGGTCCGGCTGCAACACAGGCCGCACCGCCGCATCTTCCGGAGGAAAAAATGACCACTGGCGCCACCAAGGCAGCCCCCGTCCGCGCAGGTCTTGTGGGAGCTACCGGATACACCGGCATGGAGCTTATCCGCCTGCTTCTGGGACACCACAGCATGGAGCTGGTGCGGGTGACATCCCGCGCAGAAGCCGGAAAGCGGCTCGACGACATCTATCCTTTTACACAGGGCACCCGCTACGGCGGGCTTGCCATCACGGAACCGGATGCGGAAGACCTTGCCGCGGCCTGTGACATCGCCTTTCTGGCGGTACCCCACGGCGCCGCCATGGAGATGGCCGCACAGCTGCATTCACGCGGGCTGAAAGTGGTTGACCTTTCCGCCGACTTCCGTCTGCACGACAGCGATGTGTATGAGCAGTGGTACAATACAGGCCACACCCGTACGGAAATGCTCGGACAGGCCGTCTACGGGCTGCCCGAACTGTATGCAGAACAGACCCGCAACGCCACGCTGGTGGCCAACCCCGGCTGTTACCCCACCTCTGTCATTCTGGGCCTGTACCCTGCCCTCAAAGAAGGAATGATTCTGCCCAACGGCATTGTCATCGACGCCAAGTCCGGCGCCACAGGGGCAGGGCGCAAGGCATCCGTGCCCTCGCTGTTCTGCGAAGTGCATGACTCCTTCCGTGCATACGGCATCGGCACCCACCGTCACACGCCGGAAATAGAACAGGAGCTTTCAGCCATTGCCGGCGCGCCGCTGACGGTATCCTTCAACCCGCACCTGCTGCCTGTCAACCGCGGCATACTGTCCACCATATACACCACGCTGCAGCACGAAATGAGTGCAGACGACGTGCAGGCCATCTATGAAAACGCCTACGCGGACAAACCATGGGTGCGCGTGCTGCCCAAAGGCAGGCTGCCCGCACTGCGCAACGTTCGCGGCACCATGTACTGCGACATGGCACTGGTGGTCGACCCGCGCACGCACCGCCTGATCATTGTTTCGTGCATTGACAACCTGTGCCGTGGTGCATCGGGGCAGGCTCTGGCCAATGCCAACCTCATGCTGGGCCTGCCGGTGAACACCGGCCTCGATCTGGCCCCGCTGGTTCCCTGACCGCCGGAAAAATAAAACGCCCCGCCGCGGCATCAGCCGCAGCGGGGCGCTTTCACTTCCAAAAAAAACAGTTCTGCCAGCCCCCCTGCACGGCGCACCTGCAGCTGGCAGCCGTCATCTTCCGGATCGTTCCGCCCCGCACCGGAGCATTACGGTAACTGCCTTCCGCCGCAGGGCCGCTCAGGCTCCGCCGGACACAAAGCACTCCCGCCCGCGCCGTCACGCAGTTTCAGGGTCTGCCATGCTGCGCTGCCGCCACCTGCAGAGCGGTGCAGATTCATTATGCCGGTCCGCCATGTCTGCGGTTTTCAGGATGCCGCCCCGTCCTGCAGAACCCTTGCCGCATCAATGCCCGCATGTGCGGCCTCCAGCGTTTCCGTAACAGAAACAGAGATGACATCCGCCAGCCGGATGAGTCGCGGCGGGGCCGGTCTGCCCAGCGGGTCGCGCACCACAATAACTTCCGGACGCAGCGGCACCGCAGGGTCCGTGGCGGATACAACCCCCACCTGCCCCGTATTCAGACGGACAATCTGGCCCACGGGATAAATACCGATGCACTTGATGAAGTGTTCGACATACCCCGGATAAAACTCTTCACCCGCCATGCTGTACAGAATGGAAAGCGCCTTGTTGGGCAGCATGGCATTCTTGTAGGGACGCTTGCTTGTCAGGGCGTCATACACATCCACCACGGCGATAATCCTGCCTGCCTCGCTTATGGCATCACCTTTCAGACCGGCAGGATACCCCGTACCGTTAAATTTCTCGTGGTGCTGCAGCATGCCCTCCAGCACCATGTCGGGAATCCGGCCTCCGCCGGGCAGTACATCCCTGCCCAGCACAGGGTGCCGCTTCATGACCGAAAACTCTTCGGGCGTGAGTCTGCCCGGGCAGTTGAGTATGAAATCGGGAATAAGCGCCTTGCCCAGATCATGAAAAAGCCCCGCGAGACCAATCTGTCGCAGGGCTACGGTATCAAGGCCGAGGTACTTGCCGAAAGCCACGGCAAGCAGCGAAACATTGAGACTGTGCGTGTAGGTGTACAGGTCGTAGGCACGCAGCTTGGCGAACCCGATAAGCGCGCCGGCATTGCGGCTTACAGACTGAATAATGTCTTCGACCAGCGGTTCAGCCGCTTTCAGATCAACAGGTCTGCCTTCGCGCGCGCCCTCCATAAAGCCCCGCACAAAGGTGATGCTTTCCGAATAAATGGCTTTGGCGGCAAGCATCTCCTGCGCCACAGGCACCCGCTGCGCCACTGCGGAAACTGGACTGTCCGCCGTTGCGCTGACAGCGCGCGAAACATGCTCGGCATCGGTCAGCGGTTCCAGTTCTGCCAGATCATCCGGCACAGATCCTTCAAGACAGCGGCGCAGGTCAATGACGGCCTCTTCGTATCCTTCAGACAAAACGCGCCCGACGGCCTCTTCATCGGCCAGCACACCTTCCGTCATATACAGATACGGGTTTTCAAGCCATGAAAGCCCCACATCCACCACATACATACCGGGACGCAGGTCCTGCGCCTTGATTTTTCTGTACACGGTCGACGTCCTCCTTCCGCACAAGCAGGACGCACCGCAGCACACGCTTTTTCAGCGACGCTGCCGGCAGACTCCCGCACGTCCACACCAAGGAAAACACCCCGCCGCAGCACACGCAGCGGCAGAGTCTGCCGTCCGACCCCCATCTCGCGGCAGAAAAATGTCAGTTACGCACTACTTACTATTCCTGTTCGCGCAAGTCCACCACCCGCTTAGATTTGGCAAAGGAACGAGGCAGCTCGCCGTGGGCTGCCAGTTCCACACCGCAGCGGGCCATAAGCTTGCGGTGCAGCTCGTCCGCCACGCTGCGCACCAGCGCAGCTTCCCCTTCACTGCCCAGCCCGGGGGCATCCTGCGCACGTTCAACCCGCAGCTGCATGGCGTCCCTGCCGTCGCGGCGGGTCAGCGTCAGCTGATACTCCGCCCCCAGTTCCGCATGCTGCTGCAGCACGTCGGCTATCTGACCCGGATAAATATTCACCCCGCGGAAAATAATCATGTCGTCGGAACGGCCCAGAATATGGTCATGCCGCGGGCAGTCCAGACCGCAGCTGCATCTGCCGGGCAACATGCGTGTAAGGTCGCGGGTGCGGTAGCGGATAAGAGGCGCCGCCTCTTTGCGCAGCGATGTGACAACCATCTCGCCAACCTCGCCGGGGGCCACCGGTTCCAGCGTCACAGGGTCCAGCACTTCTATGATGAACATGTCTGCCCAGTAGTGGATGCCGTCATGGGCGCGGCACTCAAGCCCGGTGCCGGGACCGTACATCTCGGTCATACCGGCAATGTCAAAGCTGTCTTCCAGCCCCAGCCGTTCCTCAAAGGCTTTGCGCATCTTGGGGCTGTGCGCTTCGGCGCCGAATATGACCTTTTTCAGCCGCACCCTGTCCAGCAGCCCGTGGCGCTCCACTTCTTCACTCATCAGCAGAGCCATGGACGCAGTGGAACACAGGCACGTCACGCCCACATCAGTCAGCAGCTGCAGCTGCATTTCCAGATTACCAGGCCCCACAGGCACGGCCATGGCCCCGAAATGTTCGCACCCCAGCTGAAACCCCGCACCGGCCGTCCACAGCCCGTACCCCACGGCTATCTGCACCCTGTCTTCCACAGACAGACCGGCAAGCTCGTAGCAACGGGCCATCATCAGTTTGAAATTTTCCACATCGGTGGCTGTATAGGCCAGAATCTTGCGCTTGCCCGTGGTTCCCGAAGAAGCGTGGATACGCACCACATCTTTTTCCGGCACGCTGAGCAGCGGCAGCGGATAGCCTTCGCGCAGGTCTGCCACGGTGGTAAAAGGCAGCCGGCGCAGATCGTCCAGCGACCGTATGTCGCCGGACTGCACACCGGCAGCAGTCAGAACTCCACGATAAAACGGGCTGTTGCGCAAGGCATGCTCAACGGTCCACTGCAACCCCGAAAGCTGCACAGCTGCAAAAGCATCATCTGAAAGATCAGGCAAAAAGCGGTAACGGGACATGGCTAGACTCCCTGAGCGTCGGAAAAAGGAACATATACCCTGCTTGCCCGCAGGCCGAAAAAACTGTACCTAGTGCCCACGAAAAGCGCCCCTACGGGGCCTGACCGTGCTAACACGAAACACGGCGGGGGAAAACCCCGGCCACACCGCCCCTGCCACAGACATCCGGAGGCCCACCCGTGAAGATCCTGATTGTCGGCTCCGGCGGACGCGAACATGCCCTCGCATGGAAGCTGCGCCAAAGTCCGCTCGTCGACGAGCTGTTCATCGCCCCAGGTAACGGCGGTACCGCCCTTGAAGGCACAAACGTGCCCATCGCCGAAGACGATCTGCCTGCCATCGTGGCCTTTGCCCGCGAACACAGCATAGACCTTGTGGTACCCGGGCCCGAACTCCCCCTTGTTCTCGGCATCAAGGATTCCCTTGCCGCCGCAGGCATCGCCTGCTTCGGCCCCAACGCTTTTTCCGCCCAGCTCGAAGGCAGCAAGGCCTTTGCCAAGCACATCATGCGCGAAGCAGGCGTACCCACTGCCGACTTCGGCGTGTTTGACGATTTTTACGAAGCCCGTGACTATGTGCTGCGTCATGGCGCGCCCATCGTGGTAAAAGCCGACGGGCTGGCCGCGGGCAAAGGTGTTGTGGTGGCCCGCACCACGGAAGAAGCCATCGAAGCCCTTGATGACATTATGGTCAAAAAAATCTACGGCAGCGCCGGAGCCCATGTGGTGGTGGAAGCCGCACTGGCCGGAGAGGAAGCATCGTTTCTCGCGCTGGTGGACGGCGAAACCATAGTGCCCCTGCCTTCGGCGCAGGACCACAAGGCCGTGGGCGAGGGCGACACCGGTCCCAACACCGGCGGCATGGGCGCATACAGCCCCGCACCGGTCCTGCCCGCAGACCGCTGGGACGAGATGACCGAACTGGTCATACGCCCCATCGTACGCACGCTGGCCGCCAAAGATACACCTTTCTGCGGCGTGCTGTACGCCGGACTCATGATGACCGCGGACGGACCTTATGTGCTGGAGTATAATGTCCGCTTCGGCGATCCGGAATGCCAGCCGCTGCTCATGAGGCTGGACGGCGATCTTGCAGCCATCATGATGGCTGCCGCCACAGGCAGACTGGACAGCGTGCCCGTGACATACAATCCCCGGACAGCGCTTGGAGTGGTCATCGCGGCACAGGGGTATCCGGGCAGCTATGATTCGGGCATGGAAATCAGCGGCATAGAAGAAGCAGAAGCAGACGGTGCCAAAGTGTTTCAGGCGGGCACCAGCCTGAAAGACGGCAAAACGGTCTCCCGCGGGGGACGTGTGCTGTGCGTCACCGCGCTGGGCGACACGCTGGCTCAGGCGCAGCAAAAAGCCTATGCCGCCGCAGACCGCGTACGCATGGAAAAAAGCTACTACCGTCGTGATATAGGCAACAAAGGCCTCTCACGGGCGTAATACATCTTCAGCGGGGCACAGCTCCGCAACCGGGACTGCGGGCCGCCTGTGCGGCCCGCTCTGATATCCACCATCAACCTGTATGGAGTAGACAATGCCTCAGGTCGGCATTTTCATCGGAAGCATCTCTGACGAGGAAACCCTGCGCCCCTGCACCGAGGTGCTGGACAAGCTGGGCATCAGCTATCTGTTTACTGTCAGTTCCGCGCACCGTACCCCTGAACGCACGGAATCGCTGGTGGATACGCTGGAAAAAGACGGCTGTCAGGTCTTTATCTGTGCCGCAGGCATGGCCGCCCATCTGGCGGGTGCCGTGGCCGCACGCACTCTGCGCCCTGTCATCGGGGTACCTGTCACCGCCTCAAAACTGGGCGGCATGGATGCGCTGCTGGCAACGGTGCAGATGCCTCCCGGATATCCGGTGGGCACCGTGGCACTGGACAAGGCAGGCGCCAAAAACGCAGGCTGGTTTGCCGCGCAGATAATCGCCCTGAACAACCCGGAACTGGCACAGCGCCTTGCCGCGGCGCGCAAGGAGTTCACCGCCGAGGTGATACGCGCCGGAGAAGATCTGGAACGCCGTATGGCACAGGGCAGATAATCCCTGTCCTCAGACCGAAAGCAAGGGCCGTGATCGCATGCGATCACGGCCCTTTTCTGCTTTTCTGCACAGGTTGCCTTTACGCCGTGCCGAAAACATCAGGCAGCGAAGGTTCCCCCTCAGGCGCAAGACGCACCACCTGCAGCTCAAACTCGGTTTCTTCGGGGCTGCACTGGGGGCAGCCGTGCGACATTATCATACAGCGTTCATCAAGATCGCGCACAGAAATGCCCGCATCCTGCAGAATATGGGTTGTTCTTCCCTTTTCCCAGAAAATCGGCCTGCTGCATTTGTGGCATTCCACAAACAGCAGCTCGGGGTCAAAGCCCCCGGCAAACAGCCGTTCCGACAATACGCCGCGCCGGAACAGCGCTTCGATGTCGTGTATCAAAACTGATCCCCTTTTATGTTGTACTGCCGCTCATCTGTAACGAACCAGCAGACGGTGTCCTGTACCGAAGCAGCGCCTGCGCACCAGCCGCAGCACCAGAAAGCTGCTGAGCGCCGTTGCCGCCACTATCATCAGCATGACCACAATCTGGTAGCGCACAGCTTCCGCGGGGTCGGCACCAGCCAGAATCTGACCGGTCATCATGCCCGGCAGCGAAACTATGCCCACGCCCATCATGGAATTGATGGAAGGCACCATGCCGGACTTCAGCGCGTCCCGGAAAATATCGCGGCTCGCTTCTTCGTAATCGGCGCCCAGACAAAGGCGCATTTCAACTTCACTGCGTCGCAGGCGCAGTTCCGTGAACAGCCTGTCCAGCGAAATGGCAAGCGCGTTCATGGAATTGCCTGCCACCATTCCCCCTATGGGAATGAAATAGCGGGGGTCCCACCACGGGCTGGCCTGCACAATGACCGCCGTCACAAGCATGGTGACAAGCATGAAACTGAATGACGCGGAAAGAAAGGTCGGCCCGAAATAGGATACGCCTGTCTCCCCCACTCTGTCACGCACGATTCGCGATGCAAACCATGTCATGACCACATATATACATAATACCGCCACAGCGTTCTGCAACCCGAAAAGCAGGCGCAGTATATATCCCATGGCCATAAGCTGCACAAAAGTGCGCACAGTGCCCCATGCAAGGTCGCGCTCAAGACGCAGGCCGTACCATACTGAGACCGCCCCGGAAAGCAATACAAACCCCAGCGCAAAACACAGCTGCCACCACTCGATGGCAATGTATCCGGACGTCATGCCACTCCCTCCCCGCTGTCCGCAGTGCATTTTCCGGCAACACGGTCACGGCTTCCGGCATCCGGCCCCGCGGCACCGGACGCCTGTGTACATCGCGGCACCTCTGCCGACGGCACCTCGCGCACCCTGCCGCCACAGACTTCCACCCTGCGCCTGCCTGCCCCGCGGCATGCTCCTTCGGCATGCGTCACCATCAGCAGAGTCACACCTTCGGCATTCAATGCCGCCAGCCTGCTGTCCACAACGCCACGGCTTTCCGGGTCAAGCGCGCTTGTGGGCTCGTCCAGCAGCAGCATCTGCGGACCGGCAAGCATGGCGCGGATGATGCACAGCCGCTGGCGCTGCCCCACGCTCAACACGGACGCGGAGTCGTCCAGCCCCACGGATGACAGCAGAAACCTGTCCAGCCAGTGCCGTAATGCCGCATCATCAGGACGCCGCAGCGCGGCATTGGCGCGAAAACCGAAAGCGAGCAGCAGATTGTGGCGCACCGTTCCTTCATCGACCACGGGGGTCTGCTGTATGAACCCCACCCTGCGCCGCAGTTCGTGCACATCCAGTTGCGCCAGCGGCTGACCGTCCAATGCTATGCAGCCCGATGCGGGCTCCTCCAGACGCGCGGCAAGACGCAGCAGGGTTGACTTGCCCGCACCGGAAGGTCCGGTAACCAGCACATGGTCACCCGCGTAAATGTCCAGCGCCACATTGCGCAGCCCCGTACCGCCGGGCCAGAAAAAACTCATGTCACAAAATGATAATACCGGCTTCATATTCCCTCACGGTTCTGCTTCTCATACGGGCGCACCGTGTCAGCCGCGTTACGCGCCGCACTTTACCCGCGCGCCCGTTTATGGCTAGATGGGCAGTGCACGAGACTATGAGGACACATATCCATGACGCAAGATAACACTCCGCAGCGCAAACGCATACAGCTGCTGCCCGACGCCCTGCGCAACCAGATAGCCGCGGGCGAAGTGGTGGAACGCCCTTCCAGCGTGGTCAAGGAACTGGTGGAAAACAGTCTGGACGCCGGTGCACGCACGGTGGAAGTGGCCATTGAAGACGGCGGACGCAGCCTGATAACCGTACGCGACGACGGCGACGGCATAGACGCGGCCGAACTGGAACTGGCCGTGACCAGACACGCCACCAGCAAAGTCACCACGTTTGACGAACTGATGCGCATAGCCAGTTACGGCTTCCGCGGAGAGGCACTGCCCAGCATAGCCTCGGTATCAGATTTCCGCATGACCTCAGCGCCTGCTCAGCGCACGGCGGCTGATACCGCACCGGAAGCCAGCTGCATCCATGTGCGGCACGGCAGCATCATTTCGCACGGGCCGGCAGCGCTGTCCAGAGGCACACTGGTGGAAGTGCGCGACCTGTTCATGAACGTTCCGGCACGGCTTAAATTTCTTAAAACCACAGCCACGGAAAGCAAACGCTGTCAGGAACTGTTCTGCAGGCTGGCGCTGGCACGCCCCGACGCGGGGTTTTCACTTTCCAGCGGCGGGCGCGAGGTGTTCCGCTTTCCTGCCGGTCAGACGTGGCGCGAACGCCTTGCGGTGCTGTGGCCGCCCAGCATCACGGAATCAATGGTGGAAGTACCGCCTTTGTGCAGCCGCGCCCACGACGGTACAGTACCCGACGTGCAGGTACGCGGACTGTGCGGCGACCCCCGCCAGTCGCAGCCGCGGGCGGACAAGATGCTGTTTTACGTCAACGGCAGAGCGGTTACCGACAAATTGCTCATGCGTGCCGTGCGCGATGCCTATTCCGGCAGAATGCTGGGGCGCGAGTATCCGCAGGTGCTGCTGTTCATCGAACTGGACCCCGAAATGGTCGATGTGAACGTGCATCCCGCCAAAAGCGAAGTGCGCTTCCGCGAAGAACGGCATGTCTTCAGTGCCGTGCGCCGCGCGGTTGAAGCCGCCCTGCAGCAGCTGAGCGCCACAGGGACACCGGACAGTCCGGATACCGCAGGCGTTGCAGACATACCCGGACATGCCGCTTCCCGCGCAGCCGGTCTGCGTCTGACACCGGACAGCCCTGCCACCCCAAGGGCAGCCGCCCGTCCGCTGGGATTCTGGGGAGAGGCAGACGCAGCACCCATTGTCCCCAGAGCGCCGCGTGACCATGAGGACGACGAGGTGACGCTGCGTCATATGCCGCAGCCGTCCTCTGCCGACGGCAGAACAGACCGCACGGAGCATACGGACAGTGCGGAAGCACCGGACGCGCACCTGCCTCACCGTGACGACGGGGTGCGCATTGACTTCATGGCAGGCGGCCCTTCGCGGGCGGCAGGACACACGGACGCCGCAGTTGCGGAACAGCCGGAAGCGGAATACGGCCATGCAGCCCCGCACAGCACCCCGCAGCCGGCCGGTGCCCCCGCGGACCCCGCACACGGGGGTGTCACCGTGGGCGAATACACCTATCTCGGCCAGATTGCGGACACGTATCTGGTTGTCAGGCGCAAAGGCAGCACCCTGCTGCTGCTCGACCAGCATGCCGTGCATGAGCGCGTGCTGTACGAACGCATCCGCCGCGATGCCACGCAGGGGCAGACGCAGCTGCTGGCCTTTCCTGCGGAAATGCCCCTGCATAACGCAGAAGCGGAACGTCTTGCCTCGGTGTGGGAAAAGCTGGCAGCCATGGGGTTTGCGCTGGAAACGCACGGGCCTTCGCTGCGCATCCGGGGCATACCGTCCACCCTGGACCAGCGCGGGGCCACGGAATTTCTGCGTGAAGTGCTGGCAGACAGAAAGGGCAGACTGCCCGATATGTGGGTGATGATGTCGTGCCGCTCCGCCATCAAGGCGGGGCAGCGGCTTACTCCTGACGAGGCTGCGGGCCTTATTGCCCAATGGCTTGAAGTGCCCGACAGAGAGTTCTGCCCCCACGGGCGGCCCGCGGTGCTGCGCTTCACCCCCGCCGATCTGGAAAAAATGTTCAAACGCACAGGGTGAGCCGGAGACGGAGCACCGGCAGGCCGGAACATTCCGGCCTTTTTTTGCGTCTTATTTTTCCGCAGGGTGGACGCAGCGCGCGCTCCGTCGTAAACTGGGCAACCTGCATCCGCAGGACTTTGCACAATGCACAGTTTACGGCATCAACGGCGCGGAACACGCGCGGGAATACGGCATGCAAACCGCACCGGCACAACAGGCCACGGTACTTACGGTGGAAGATGACCCTGTCATCCGCGAAACCATAGCAGCCTGGCTGGAGGATTCCGGCCTGACCGTGCTGCAGGCCGAAGACGGCAGCAAAGGTCTGGACGTTTTCCGCAGGCACACACCAGACCTTGTACTGCTGGATCTCGGCATTCCCGGCATGAGCGGTGAAAGCCTGCTCAAGCTCATGGTGCAGGAACAGCCCGACACGCCGGTCATCATCGTTTCCGGCACGGCGGAGATAGACGCCGCCATCAGCGCCTTCAAGAACGGCGCATGGGATTTCATCACCAAACCCGTGCCCAATATGGAACTGCTGGAAAAAACCGTGCGGAACTGTCTGGAACGCAAATCACTGCGCGAACGGCTGGACGCCGCAGAGACCCGCTATTTCCAGTTCATCCAGCATCTGCCCGTGACGGTGTTTTCCATGGACGGCAGCATGCAGGTCACATGGCTCAATGCCGCATGCCCCAGAGTGCTGGGCTGGCCCGTGGCAGAAGCGCTGGGAACGGAAAACTGGTTCATGGATAACGTGCACCCGCCGGACAGGCCCGCACTGCAACAGGCACTGGAAGCCGCGCTGCAGCGCGGGAACGACATTTTCTGCGAATTTTCATTCCGCCACCGCCACGGCTACCTTATCCGCCTGCAGGCGCGCTCCACATCCGTATCTGCTCCGGACGCTGCGCGCGCGGGCAGAATCGAAGGCGTTCTGCTTGATATCACCGACCGCGATTTTCTGGATAAGGTGCTTGTGCAGCGCGAAAAACTGAACACGCTGGGAGCCATGGCCGATGAAGTGGCCCATGAATTCCGCAACCCGCTGTTTGCGCTGGGCGGTTTTGCACGCAGACTGCATGCGCGCATGCCCGACATCATGGAGGCCGGCATCATTCTGGAAGAAGCAAAACGCATGGAAACCATGCTGGACAGGCTAAAAGAGTACACCAGCCCTGTGGACGTCTCGCCGGAACCCACCAATGTCAACACATCCGTCAATTTTGCGCTGGACAGGCTGGAACCTCAGATAGCCAGACGCCGGGCGGCCGTTTCCAGCAATCTGGAAGCCGGCATGCCGGAAATACAGTCCGATCCCGACATTCTGCTGCAGGTGCTCATGAATCTGGTGACCAACCTGCTGGATGCCATGCCTGAAGGCGAAACGCTGCGGCTGATCACCTCACAAAGTGCCGGAACACAGGAAGTGACGCTCATGGCACCGGTGCAGGGCACGCCCATGGCCGACCCCGAACAGCTGCTGCTGCCCTTTGACGTTTCCGGACCGCAAAGAAACCTTGCGGTAAGTTACCGGCTGGTAAAAACCATCGGCGGGCTGCTGTCCGTCACCCGCAGCCACAACGTGCATACGCTTACTCTTTCGCTGCCCGCCGGACACGACAGCCGCGTACCCGGCACGGGTGCCGGTGCTTCCTGACGTGCTGCCGCCGCATAAAAAAACGCCGCAGGACCTGCCCGCGGCGTTCTGAGCGTTGCGCACCCTTTCCGGTATGCGCCTATACCCCTGCACGGGGGTCGAGATACGGATCTTCCGCTGCAAGATACTTCTGCACATAATCCTTAACACCGTCTTCCAGCGAACGGAACGTCACCGGACAACCGGCATCAGCCAGCCGCTGCACGGGAGCCTGCGTGTAATACTGGTATTTGCCGCGCAGCTGCTCGGGCATATCGATGTATTCGATGCGTTCGGGCACGTTCATGGCGCTGAACACCGCCCGCGCCAGATCGTTCCACGTACGGGCGTTGCCGGTGCCGATATTGAACAGCCCGTTGGCGGAAGGATTTTCCAGCAGCCACCACATCACGTCCACGCAGTCTTTCACGTATACAAAATCACGCTTCTGCCCGCCGTCGGGATAATCGGGGTGATACGAGCGGAAAAGACGCATGACCCCTTCGGAACCTATCTGTGAAAAAGCCTTGCACACCACCGAACGCATATCGTCCTTATGGTATTCGTTGGGACCGTAGACATTGAAAAATTTCAGGCTGGCTATGCTGTCCAGCTTGCCTTCGGCATGGGCGCGCAGGTCAAACAGCTGTTTGGAATAGCCGTACATGTTCAGCGGCTTGATGCGGTGCATGGTTTCCACGGAATCATCAAACCCGCATGAGCCGTCGCCGTAGGTGGCTGCCGAGCTGGCATTGATAAAACGCGCGCCATGCTGCAGGGCAAAATCACACAGGGCTTTGGTATAGCGATAGTTGTTCTCCATCAGAAAATCAGCGTCGCGTTCCGTGGTGGAAGAGCAGGCGCCCATATGCACAATGCCCTTCACGTTCCACGGCAGGCAGTCATCCAGCAGCAGATCGAGAAATGCATCGCGGTGCATGTAATCGACATACCGCAGATTTACGAGATTCTTCCATTTTTCCGTACTGGCCAGATTATCCACCACCAGAATATTGTCTATGCCCATGGTGTTGAGCTTCCAGACCATGGCGCTGCCGATAAATCCTGCGCCACCTGTGACTATGTACATATATTCTCCTGAAAAAAACCGTGAGTGCGGCGGGCCGGTCATCCCCTGTCCGCCGCTGTTCATCACCATGCCGCCTGCAGTGCGGCGTTTTACGCCGCGGGCGCCTGTCCCGCCCTGCACCGGACATGGTGCCCGCGCAACCTAGACAGCCTGTGCGGGCGCCAGAAAAAGATCATCACCCCGCCGCTGCACTCTGATGCCGTACATGCGGTGCACTGTTTCGGTAAGGGGCCTGCCGAAAAGAAAATCCATATCCTCTGCGGGAACGGATGTGCGTTCCGCCACAACCTCGCGGAAGGAAAGATCAAGACGCACGGCTTCCAGCAGCCTGCGCGCCGCATCCTCATCACTGCGCAACCGGGGCCCCAGCCCGGCAAGCGGCGCATAGGGACAGCTGGCTTCGTGCGCCTCCACCAGAGACAGCAGTTCCGCATTGTCCGCCAGAATATCGCGCCGTGTCAGCCTGTCTTTGTCATACATTCCCAGAATGGCAGAAGTATCCTTGCAGGACAGAGCGCGGCACTCAGCAGGGCGGCTGTTGTAGATGCGGCAGCCTATTTCCGCGGGCATGAAAAAAAGGCACGTCCAGCTGCCGCGCACCGCCCCGCGCAGCTTGACCAGCTCTTCCTGCAGGGGAATCACCTCGTCGCGGGCTTCATCATAGGCCATTTCGCCCCGCCGCAGGGTGACCATGTGCGCAGGGCGTATGACACCGCTGCGGACAAGGTCCATGTCCTGCCGGTGCAGAGCCGGTCCGCCCTTGCGGCAGCAGGTGCCGCAGCGGTCGCAGATAATTTCGGTCACAGGGTTATTCTCCTGAATGCGTCCGCACCGCACGGACGGAAAACCGGCAGGTGAAATCCTGCCAGCCCACAAACCCCATGGATGCCGAGACAAACCATGCCGCCACATGCGACTTGGTGTCGGCGCTCCACAGCACATCACAGCGGGTGTCAAAAACAGGGGGCACGCAGTAATCGCCCAGCATGGGCGGTTCGGCCAGCTGGGTGACCAGCTCGGCCACAGTGGGCAGGCGCCAGTCGCCGTATCCGGCAAACCGCATCGCGTTCAACGAGTGCACATACTCGGCAGCCTCGTCCCATGTCAAAGGATAGTCGCTGCCGGACTGCTGCCACATCAGATCAGTTGCGCTGTCCAGCACGGTCATATCGCCCTGATCTTCAAAAGTTTCACCCGCGGGGCACAACGGACGCCATAGGTCATCCAGCCCGAATACCCCGCGCGCTTCGCGCGTGCCTGCTTTCAGTGGCACGGTGCGCACGTCGGTGTGCACGGGCGGGCACTGCCTGCGCAGCGGCGAAGCACCGGCCAGCGTACAGGTATTGGTCACCCGCGCCCGCCAGCGGCGCTCCAGCACATTCAGCCTGTCCAGCATGGCTGCGGCGCAGGCAAAACGTGCACCGGGGTCAGGGGCCATGGCCCGTTCAAAAAAAACGTCCCACTCCGCATCCAGATCGTCGCTGAACTGGCTGGCAGGAGGAATGCCCCCTTCAGCCATGGCCTCTTCACCGGTGGGCAGCACACCGGTAAGCATACGGTACAGCATAACACCCACAGGATAGATATCCGCCCGCGCATCCGCAGATTCCGGATCGTTTTCCTGTTCCGGCGGCGCATAATAGGGCGACCCCACCTTTACGCCCTTGTGCAGACGCCCCGCGGTGCCGTGACCGGTCTCGCCGCGCAGCCGCGACAGGCCGAAATCAATGAGCTTCACATCATCATCGGCAGTTATCATAATATTACCTAAATCGAGCGGAGGGTCCTCGTTGAAGTCTCCTCGGCAAAGAACGGGGGGAGTTGGGCTCCAAAGATGGTGCGACTGAAAACGGCTTGGTTGTCGGGCAGGAAAAAAAGGCCCATTTCAGT
>Ga0334901_1001302_pt1 | contig 27200 bp, 21 predicted proteins | sample GraSluR3_MG_3_FD_207216 | JGI IMG/M metagenome (GOLD analysis project Ga0334901, IMG submission 207216) | Sludge microbial communities from methane-producing bioreactor in Wageningen University, Netherlands - Granular Sludge_15_08-R3 | ecosystem: Engineered > Bioreactor > Anaerobic >... | reverse complement strand
AAGAAACTATGTTGAAGAATAAATTTGAATTCACCCAATATTCGTGAACAAGTTAAAGGAAAAGGGGAAAATGAGAGATTGTTTTGTTCTCAACAACCGGATATCACTCGATTTTTAGATTGTGCCCGTTAGTGCGGAACGACGGCTCGAAGATTTCTGAAATCCGGAAAGCCGAGTGTGCGGCCCCGAAGCATACCCCGCCCTTTAGGGCGGGGTGGGCCGCACGCAGTTTGATTTCCAACTTATAAGACCCAAGTCATAAAGATTATAGATGAAGAATAACACCTTCTCATTCAGCTCCTTTCGTAGCTCGTCTTCGACAATAGGTGACGATACGTTTTTTACAGCTTCGGCAGCCATTTCGATAATCACGTCGGAGATATCCTGAACGGTGTTCTCTCCATTTATTAAATCCCATATGAGCTTTCCGCTCATGTTTAGGCCCGAATAATTCACATCATACGGACTCAACAGAATTAAATTTTCTCCTTTTTCAAAAGATCTTACTCCCCACATCTTAATGGGGACTTTGAGATGGACCATTTCAGATTTTGCAGAAAATTTAGATGTTTTCTCTAATAATAAATTTTTATTTGAGAGCAGCTCATCTAAGAGCGACATATCTTCCTCAGAACCGGATATATCGCCTAATTCTTTCTCAACGATCCTGCATATTTTAACGTCAACGTTGGAGTCTAATGAGTACAAAGGGCAAGGATTACAGTAACCATTTTTCAAATATTTGCAGTGGTTGCAAGGATGATAATTTTTATAGGTATCGTTATTCAAAATAAATTTAAACATGTTAGTGTAATAATCGGAGTTCCATATTTCGTAAAAGGAATGATCTATAAGACTCATAGGTGTGATAGGTGCACCGTAGATATCATATCCTATGTAATGTTCATTTGATATTCTGTCACATGGATACATGTTGCCATCAGGCCCAATGAAGCCAAAATTTATCGATGCATTGCAGCAGATGCGAGATTTGGGTAACTTTAAATTATATTTCATCTCAATGTAGTCAATAACAAGCGGATAAACCTGAAGCGTGATGTTTAGCCCGTTGTGATGACCGAAGGAGTATCTTTGAGCGACTCTTCTAACCGCATCTAACTCATCGTCAGGAGCTATTGCCAGGCATTCAAAATTATCTCCCGCATACCCTATGCTACCTAGACACAGCAATGTCCACCGATTTGCACCCATCTGAACGCATAAATCTATCATTTTATCTATGTCGAGATAGTTAATTCGATTTAAAACAGTATTTACATTTACTTTAAGTGGAGATTCTTTTTCGGCTATCTGCGCTGTAAGTTCTGTTATATTGCGTATTAGTTTTTCAAAGGTGCCTTTCCCTCTAATAAATTCGTGACACGTTTTATCAGGACCATCTACACTTATTGTTACGTGATCAATACCAGAATCGACAACACGTTTTATGATTCTGCTGCTTAGAAGGATGCCGTTGGTTACAAACGATACCTTGAGCCCTTTTGATATCGCATGCTGAATGATATAGAAGAAATCATCTCCCATTATCAAGGGTTCTCCTCCCAGTAAGGATATACCAGCCACCCCAGCATCTGCCATTTTGTCCACTATCATAAGTTTCTGATCGACTGAAATCTCCTCTATTCCATCATTGAAGTATTCCTTACCAACAGAACAATGAATGCAACGTAGATTGCACCTGCAAGTTATATCCCACTTGATGTACTTAGGAATCATCTATATATCACCATTTCAGCTCAATTTCATCCGCATCTTTTTGGATATTGGAGACGATAATGCCTACAATATCATCGAAATCCAGGCTGGAATATTCTGATTTGATCATCTTCCATTTTATTATGGCATTCCACAAAAGTTCATTTTCGTCAAAAAATTTCCAGGACATGTTCATGTTTGAATCAAATTTTAATTCGTAATGTGGTGCTTCCAGCCCTGGTGTGACTTTGAGGTAATCTCGTTCCCACATCCGCTGCACGACGGGATCTTTAAAGAATATGTCCTTTCCGGATAGTCTATCTTCATTTAAAGACTCCAAGATCTCTCTCAGGGAAGGGCTATCCAATTTGGCGGAAAATTCGATCAGATAGCCACAACCGTTTGCCTGAAAAAGTTTCGCTCTCTTCGATTGAAACTCTTCATTGTTATGGATACTTGCGGTTCTAATGCATTTTGATTCTCTTATGGGAATATCTCCATCATAGCTGTCATAAGGCAATAGCAAGAAGGAACTGACACCCCTCCTGCGAACATAAGTAACATGTTCTGGAAATAACTCATCGCGGTGATCGAGGAACACCTTGGACCGGTTGATCAACTGTTTTACTTTTTCCATGAATGGGTAAGATATGTCATAATCATTTGTATCGAAAAATATATTCCAACTTATATGCGGATTCCTCTCGTTTACCTGTTCCAAGAACGATTCGAGCAGTTTTATGGATTGCTGTAAGTCCTCAAAAGTACCTTGGAGCAGGATGGACAAATCGATTCCAATCTTATGGCTTATAGCCTCTACCATGCAATTTACATAATCCGATATCTCAGATGTTCCATTGAGATCCAGGACAATGGCCCTTATTGGAAAATCCAAATTTTTAAGAAATGATATCTCTTTGCCACGTTCAATAGTATTCGAATAATTTGATGTAAGGGGCAAAATGGGATAACCCAAGTTATGCTTCTTATCCATATCCGCAGAGATCTCCCTATGACGATCGAGAGCTATTTTAAGATCCGAATTTGGGAATGTATCTGATCCGAGAAGGTAAAATGGTGGAGACGCTTGTACTTCTGCACCGAAGCTATCTGTTTGGCGACTCAACTTAGTCCCGTGGCCCAGAGACAAATTAAATATAAGTGGGTCAATTTCGTTGTCATGGATGAACTTTAGGGTCTCTTCAAAGCTCTCTAGCGAATCTCCCGGCAGACCTAAAATTACATCCACTTTTACAGGCACGCCCTCTTTTCGAAGGCAAGAAATCCCCTTTAGGAATCTAGCCAATTCCATGTGGCGATTTATGTTTGTGAGAACTTTGGGATTAGAGCTCTGCAAGCCCACCTCAACGCCTGTAAAATTGCTATCTTTTAAAATTTTTGCTACAATTTCATCTACCAAATCCGCTTGAATAAAACAATTAAATTTCAGAGATTTATCTTTATTTATCTCTTGCGCCATATCACAGAAATCGAAAAATATTGGTGACAAATTAAATGCAGAGTCGATTATGGAGACGATCATTTCTTCGCCGGTCTTCCTTGCCAGCAGCAGTTCTTCCCGGAGTCTCTCTACAGTATAGGCCCTCAGTCGCCCTCTTGTTGTCCAGGAGCAGTAAGTGCAGCCCAATAAACAACCTTTCATGGTGAAAATCATCATCTCTCTATATTTCTTTGGATCAATATATCCCAAGAGATAAGGAGAGGGTATGAGATCCAAATCTGCAATGTTCTCTCTCTTCTTGTTGACGATAATTTCATCATTTTTTCTATAAAATATGCCTGGAATCTCATCGATTTCGGGATCTCCATTTAGAACGTGCTTTATATACTCTACAAAAGTTATTTCTCCCTCCCCAAAAATAAATACGTCTATATTGGTATTAGAAAGGATATAGCTCGAGTCCTTGGTCACCTCGGGTCCGCCTACGATTACCCTGAGATCTGGTAAATTTGCTTTGACCCCATTGATGATATGCAAAGTTCGCTCAACATTCCATAGATACAACGAAAACCCCAATATGTCCGGCCTTCTGGATACTATGGCATCGATCAACATCTGACACCCAGCATAATCCGAGAGGAAGGGATCAAATATCTCGACTTCTACATCATCCAGAAGGCCGTGTTTATATGCGGATGCCTTTAAGTAACCCGGTGCCAACGGAAGGTTCCTATCCAAATAAGACGGATGAGGTAACTGCATGAGAATTATCTTTAATTTATCCGAACGCTTTGTTACCAAGATTTATATCTCCTTATAATTATGATTCAAACTAAAGAGTTCCTTAGTAACATTCTATCAACCGTCCACTCAAAAATAGATTGGCGGTATGGTCATGTGCTCCTGTTCATCGTCTCATCGACGCCTTTCGATTTCTGCAAGGGCTAGTTGCTCTTTGCAATTGTTGTTGCAGTTGTTATCAAGGAATGCCACTTCTCCGCCTGGCACTTTGAATAATTGTGGTGAAACTAGTTCAACAATCGTTTGGTTTATTGCGAGTTCCGCCTGTTCCATACTGACGTTTGCTCTTCTCGACACCATCTCAACGAGTTCTTTCCTTTCCATCTGTATAACCTCCCGATTTTCGTGGATGGGACTTCGAAACCTAAAATCCAATGCCACGACTTTCTGAATAAGTAGTGTTGACCATCATATATATACATTTCTAGGGGCGAGGCTTTGCACCTAAGCTCGTCTCGCACCTAAAGTCTCAGAGTTGCACCTAAAGGAAACCAAGCACAATAGAGCCATTCAAGAAGATTGTGCGTTAGAGAGTTTGTTCAACTGCGTAAGTCCTATTTAACAAAAGTATTGATTAATATTAAGAATAAAATAGTACTTGGCGGGCCAGCCCTTCTTGAAAAAAATCGCTAGCACCGAAGGTCAATAGTCTAAAAATTATTTGGCGTGGTACCCTTTCCCTCACTTCGTCGACACTATCTTTATCACGTCCCCCGCCTTAAGCTCGTGCTTCTCCCCCAGCCTCCTCTTCGACCGCCCATCCAGGGCGAAGAGGAAGCTGTCCCCGATGTCGGTGTGGATCCGGTAGGCGAGGTCCTTCGTCGTCGAGCCCTTCTTCATCAGGTAGGCGTCCGGGAGGACGACCCCGTTTCTGTCCGTCCACTTTCCCTCGTCCTCCACCGGGAAGACGGGTATGTATTCGAGAAGGTCGAAGACCGCCCGGTCGAGGCACTCCTGGACCCCGGTCCCTCCGATCGCCTTCAGGATACCCCGGATCTTCTCGAGGCCCGCCTTCTGGGGTCCGGAGAGGTCCTTTAACATCTCGAAGTCCGCATCGCCGGGGCGGTACTTTATCGCGCCGGTTTTGTCCGCCATCCGCAGCGCCACCTCGGCGGCGGCGCTGGTGGGGACGACGATCTCGTCTAGAGCCTTCAGGCGGGCGACGAACTCCGGGGGCGCGACGTCCACCTTGTTTGCGGCGATGATCATGGGCTTGCTGGCGTCCCGCAGCAGCCCCGCGAACCGCTTCATGTCGTCGTCTTCCCATTTCGTCGGGTCGCTCTTCATCGTCGAGAGGGCCCAGCGGACGTGGTTATCGGCGACCCCGGCCCCCGCCAACTGCTCGGCGATTAAGGGCTCGATCTTGATATTCTCGGCCCGGACCCGCCTCATCAGCCTCTCCCAGTTTCTGTTTAAGATGCCGAAGAGCCACATCCCGATCTCCCGCTTGAGAAACTCGACATCCGTCAGGGGGTCGTGGTTTCCGACGCCGACGGGGTTACCCTCGGCGTCGGCGGAGCCGGAGGCGTCCAGGACGTGGATGACCGCCTCAGCCACCCGGAGGCTATCGAGAAACTCGTTACCGAGGCCCTTACCCAGGTGGGCGTCGGGGACGAGCCCCGCCACGTCGATCAGCTCCACGGGGACGTACCTCACACCGTCACGACACCTGCCGCACTCCGTCGCGAGCTCCCGGCAGGGACAGGGGACCCTCACGTACGAGACCCCGTGGTTCGCATCGATGGTGGTGAAGGGGTAGTTTGCTATCTCCACCTCGGCGAGGGTAGCCGCCTTGAAGAAGGTGGACTTCCCGGCGTTGGGCTTTCCCGCAAGCCCCACTGACAACATCGGATCGCCTCCTGGTATATCGGACCTGTTATCTGCTGCAATCGAATCTGTTCTATCGAATCAGCTATCGAATCTGCTCTCTGCTGTTTATATATCGGTCGCAGTCATTCGGGCTCCCTTCATCTGCGGACGTTGACGGGGACGCCCCGGCCGAAGAGCTCCGCCGTCTTGGCGGTGAACCGCTCCTCCTTCGACTTCGCGAGCCTTCCGGCGAGGGCGAGCCCCTTATCGGAGACGGCCGCCTCCTCGATGGATCCTGCCGCCAGGGCGGAGTCGTAGACTTTGGCGCCGAGGTCGGTTCTCGTGAGGACCGTAGACCAGCCGGCCTTCGACCCGACGGACCCGACGGAGACGTCGGCGAGCTCCGCGGCGAAGTCGAAGCAGGGGCCGCACCCCTTCCAGACGTAATCGTCCGTATCCTCCAGGGGGACCTCCTTGACCTTATCGCCGGAGAGGACCCGGAACATCCCCTTCTGGACCTCGAACTTATCGACCTCTTCGGCCTTGAACCCGAACTTCCCCTCGACGAGGTGGGGGAAGAGGAGCTCGTGCTCGAAGTTCTCCATGCAGAAGAGGCCGACGAGGAGGGCTATCTTCTCCTGGCCGAACTCATAGGGCTCCTCCAGGAGCTGGACCTTCCGGAGCGCCTGGATCTGGCACGGTGTTCCTACAAAGCCGATTTTTTTAAAGCCCTGGTCCATCGCCATCTGGACGCCGGTGACGCTGGGGGTGATGGTGTACTTCGTCCCCGCGGCGGCGGCGATCTCCTCGGCAGTCGTCGCGACCTTGGGGACACCCCTCCATTTGTCGTCTCTATCGGTGACGACGGCGCAGTCTATGACCCCGGAGTTCAGGGCCTGAATCAGGAGGGCCGTCGCGACACCTCCGTCCTGGGCCCTGGCCGCGGATCCTCCCGCCCTGGCGGAGGCGGCCTTCCTGTATATCCCCAGAACCTCGTCCTCCCTCCTCTCCCTCCCGAAGACCTTCTTCGCCATCCCCGGCATATCGAACATGGTCCGGGGACAGTAGGCGTAGCAGAGGCCGCAGTTGGGGTCGTAGTCTATCAGCTCCGGGCGGTTTGCCTCTCTATCGATCTTGGGGCAGAAGGCGATGCAGTTTCCGCAGTAGCAGCAGAGCTCCTTCTTGATGACGTCATAATCGAGCTCCCCAAATCCGTACTCAAGATACGTGGGCTCGGGATACTTCTCCTTGGCAGCTATGATCATCCTCTCCAAAAGCTAGGTGCGTAGTTGACGGCCGATTAGACTAAAGCTTTTATGGTATATCGGGGACCCAACGGTCATGATCCTCGGCCTCGACGTCGGCGGAGCGAACACCAAAACCGCCAGCTCCGACGGTCTCTTCACAAAGATCGAGTACCTGCCCCTCTGGAAGGAGGCCCCCCTGGAGCCCTTCCTCCGCCGTATCTCCGCGGAAGCGAGGCCGGAGGCGTTGGCGGTCGTCATGACCGGGGAGCTCGCCGACTCCTTTCCGGATAAGCGGGCAGGGATCCTCTTTATAAAGGAGGCGGCAGAGCGGTCCTTCACCTGCCCCGTCAGCTTCTGGGGAGTCGACGGCTTCCTCTGGCGCGACCTCTCCGACCTCGCCGCCGCCAACTGGTCCGCCTCGGCGGCCCTCGTCTCCGAAGAGATCGGAGACTGCATCTTCGTCGATATGGGATCGACCACCACCGACCTCATACCGATAAAGGGAGGGGCCAAGGCAGCAAAGACCGACTTTGAGCGGCTCGCAAGGGGGGAGCTGATCTACTCCGGCCTCCTCAGAACGAACATCGCCGCCCTCCTCGGTCATGTGGATATGGGGGGAAGGAGGATCCCCCTCTCATCCGAGCTCTTCGCCGTCGCCGCCGACGCCCACCTCGTTGGAGGTCGGATCTGCGAAGATGATTATGCCGTCGAGCCCCCCGACGGGGACAGAAGAGATCGGACGTCGGCGCTCCGCAGGCTCGCCCGGACCGTCTGCGCCGACCTTGGGGAGATCGGCCCCGACGCGGCGGCGGAGATCGGCCGCCAGGCCGCTGCCCGCCAGCTGAGCCTCCTGGCCGAGGGGATCAGAAGACTGTCGGAAGAATACGACCTCTCCATCGTTGCAGCCTGCGGGATCGGCGAGGGTCTGATAGAAGAGGCGGCCCGCTCCCTCGGCATCGAATGCCTCAGGCTGTCGAAGCGGTACGGCTCCAGGGTCTCCGACGTCTTCCCCGCCTACGCCGTCGCCCGCCTCCTGGAGATGGAGGCGCGGGGCTTTCTGAGGGCGCTGAAAAACGTCCAAAAAAACGGTGGGCTATCGCCTAGCCCCCAACCCCGTGGGCAAGGTAGGGGGCGACGATGATGAAGAGGAGGGACGAGAAGATCAGCCAGGCCATCAACGCCACAAGAGCCCTGGTCATCCTCTCAGCCTTCGCCTCGCTCTTGAAGACCGCACCAAGCCCCATGGAGAGCATGTCCCTGAAGATGTGGCCACCGTCCAAGGGGACCGCCGGAAGGCAGTTGAAGAGGCCTGCGTAGAGGTTTATCAGCCCCACCCAGAAGAGGAAGTTGGCGATCCAGAAGATCTTTCCCCCCAGGGGCTCCGCCCATCCCGTCGGCTCGAAGAGGTGGGTGATCCAGCCCGTAAAGCCGGGAAAGCCCATCTCGGTGAAGCCGGGGATCCCCGAGAAGGGAAGGCCCATCAGAGAGAAGACCCCAAAGAGGCCTGACCGGGGCATCTCCTGGAGGGCTGCTAGGAAGGACCCCGCCGGAAACTCCTGGAATGTGACGCCGTCCAGGTAGACTGCGTTCGCCGAGACCCCGGAGAAGCCGACCCCCAGAAACCCGCTCCCAGATCCGTCGGGGTTTGCGGCGAGATCCACCAAGTAATCCCCCCGATTCGTTCCGACGACGACGGCATCCCCCTCGACCGTCGAGTTCATGGCCGACCTGAAGGACTCCCAGTCCGGCGTCGATGCTCCGTCGATCTCGGAGATCGTCGTCCCTGGGACGATCCCCGCCTCATCGGCCGCCGACCCATCAAAGACGTAAGAGACTACAACCCCCCGGACGAACTCCCCCTCGAGGCCGAGGCCCACCACCCCCCCGTCCTGGAGGAGGTCGAGGCTCTTGCCGCCCCCTCCAACCGCCATCAGGTCCTGGAGGCGATCGATCCGGACGCCGTCGGCGGAGAGGAGGATCATCTGCCTCTCAAATCCGGCGAGGTCGGCGGCAGAGCCGGGGGCGACGTCCACAACCACGACCCGGTCCATGGGGGCGATCGCCCCGATCACCGGCCCGAAGAAGAGGGCGAGGGCGAGGGCCGCCACCACGAAGTTCGCTATGACTCCAGCGGATAGGATCCGGACCCGGGCGGCCCGGGAGGCCTTTGCCTTCTTATCCTCCGAGCCGAAGAGCTCCCCCTCGTCAGGCTCGACGAAGGCGGCCACCGGGGCGGCGAGGAGGGCGATCCCCATCGACTTTACCCTTATCCCCTCGACTCTGCAGAGGATCCCGTGAGAGAACTCATGGACCGCCATCGTCACGAAGAGGGCGACCCACCCCCACCAGAGGGGTATGAACTGGTTCAGACCCGGTATAAGAAGGACGTTTCTCGGGGCGGTGTAGACGGACGGCTCCGGGGGCGTCCGCAAGACCGTAAAGGTCAGAAGGAGGAAGAGGGCGAGGAAGGAGAGCATCCCCAGGACGACGAGGGGTATGCCCGCTGTGATCGCACCCCTCCAGAACCTCTTGGGGCGGCTCAGCTGGTCGATGAGGGTGAGCCACCTCGTCGTCTTGATCATGATCACCGGCCCCCAGTTCCCCAGTTGCAGCCCCTTCAGGCTCTGCAGTCGGCCGAGCCTGATGGCGAGGAGCCAGTGGAGGTTGAGGGCTAGGATCGCTATGAGAAGCCAGTCGAAGAGGGTCAGATCCCAGGTGAATTCCAACGGTTCGTCCTCCTAAGTTCGATCAGTAGTTGGTCCTGGTTCTGACGGAGGGTATATAATCTCATGCCAGACCGGATCCGTCCATACCCAGAGCTTCCGGAATGGGATCGGCGACGGTGAGAAGAGTTCTCAAGACGGTATCGGCCAAGAGGTCGAGATCGTCGAACGGCACGGGACCTCGGATCCCCCGAAGGGCGAGGAGGACCGCCCTTCCGAGGAGATCCGACCTCTTGCCACCTCTCAGAAGGAGGACGACCGCCTCCTCCGGGGGATGTACCTTCCCGGAGGTAGCGCCGCCGACACCGGGAGGATGGTCGTATCTATCGGTGGGGATGGGGTCACCTTGGATTAGATCAGAGTTCGCCGATGCCGGACGAGACCAGCTCCTGGTTCTTCTTCTCCAGGTAGCCGTATACCGCTCCGTGGGGAGCCCCGTCTATAAGCATCTCTATGGCGGCTCTTGCGATCCTGATCTGTTCTGGGCTGCCGATTATGGCGACGGTCTTGCCGTAGACGGATATGCAGACCCCCGTCAGCTTCTCGGTGATCTCCCGGGTCCTGCCGTCTTTGCCGATGATCCTCCCCTTTATCCTGGCCATGTCGCTTTTGGTGTTGAAGACCCGGGAGAGGTCTATCACATCCAGCATCAACATCTCGTCCTCCAGTAGCGGATACGCCCTCTCGGGAGAGAAGCCCCGGCCTATCGCCCGGACGACGTCTGCGAGGCGCATCGCCATTATCGGGTCCTCCCCGGCCGCAATCTCCACTGCCCCGCTCTCGCTCTCGATATCGAGGGTTGCGCACGTCTTCTCCTCAAGCATGCTCTTGACCGATCCTGAAGGACCCACCAGAGCCCCGATCCGATCTGCTGGAATCTTTATATGCAATATTATCTGCCTCCGAGAAAATCTTTCTCGACTTCGATGGCGAAGGTTCAGCCCCCCATTCCGGCCCGGAGACGCTCTTTGATCGCCTCCTCCGAGCCGATGGAGTACTTCTTTTTAAAGTGGCGGGCGAGGTTGGATATGTCCCTTTCGAGGAAGCTTCTGGCCATCGGGTGCTCCAGGGTCACCGACTGGCCCATGTCGATGATCACCGGCTCGCCGTTGTGGTAGAGGATGTTGAACTCGCTAAGGTCGGCGTGGACGAGGTTCGCCCTGTTGTATAGGAGGGATACGTACTCGACGATCCTGTCGAAGGCCACCACTGCATCCTTCGGCTCCAGAGTCACGTCCTTCAGCTGTGGCGCCGGGTTCTCCGAGTCGCCGACCATCTCCATGACGAGGATGTTCTCCCTCATGGCTATGGGGGTTGGTACCTTCACCCCCACCTCTCCGGCCCGCTTCAGGTTTCGAAACTCCTTCCTCGTCCAGGCGGCGATGACCGCCCTCTTCGTCCCCTTGATGGACCCAAACCTCGGGTCTCCCAGAAGGTAGTCCTGCATCGCCTTGAAGTTGCTGGTATTTATTCGATATATCTTGACGGCGAGGTCGGTCCCATCTTCCCCCTTGGCGCGGAAGATGTTTGCCTCTTTTCCGGTGGAGACGGCCCCGCCCAGGGAGGCAATGACCCCTTTCTTCGCCAGGGCGTAAAGGTCCATGAGGACCCGCCTGTCGAATACCTCGTCGTGTACTTTAAAGTCGTCAGAATCTTTGATCCTTTCACGGACCAGGTCGATCCGCGCTTCGAACTCTCTTTGCCTCTTGGATTCCTCTGTCATGGCTACCTTTTGAGGTACCCCTTCCGCACCAGATAATCGACCTGGGGACCGGTATACCTCCAGACGACGTCGGCCTTCTCGTCCTGGAAGTCCCAGGGGACCACGATGACGACATCCCCCTCCCGGATCCAGATCCTCTTCTTCATCTTGCCGGGGATCCTCGCCATCCTCTCTTTGCCGTCGAGACACCTGACCTTCAACCTGTTCGAGCCGAGGAGGGTCTCCACGAACCCGAAGATCTCTCTGTCGTAAGATCGCGGGAGGCGGACTCTCGTTACGACCTCCGGACCTTGTGCATTTCTCTTCCTTTTTGTACTTGCATAATTAGCCAGTATATCACCTCTAAAGACGAATCAAGCCTCAAATCCGAGTTTTGGCGGCGGATAACCTGAAGTTCGTACAGCAGTCCCTATGGCCGGGTATGATAATTAAAGGTTGTGACCAGAAGAGATGATGAGGAAGATGGGGGGTGATGAGGAAGATGGGGGGGATCAGGAAGATGGGGGGGATCAGGAAGATGGGGGGGATCAGGAAGATGGGGGGGATCAGGAAGATGGGGGGGATCAGGAAGATGGGGGGGATCAGGAAGATGGGGGGGATCAGGAAGATGGGGGGGATCAGGAAGATGGAGACAAGGGTGAAGAAGACGAGAAGGATGGAGATGATGGGCCCGACGCGATTCGAACGCGTGATCCCCGCCGTGTGAAGGCGATGTCATAACCACCTAGACCACGGGCCCTCGGACCCTCCCACGACGGCATGCATATTAGTATTTTTCCTCTCCAACCCCGGAGGGGTGGGGAAAGAGGGGATCGGAGAGGACGATTTAAATAGTAACCAGAAGAGGTTATGAAGATGGATCTCTCCCGATCACTCCTGGCCGTCTCTTCCTGCAGACCCCTCCGGGCCCTCTTGGAGGGGGGGCTGAAGAGGAGTCTATTGAGGGACGGCCTTCCGGACCACGTCGCCATCATCCAGGACGGAAACCGCCGTTACGCCAGGATGAAGGGGTTCTCCAGCTTCGACGGACACAGTCGGGGCGCAGAGACGACAGAGATGGTGGGTGACTGGTGCCTCGAGCTGGGGATAAAGCATCTATCGGTCTACACCTTCTCCACCGAGAACTTCGACAGGGACGAGGCGGAGAAGGAGTACCTCTTCGAGCTGATCGAGAGGAAGCTTCTGGAGCTGGCGGCCTCAGAGAAGGTCCACAAGAACCGGATCCGGGTGCGGGCCATCGGCAGGATCGGCCTATTGCCCTCCCGTCTGCAGGAGGCGATCCGAAAGGCGGAGTCGGCCACCTCCAGCTACGATGGGATGCACTTCAACCTGGCCCTGGCCTACGGCGGCAAGAGCGAGATCGCCGACGCCGCGCGGTCTCTCGCCCAGGAGGTGAGAGAAGGGCGGCTGAAACCCCAGGACCTCGACGAGGATGCTGTGGCATCCCACCTCTACCCCATGGGAGGCGAGCCCCTCCCCCAGGTCGACCTGGTGATCAGGACGGGTGGCGAGGTGCGAACCTCCAACTTCCTCCCGTGGCAGGCGAACGGGTCCAGCTCTCCGGTCCACTTCTGCGCCCCCTACTGGCCCGAGTTCGGGAGGGTCGAGTTCTTCAGGGCCATAAGAACCTACCAGGGATGTCGGAGGAGGGGGAGGAGATCAAATCAACAGGCTTAATTACCATAACCATCCTATCCAGCATCGTGTCCCGATAGGGTAGTGGACATCCTAGAGGCCTGCGGAGCAACTTTGCGCAGAGAGCCTCAGACCCGGGTTCGAATCCCGGTCGGGACGTAATTTCTAATAGACCGATGGATGTTTGATTTTTATGGTTCTGGAAAGCCTTGGCGGGTCGCTGAGGGGGGCGCTGAAGAAGATCGCCTCCGCCAGCAGGATAGATAAGCAGGTCGTCGACGAGGCGGTGCGGGAGATCCAGAGGGCCCTCCTCCAGGCCGACGTCAACGTCAAGCTGGTGATGAACCTCTCCAACAGGATCAGGGACCGGGCCCTCTCCGAGAAGCCCGCCCCGGGGATGAACCCGAGGGAGCACGTCATCAACATAGTCTACCAGGAGCTGATAAACCTCGTCGGGAAGAGCTCTCCGGTATCCCTGGAGAAGCAGACTATCATGCTCGTGGGCCTCCAGGGGAGCGGCAAGACCACCACGGCGGCGAAGCTCGCCACCTTCTTCCAGAGGAAGGGGCTGCGGGCGGCGGTCGTCTGCGCCGACACCTTCAGGGCTGGGGCCTTCGACCAGCTCAAAGCCCTCTGCGAGAAGCAGGGGGTCTTCTTCTACGGCGAGAAGGGGAACCCCGACGCCCCCGCCGTCGCGAAAAGGGGGCTTGAGGCGTCCAAGAAGTACGACGTTGCGATCGTCGACACCGCCGGAAGGCATGCCCTGGAGGCCGACCTCATCCAGGAGATGGTGGATATCGACGCCGTCGTCACCGCCGACCACAAGCTCCTCGTCATGGACGCCGCCATCGGCCAGCAGGCGAGCGAGCAGGCGAAAGCTTTCAATAAGGCCGTCGGGATCACCGGCGTCATCATCACCAAGCTCGACGGGACCGCAAAGGGGGGCGGGGCCATGTCCGCCGTCGCCGAGACGAACTCGTCGGTCGCCTTCATCGGGGTCGGCGAGACCCCCAATGACCTCGAAAGGTTCGAGGCCGACCGGTTCATATCCCGCCTCCTGGGGATGGGGGACATCAAGACCCTCATCGAGCGGGCCCAGGAGACGAAGGTCGAGGAGGATGTGGACGTCGAGGCGCTGATGCGGGGCAAGTTCACCCTGAAAGACATGTGCAAGCAGATGGAGGCGATCAACAAGATGGGCCCCCTGAAGCAGATCATGCAGATGCTCCCCCTCGGCGGGATGGGGGTCGACCTCTCCGACCAGGAGTACCAGGTCACAAAGGACCGGCTCGAGAAGTACCGGGTGATCATGTCTTCCATGACGGAGAAGGAATTGGAGGACCCCAAGATCATCACCGCCTCCCGGATCAAGCGGATCTCCCGGGGGAGCGGGACCTCGCCGGAGCTGGTGCGAGAGCTGCTCAAGTCCCACCGGGCGATGCAGAAGGCTCTCAAGGGGATGCGCGGCATGAACAAGATGGGTATGAAGCGGATGATGAAGAAGTTCGGCCCCATGATGGGCGGCGGCGGGATGTAGCTGTTTTGGCTTCCTCTTTTATCCTAAATATCTCATTTTTTCGGAGTTATCCATCCTTCCAAAGGAGATCTCCCTTCTAGACCGGATTTATTCGGATGAAGATGGCTTTGGCCGGATCTCTTGACGAACCTATTTAACCGAGTAAAGGTCTCCTCCGGGGGAAATGACGGAGTGGGTCTACGAGCCGACGGGCTCTTTCGAAAGCTACCTCTCGCCAGGGTGCCGGATCTGCCGCCAGGGAGCTTCGCTTGTCTTGTTCGTCACCGGCGTATGCGAGAGGGGCTGCTTCTACTGCCCCCTTTCTGAGGAGCGGCGCGGAAAAGACGGGATCTTTGCCAACGAGCGGCGGGTGAAAGCCGACCCCGACATAATCGAGGAGGCAAACGCCATCGGCGCCCTGGGGACGGGTATCACCGGCGGCGAGCCGCTCCTGAAGCGGGAGTTCGTAATGAGGTCGATCCGGGCCCTGAAGCGGGAGTTCGGGCAAGATCATCACATCCACCTATATACGGGATCGAGGCCCGGCCCCGCAGCCCTCGCTGGCCTCGCGGAGGCGGGGCTCGACGAGATCAGGTTCCACCCGCCGACGTCGGAGTGGTCGAAGCCGGGATGGCTCTACAAGACCCTCGTCGACGCCAAAGCCCTGGGGCTCCTCGCCGGGGTCGAGATCCCCGCCATCGGCCCCGCCCCTGGGATCGTCGAGGCGGTTTTGAAGAGCGACGCCTTCCTCAACCTCAACGAGCTGGAGTTTTCCGAGACGAACCAGCGAGCTTTGGGACGGATGGGGTTCAGGTCGAAGGATTATGGCTGCGGCGCCGTCGGGAGCGATCTTGCCGCCGAAGAGTTCAAGATCGGAGGGCTGCAGGTCCACTACTGCTCCTCGGCCTTCAAGGACGCAGTCCAGCTCCGGGAGCGGCTGAAGCGGCGGGCCGAGCGGACAGCCCGCCCCTTCGACCTTCCCACCGATGACGGGACCCTCATCTACGGCGCCATAATCCCCGTTGATGTGCGCGTCGGACTCGGGCCGGTGGTGGATATGCTGGCGGGCCTGGGGGTCCCGGAGGAGATGTACGCCATCTCCGAGGGGAGGATCGAGATCGCCGGTTGGATCCTGGAAGATATAGTCGAGGAGCTGGAACCGATGGGGTGGGAGCTCTTCCTGGAGGAGAGGTACCCCCTCGAAGGCGGCCCCGTGGTGGAGAGAATACCTTTATAAGTCCAAAGCTGTAAACGTAGAGGCGGTGAGCTTAGAGGATGGAGGCTAGCGTTCGAAAACATGAAGATCAGATCCGTGAGCGCTTGAAGAACTATCTGAAGCGCGACGGTATGGGCATCCGGAAGGCTGTCCTGAAGCTGTTCTTGCATGACAGGTCTTTCACCACCGAGGAAGTTTACACCTACCTCGACCGGGAGGGGTTCGAGGTGAGCTATCGGGGCGTCTCGGCGATGGTGGGTCTCATGAACACCAGGCTCGGGATCCTCAGCATCGACGTATCGGGGGACCACAACGTCTACTCCCTCAAGCCCGACCACAAGATGATCGTCAGCTCAGTCCTCGAAACATATTGATCCATATCGATTCTTCAGTTGGGGGGCTCTCCGCGCTTCATCCTTCTTAGGTACTTCTTGAGGGCATAGTCTGCGAGGATGTTCGTCCCTCGAAGGGCGAGGTGCTGGACCGGACCCGCCGTCATCCTCTCGCTGTAGTAGCGATGGAGCGCCTTGAGATGGCGGAGGTTATACTCCAGACACGTCCCCACCAGCTCCCAGTGCTCTGGGGTGGCCCGTTCCCTCCCAAAGCCCCTCGCCCTTCCCAGGCGGGTCTCGCCGATGGGGGTGAAGAAGAGGGGGAGCATCAGGCCGACGCTCTCCTTCAGCGACTCAACGAGCTCCGTCGTCGCCACCACGTCCGTGGCCGTCTCCCCAGGAAGCCCCAAGACGAGGCTCGCCACCGGGAGCCAGGACTGATCCCGAAAGAGGCCGTAGCAATCCCTCACCATCTCAGGCCAGGCCTCCAGGGGCGCCGGCTTCGTCTTGTTCTTCATGTGCTTTGCCAGGAGCCGGGGGCTCCCGGTCTCTATCCCGATCCATGCCGACATGTACCTCTGGTCAGAGCCGACCCCCACCACCTCGGAGATCTCCGCAAGGAGGTCCTGGCTGTGATAGACCGACGCCAGACTCATGTGGGATACGTCCACGGTTCTGGGGCCCAAACCCTTCACCCGCTGGAAGAGGTCGGTGAGGATCTCCCTCTCCGGCACCATGCCGGTGGAGCCGTACATGAAGGCGTCCTCGGAATGGAGGATCAGGTCCCTCTGTCCCGCAGAAAGGTTCACCCTGGCGTCTTCGAGGATCCTGGAGACGGGCCGATTCCGAGGCCTTCGCATAGTCGGCGAGCAGAAGGAGCAGCCCCGCCAGCAACCTCTACCGATCTCGACGATCCCCCCGACGGTCGCCCCCCTGTTGACGGGGATCTCATCGCCGGGGACGGCCTCCCCCTCCACCTCCTGGGGGACGTCCTCGCCGCCGATGATTCTCTTGCAGATCGCCGGGAAGGTCCTCTCCCCTTCACCCAGGTAGATGTGATCGACCCCTGCATCCTCGCCCCGGAGCTCCCAGGAGCCGTTGCCGCCTATGACCACCTTCGGCCTGTGCTCTCTTATGAGGGGATGGCCCAAAAGCTCCAGAAACTTCGTCCTGTTGTAGGGTGCGCCCCGGCGGATCATCTCCTCGATCTCCCGGATGGCGATCTTCCCCATGGGATCGTCGTGGCCGATCCCCACGATCTCGGTATCGGGGCCGATCGCCTCGCCGAGACGGTCGGGATGAGCGACGATCACCTCATCTCTCGAAAAGCCCGCCTCCAGGAGGGCAGCCTCCACCTTCCTCATCCCACAGGGGGCGAGGAGGGCTGATCCGTCCGCCCCGGCCTCCACCGGGGGGCAGAAGAGCCATTTGAAGATCCTCTCGGAGATCATCGATGCCGGGAGGATCGCCGCAAAGCCGAGCATCACTCCCCCGTTGTAGTTGCTCATCATGGTGGCGTCGCTGGTGAGGACTATCCTTTTGCCTGACATCTTCGTGCCCCATCTCCGTGATCCCAGATAACGGTGTTGAGCCGATGGACCCCACAAGCCTTTAATACCTCCCGTCTTTAGAGGAGAGATTTGTGCAGGAGAAACCGTTGTCGGAGATCAACGAACGCATCCGGGACGGCAGCGTTCGGGTGATCACTGCGGAGGAGATGCCAGAGCTGGTGGAAGAGCTGGGCACCGACGGTGCTGTCCGAGAGGTGGACGTCGTCACCACCGGCACCTTCGGAGCGATGTGCTCTTCCGGCCTATTTCTCAACACCGGCCACAGCGATCCGCCGATAAAGATCTCCAAGGCCTGGCTGAACAACGTGGAGGCTTACGGCGGAGTCGCCGCCGTCGACCTATTTCTTGGAGCCACCCAGCCGTCCGAGGACAAGGGGGACGAGTACGGCGGAGCCCATGTCATGGAAGACCTCATCTCCGGAAGGGACGTGGAGCTGCGGGCCCAGGGGGCCGTCACCGACTGCTACCCCCGCTCCGAGCTGGAGACGACCCTCAGGCTCGATGACTTCAACCAGGCGATCATGGTCAACCCGAGGAACTCTTACCAGAGGTACGCAGCGGCCTCAAACTCCACCGAGAGGACGCTCCACACCTACATGGGAACCCTCCTCCCTCGATACGGAAACGTCAGCTACAGCGGGGCTGGCGCCCTATCGCCTTTACCAAACGACCCCGACTTCGAGTACATAGGGATGGGGACGAGGATATTCCTCTGCGGCGGCCAGGGGCAGATCATCGGCCCAGGGACCCAGCACCTCCCTCAGAACGGGTTTGCCACCCTGATGGTTAAGGGCGACCTCAAGGAGATGAGCTCAGAGTTTCTCAGGGGCGCCACCTTCCAGGACTACGGACCGAGCCTCTACGTCGGCCTGGGAGTCCCGATACCGGTCTTAAACGAGAGGATCGCAGAAAAGACCGCCGTCAGAGATAGAGAGATCGTCACCGAGATCGTCGACTACGGCGTCCCCAGGCGCGACCGGCCGACGGTGAGGCGGGTGAACTACGAGGAGCTCTACTCAGGGGTCGTCGATATAGACGGGGCCGAGGTGAAGACCTCGGCGCTATCGAGCCGCCACGTGGCGAGGAAGGTGGCTTCGGCTCTGAGCGACTCCATTCGGAGGGGAGAGTTTCTCCTATCGGCGGCTGTGGAGCCCCTATCCAGGGTCGGCAGGAACAAACCCATGAGGCAGACGAAGGAGTTCCTACTGGTGGGGGACGTCATGGGCTCAGAGGTGGTGACCGTCAGAGAGGAGATCAATATCAAGGAGGCGGCGAGGATTATCGTCGGCGGAACCTTCGACCACCTTCCGGTCGTATCGGCCGATGAGAAGCTCATCGGGATGGTCACCGCCTGGGACATATCTAAGGCCGTAGCCAGCGATAAGACCTCCCACATCTCCGAGATGATGACGAGGAAGGTCTTCATCGCCAGCCCCGACGAGCCCCTGGAGCTGGCGGCGAGGAAGCTTCACCACCACAAGATATCGGCTCTTCCGGTGGTGGACAAAGATCACCGGGTCATAGGGATGCTGACCAGCGACCACCTGAGCAGGCTCTACGGCAAGAAGAGGAGGAGGTCAAAGTGAAGCTCATGCTCCACGTCGCCCCCGGGATCGTAAGAAAGCCGATCGTATCATCGGTGATCCTGGAGACAAAGGCCCTCATCAACATCGAGCGCGCTAAGGTCGACGCCGTCTCCGGCGAGATCGTCATCGACGTGGACCTCGATAAATGCGTCGAGGTGAAGAGGGCCTTCGAGGAGAGGGGGGTCAGGGTCGTCCTCCTGGAGAACCCCATCATCAAAGACGACGACGAATGCGTCCACTGCGGGGCCTGCATATCGATCTGCCCCACAGGGACCTTCAGGTTCGAGGGGTCTGAGGTGGTCGCCGACGCCGGAAGATGCGTCCAGTGCGCCAGCTGCATCACCGCCTGTCCCCAGAGGGCTCTGAGGCTCGTCCTGAAGTAGAGGCCGTCTCCAGCGAGGACCAAAGGACCTGGTCATCTCCGCCGGAGATGCCGGACCCTCGCTCTGGACGTCATGGAGATCCCAGCCTTGCGGTCTGAAGGCTGACGGTGGGGGATTTAGCTCTTCAGGATCTGTCATCTCAACTACGAAACGCGATCGGGATGGCATCTCGCGATGTATTTTATACTAGCTAGCCCCACTCATCCTTTGATTGGGTATCGATAGCAGGGTCGGAATGGACTGTACCAGAACTGATCTGAGGGTGGCACTATTGGCCCTTTACGTTGCCCTTGCCCCGGGCATTTCGAGCTGTGCCGAGGTCAACGACCTTTGGCTCATCATATCCAGCTACGAGGATATCGGGATAACCGTCCACGACCTCGCCTTCTTCCTGGCGACCCACAGCTTCAACGCCGCCCCTGAGAGGGGCTACGTGACGGTGACCTTCTCCGACGGCGAGAGGAGCTACCTGACGCCGAACGGCGCCGCCCCGAGGCTAGCAGACCTCTGGGCGGAGCCACCGACCCCGACGGGACCGGTGAGGGTGATCGTCCCCGACGCCATCCAGAGGGGCGTGACATATGAGAGGACCGATAACAACAGATTCATCAGAGAGGTGACCCGGCGCGCCATCTTTCCTGTAACTCCCCTGGGGATGTGTTACGACGGATCGAAGAAGCTGGCGGATACCTACGAAAGTTTCAATTATAGAGTAAGATATATGTACGATCCTAGCGAATGGGACTGGCAGGGACACCTCTGGGTTATTGTCGAAGACGACGGCCGACCAGATCTATGGATTGCGGTCGATAGCTACTACGGCGTCATGATAGATGACGAATACTACTCTGCACCATATAGCTTCGAGGGGTTCGAACACCTCGACTCTATAAACCCAAAGTGGAGACTGGGATGAAGGGACCCACCAGAAAGCAGGTAATTACAGTCAAATATGGGACCGAAGATTCAGCGAGAGGTTATATATGATCAAAACCCGCATCCATATCATCAGGTCGATAAAATTTATAGCAGTCGTATCGCTCATCCTCTGTCTCTATGCAGGCGGCAGCGTCGGTGACGATACGCTATCCGATCGGGCTGATTTGAGATACGTCAACCTCTCCGGCCTCGACCTGAGAGGCGTCCACCTTAACCAGTCGGACCTGAGGGACGCAGACCTATCCGGTGCAGATCTCGATAGCGCATACCTCATATCAGCGTGGCTCTCAGGCGCGCAACTAAACCAGGCCAACCTCGCAGGGGCGGACCTCTCGGGGGCGGACTTATCGGGCGCCGACCTATCCGAGGCAGACCTATCGGAGGCGAAGCTCTGGGGTGCAAAGCTCTCAGAGGCGATGCTCAAAGATGCCACCCTCGCCAAGGCGGATCTTACCCGAGCCGACCTCTCCGACGCCAACCTCACCGGGGCGGACATGACCAACGCCCGGCTCTTTCGCACCGACCTCACCGGGGCGACGATGATCGGAGTTTACCTCATCGGCGGCAACTTCGTCGGAGCCCATATGAACTGGGCCGAGATGAAAGGAAGCTACCTCAACCGGGGCCAGTTCTCCAGGGCCGAGTTCTACGGCACAGACCTATCGGGCTCTGACCTCTCGGACTCCGACTTTTCAAGAGCCTACCTCATGAGGGCCAACCTCACCGACTCGAACCTGAACTGGGCCCTATTCGCCTATGCGGACCTGACGGAGGCGAAATTGGCTCGATCTACCCTCCGGGGAACGAAGCTATCCTACGCCGACCTCACCGGCGCAGACCTCTCGCAAGCCGACCTCACCGACGCGGACCTCACCGCCGTCCGGCTGATAAAATCGAATCTGAGCGACGCCAAGCTGGGGAGGGCCTACCTCCAGGGGCTCGACCTGCGGGGCGTCGACCTCTCAGGGGCGTTTCTGAGGGACGCCACCATCGACAGGACGTATTTGACCAACGCCAACCTGACCAACGCGGATCTGAGAGGCGCAACCCTATCATCCGTCGAGATGACGGGGGCCGACCTCTCGGGGGCGAACCTCATCAGGGCGAAGGTCGACCAGTTCACCCTCTTCTCCCTCTCCAAGGCGAATCTGGAGGGGGCCCTAGTAGACGAAGAGCTGAAAAGAGAGATAGACGCGATAGGGTGAAGGGGGGGGTCGGATCAGAGCGACCCTTCCATCATCCTTTCTTTTTCAGCATCCATTATCCTATATTTTTCACCAATTAAAAAGGCGCCGACGCCCCCTGCCTAAACCTCCCGGCCGAGGAGGGCCCGATAGTTCATGAACGGCTTCTCATCGAGGGTTATGGCGCCCCTGGAGCCGTGGATCTCGAAGGGCATTGCGCAGACCGTCGGTCCCATCATCTCTTCGCATTCGAAGTCGCTGTAGTAGTTGGAGAGCCACCTGTTGCCGCCGTTGTCCCTGCCGCTGAACTTGTTGTTATCGATCAGGACGTTGGACATGACGAGGTTGAAGACCCCATCGAAGATGTAGATGCCCCCAAGCCCCGATCCTCTTATCAGGTTCAGCATCAATAGGTTCTGGTCGGAGTGGTCGAGGACCTGGATCCCGTACTCGCCGCTCCTCTCGATGTCGTTGCCGGAGACGACGGTGCCGGCGGATCTTATAATGTGGACCCCGTCGGAGCGGGCGTCCAGGATCCTGTTGGAGTATATCTTGCTGTTATCGCACCGTAGCAGGCGGACCCCATCCCTGCTGCTGTTCGTGATATTGTTCGTAGAGACGATGACGTTCTGGACGATCTCGAGGCTTATGCCGAAGCTGTTCTGATCGAGTTCGTTCTCTATGAGGGTGTTATCCCGGCAGTTGAGCAGAATTATACCGTCGGCGTTCTCTCTGATCTTGTTCGCCTGGACGAAGTTCAGGTCGCTCTCGTCGAATACGAGGCCGTACCTCTTGTTCCTGGAGATGGCGTTGTATGTGATCAGGTTCTCCCTGCTCTTATCCCGGACGGATATGCCGCTTTCGCGGCTGTCTTCGATGACGTTCTCCATCACTGAGTTGGACTTCGAACCCTGCAAGCCGATCCCGTTGAGGTCGGTTTCAGATATGCTGTTTCTCACGATCATGTTGTTGTTGCTGAAGTCGAGGTTTATCCCCATCTCGCCGCATCTCTTTATGGTGTTCATCACCATCATGTTGCTATTCGACCTGAGGATGTCGATCCCGCTGTATCCGCAATCCATTATCCGATTGGCAACGAAGGCGTTGTTCGTGGACTCTTGGAGATGCACCCCGTTCTCGGAGTTGTTGTGGATCGAGTTTCCCGTCAGCTCATTGCCTAAAGATGAAGCGATGGTGATGCCGTCGGCGCCGTTGCCCCATATATCGCTATCTGAGACCCAGTTATGCTCGGAGCCTTCGATGAATATGCCGTAGGCGTTCCCATAGACCTCCGTCGCCTCCACATGGCTGTGGTTTGCTCCGGCGAGCCGGATGCCGGCCTTGAAGTTGTCGTGGATCTGGTTTCCTTTTATCAGGTGGTTCTTTGAGTTGAGGACGCATATGCCGTGGCTCGAGGAGCCGTATATGGTGTTGTTCAGGATCTGCGACCCGTCTGAGAGGATGAGAACCGCTCCCGAATCGCAATGATCGGCTGCGCAGCCGGGCAAGACGAAGCCGTCTAGGACGACGCCGCTCGCGTTTATTGTGATGATAGGGGCTGATCCAGCCCCGCCTTCGACTATAGGCTGCCCCTCTCCAAGGAGGCCGATCTGTTTATCCACCATCAGGTTCTCGCGATAAGTCCCGTTCAGTACGAAGATCAAGTCGCCCTCCTCGGAGGCGTCTATGGCGTCCTGGATACTCGTGAAGTCTCCGGAGCCTGCGCCGTCGACAAAAATGGTGGCAGCACCCGCTCCGAGGTTTGCCGTCATCAGGATCAGCAAGATGGAAGTCGGGAATCTGAGCATGGAAATCACATATCTCAATAGTTTCTCGCGGTTTATTAACTTACCTTGTGGGATAGAGCAGAGGATGATCGCCCTATATAAAGCAGGTCCCGTGTAGCCATGGAGTGAAGAGGAGTTAAGAAAAATTATACTGATAGTACGAGAACAGGGATCAAAATGTATAGGTCCATACTCCGAGCTATCTATCAACAATATGAAAATAATATATTTATATATGATGATTATCTCAAATAGCCGTTATGTGAAGTTATGCATATTAGATCGTTAAGCTTCTCTTCTACATCGCTAATTGATCCAGTGGCGGGCGATATAGGATGAATGCTGGAATGGAGGCTCTTGACAATAATCAAACATTGAAGTATAATGAGAATTCTTTGAGGTACTAAATCGACGAATAGGACCGGTAGCTGCAAATCGTTAAATATCTGAACTCCTTACTTCTAGTACTGATCTTTGAATTCAGAGGGCAAGCTCATGAGAATCCACTTTGATATAAGCCGACCGGATCATGCTTTATGCGGCGTAAAAAATATTTCTATTCTATCAGTTCTTATAACAGCGGTTTTGGGATTCGTGGTCACTACAGGATCTGCAGTCGTTGCTCCCCTGAACGAGCCTACCTACGGTTCAGCTGTTGTAGACGGCAGTTATGACGAATGGGCCCTTTCTAACGACTTCTTCGCATATATGTGGGAAGCGGGAAACCCAAATAAGCCTAATGCTGTAATTTTATCGAAGCTTTATTTGCGCTACGACTGCGACAAGAATGTATTATATGCCTTAGTTCTGAGGGATGAAAATTATATCCCACTCAAGAAAGCTGATGACGCCTGGATCAAGGTTTACAATCTGGGTAATAGCCCTCGAGTTAGCGGCAAATCAGGGAACGATGGAACCCCTCCCGACTTCATGTGGGTGTACAGTGGCAATACCCTTATCGGTTATGAAGCTTCATTTTCCCTTCCTGAAGGAACCTATAGCTTTGAGGCTCATATACAAATATCTAAAGATAGAACCTCGTCCACGGGAAGAAGAGGCAATTATCTGACTTTGGTGATCGACTGCCCGGATATCCCGAGCATCGATATCGAGAAGGCGACGAACGGTGAAGATGCTGATACCGAGACAGGTCCCGTCGTCGCGGTGGGATCCAAGATCACCTGGACTTATGTGGTTAAAAATACCGGCAACGTACCCCTAGCCAACGTGGTCGTCACCGACGATCAGGGTATGACCCCGATCTATGTAGGCGGTGATACCAATAATGACGGCATCCTGGATCCCGACGAGACATGGACCTATGAGGCCACGGGAACTGCGGTGGCGGGCCAAAACAAAAAAGTCGGTACGGCTAAAGGAACTTATGATGGTAAAGAGGTCGTTGACACCGATCCGACCCATTACCTCGGCAGTTCAGTGAGTCCCTGCGATCAATATAACATAACTTTTATGGGCAAGACGACTGTCGGTAACAATACCAGATTCGATTATAGGGTTTGTGCCACCAATAACGCCCCTCGTGCTATAAGCCATTGGACGGTGGAGCTGGAGGTCAGCACCAGCGGCAGCATCGAGGTAACAAAGGCCGTGGAAGGAGATTGTGATGAAGGGACAGAATTCAATATTTGCATAGACGGTCCCAGAAGTGATTGTGCCACCTTCGGATGTAACGGCGGAAAATACACCTTCAGCAATCTGCCTTTCGGAACTTATAATATAAGTGAAGCTGATCCCGGCGAAGGTTGGAAGTATACGATTAATCCTGAACGGATTATCTTATCAGGATGCAATATAAAAGTGCTGGGCGCTTCACATGCGTATACAATTGGGCTGGACCCAACAACCGGGGTTACTGGGATCAAGTTCGATATAGATATCGAAAAAGGGACGTGCTTAGATTTCTGGTTCATCCTAGAGGGTATATGGGAGACCGGGACCGTCGATGCAGCTATCAAAGCGGGGACAATAATCTGCTATTATGATATCAATGGACCCGTTTGTGACAGCAAAGAGTATGCGACCGTAACCAACACCAGAGATGTATCTCCCGCTATCTCCATCGAGAAGGCGACCAACGGTGAAGATGCCGATTCTCCGACGGGACCTGTTCTGGACTCGGGGGACGAGGTGACCTGGACTTATGTGGTCACCAACACGGGTAACGTTCCTCTCACCGACGTCTACGTGACCGACGACGTCATCGGTCCTGTAGCGGGACCCATCAAACTGAACGTCGGCGAAAGCAAGACGTTCACCAAGACCGGGACGGCTTCGGTCGGACAGTACAGCAACACAGCAAAGGCCAACGGGACGTATCAGGAAGATGAAGTCGAAGACTCCGATCCGAGCCATTACGTGGTCGATCCCGGTCCATCGATTACGATCGAGAAGGCAACCAACGGTGAAGATGCCGATTCTCCGACGGGACCTGTTCTGGACTCAGGAGACCTGGTGACCTGGACTTATGTGGTCACCAACACGGGTAACGTTCCTCTCACCGACGTCTACGTGACCGACGACGTCATCGGTCCTGTAGCGGGACCCATCAAACTGAACGTCGGCGAAAGCAAGACGTTCACCAAGACCGGGACGGCTTCGGTCGGACAGTACAGCAACACAGCAAAGGCCAACGGGACGTATCAGGAAGATGAAGTCGAAGACTCCGATCCGAGCCATTACGTGGTCGATCCCGGTCCATCGATTACGATCGAGAAGGCAACCAACGGTGAAGATGCCGATTCTCCGACGGGACCTGTTCTGGACTCAGGAGACCTGGTGACCTGGACTTATGTGGTCACCAACACGGGTAACGTTCCTCTCACCGACGTCTACGTGACCGACGACGTCATCGGTCCTGTAGCGGGACCCATCAACCTGAACGTCGGCGAAAGCAAGACGTTCACCAAGACCGGGACGGCTTCGGTCGGACAGTACAGCAACACAGCAAAGGCCAACGGGACTTATCAGGAAGATGAAGTCGAAGACTCCGATCCGAGCCATTACGTGGTCGATCCCGGTCCATCGATTACGATCGAGAAGGCAACCAACGGTGAAGATGCCGATTCTCCGACGGGACCTGTTCTGGACTCGGGGGACGAGGTGACCTGGACTTATGTGGTCACCAACACGGGTAACGTTCCTCTCACCGACGTCTACGTGACCGACGACGTCATCGGTCCTGTAGCGGGACCCATCAAACTGAACGTCGGCGAAAGCAAGACGTTCACCAAGACCGGGACGGCTTCGGTCGGACAGTACAGCAACACAGCAAAGGCCAACGGGACGTATCAGGAAGATGAAGTCGAAGACTCCGATCCGAGCCATTACGTGGTCGATCCCGGTCCATCGATTACGATCGAGAAGGCAACCAACGGTGAAGATGCCGATTCTCCGACGGGACCTGTTCTGGACTCAGGAGACCTGGTGACCTGGACTTATGTGGTCACCAACACGGGTAACGTTCCTCTCACCGACGTCTACGTGACCGACGACGTCATCGGTCCTGTAGCGGGACCCATCAAACTGAACGTCGGCGAAAGCAAGACGTTC
>Ga0334901_1001301_pt1 | contig 27216 bp, 14 predicted proteins | sample GraSluR3_MG_3_FD_207216 | JGI IMG/M metagenome (GOLD analysis project Ga0334901, IMG submission 207216) | Sludge microbial communities from methane-producing bioreactor in Wageningen University, Netherlands - Granular Sludge_15_08-R3 | ecosystem: Engineered > Bioreactor > Anaerobic >... | reverse complement strand
ACTTTTTCTGTGCCTGCGCTTCGGTCAGCTTCTGGGCGGCGGCCGCGACGCGAGCCTGCGCCGCTTGCTCGCCCTGCTGCGCTTGGTCCAGGGTGGCCTTGGCGTCGGCGGCGGCCTTGCGTTGGGCGGCGGCTTGCGCCGCTTCCTGGTTCCTCTCCTCCGCCAATTTCGCCGCGGCCTGGGCGGCCTGCTCGGCACGCTCGGAAGCCGTGGTCGCGGCAGCCACTTGCTTCTTGACCTCGGCCAAGGCCGCGTCGGCCTGTTTCTTCTGCGCCGTCGCCTGCGTCAGCTTCTGCGCCGCGGCGTCGGCCTGTTTCTTCGCATTCTGCTGGGCGGCCTGCGCTTGAGCCAGGGCGGCCTTGGCTTCGTCGGCTGCCTTGCGCTTGGCGGCGGCCTGGTCGGCCGCCTGCTTCTTCTCCCCGTCCGGCTTGTCGGCATCCTCGGCGATTTGCTTGGCCGCGGCCTCGGCGGCCTGCGCCGCTTGCGCGGCGGACTCCGAAGCCTCGGCGGCCGCGGTCACCCGGTCCTCGGCGGCGGCGAGCCCCTCGTCGGCCGCCTTTTTCTGCGCCTGGGCTTCGGCCAACTTCTGGGTGACGGCGGCGGCCTGCGCGGCCACGGGCGGCTCTTTCTGCTGCGCCCGGGCAAGGACGGCCTTGGCAGCGTCCGCCGCTCTGCGCAGGGCGGCCGCCTGGGCGGTCGCCTTTCTGGCTTCGTGGTCGAGTTGATGGGCCGCGTCGGCGGCGGTTTTCGCCGCGACCTGGGCCTCCATGGCCGCCTTTTCGGCCGCATCGTAGGCTTCCTGCAGCGGACGCGCGGCGGCCCGGGCCTCGGCCAACGCCTGGTCGGCTTCGGGCTTGGCCTTGGTCGCCTCGGCCAGGGTCTGGATGGCAGCGGGCACGTTGGCCTCGGCCCGCTCCAACTCCTGCACGCCCCTCTCGCCCGCCAACTCCTTCGCGCGATTGGCCTGCTGTCGCTTCGTGTCGGCCGCCCTCCTCGCGTTGGCGTATGCCGTGTCGGCCTCTTGCATGGCGCTTCGCAAGGGGGCCAGGGCCGCTTCCGCCTCCTGAACCGCCTTTCGGGCCGCCTCGTATTCGGCCCTGGCCTGATCGATCGGCGAACCCTTCTCGGCGGCCGCCCCTTTCGCGTCTTTGGCCGCGTTCGCCTCGGCCTCCGCCGCGGCCGAAATCGAGCCGGACAATGCCAGCACGAGCACGAAAAGCAAAACCGCGCTGATTCTCATCACGAGTTCCCTCAAACCTGGGCTGCGTTCGACGTAGACCGTTCCGCTTGCCCGAGAGACACGGCGTCTTCCCGGGAACCAACGCGCCTCATGCGCAACGCGAAGGCGAACTCCCCCACTCGCTCTCGGCCGGGCCGCCAGCGGGGCTCGTCGCTAGGATACGCGGGATCGCTCGCTCATGGATCGCTCTCCGAGGCAGATCCCCTCAAGTTACGGCAGGATGGACGGATCTAGGCTGGATGGATAGATCTCGGCAGGCGGACGCTCTCAGTCTCCTCTCGGAACCACAAATACCACAACGAACCTATTCCCAATCGACCTGCAAAGACTACGCCTTTTCATTGTCGTTGCCCGGGCGCCGCGAAGCAACCGTCTCTTCGACCCTTCTGCGGCCCATTTCCCAACACCGACGCGCCCACCGTGTCGTGGGCGGGCGCGTTGGCAGACGCCACGGCGACGGGCGGACACAACGCGGGCCGAAGTATGGCAATCGGGGGAACCATTCCGTAGAATGACCGGGCGAGGCGGGACGATCAAGCGTTTCGCGGGGAGTCGGCCGGGCGACGCATGGCCGACCGCCCCCCCCTTGGGTGGGGCAAGGTGGGTTGACAACCATCACCGACACCCGCAGACTAAACCCTCCGATGCCTCTTGTCAACAATTTCTCCGGTGCTCGCCGCTCGCTGGGGCGCCGTCGAGTCGGCCAGCCGATGGAGCAGCCACCGCCGCGTTCCGGGCCGAACCGGTTTTCCCTTCGAACCGATGTCGCACAACCCTTGTTTCTCCAACAGGTTACGAATTCGCACCTCGTCGTTCGCCAGCCGCGTCTTGACCTGCAAAGAGACTCCCCCATGAGCAAACCAGCCGCTGGAATCATTGCGTTCGGAGCCGTCGCGCTGTTGTGCTGCCTGGCGGCCCACGCGGGCGCGCCGTCGGAAACCACGGTGGCCGTCCAACCCGACGACACCGGCGACGCGCTGGTCAACCCGGCCATGGGCTGGACCCTGCATTTCTACTCGAACCACATCGACCACTACGGCTCGAAGCTCGAACCCTCCGACACGCTCGACGATTTTCCCGGCCTGTCGGTCGTTTATCTGCGCGTGCCCTGGTCGTTTCTCGAGCCCGAGGAGGGCCGGTTCGACTGGTCGCTGCTCGACACCCCGGCGCAGCGCTGGATCGACCGGGGCAAGCAGATCGCGCTGCGCATAAGCTGTTCGGAAAGCTGGATGCGCTACGCGACGCCCGAGTGGGTCCGAGCCGCGGGGGCGGCCGGCTACGACTTCACGCCGGGCCAAGGGGCGCACGAGGGCGGCGTCTTCTGGGAGCCCGACTTCGCCGACCCCGTGTTTCTCGACAAGCTCGACGGATTCCTCGAAGCCCTGGCCCAGCGCTACGACGGCAACGACAACGTGGCCTTCGTCGACGTGGGCTCCTACGGCGTCTGGGGCGAGGGACATACGTTCCATTCGAGCCGGAAGACCTACGACGACGCCACGAAGCGCAAGCACGTCGACCTGCATCTCAAGCATTTCAAGGAGACCCTGCTGGCGCTGAACGACGATTACGTCGGCAACGACGTGCGCGCGGGGCGCGCCCCACTGACCGACTACGCCTTGAGCCGGGGTCTCACGCTGCGCGACGACAGCATCCTGGTCCAGCCGCCGCCCAAGAGCTGGTACCACGCCGAGTTGGCCCAACCGTTCTGGCCCCGTCGGCCGGTTATCCTCGAGCACGAGCATTTCGGCCCCTCGAAGCAAAAGGGGGCCTGGGATGGCGCCCTGCTTCTGCAGGCCGTCGAGGACTACCACGCCAGCTACCTGTCGATCCACTGGTGGCCTCGCGAGTTTCTCGAGCAGAACCGCGACACGATCCGCCAGATCAATCTCCGGCTGGGCTATCGACTCCAGTTGCGCGAGGCCCGTTGGCCCGCGAAGGTCGCCCTGGGCCAACCGATCCGCGTGACCATGCAATGGGCCAACGCGGGCGTGGCCCCCTGCTACCCGGGAGGATATCCGGCGGTGACGCTCGAAGACCACCAGGGGGGCATCGTGGCCGTCCACGTCGACGAATCGTTCGACATGCGCCGGCTCCCGGTCGGGCCCCAGGACGCGGCCCCGGTCGAAACCCTCGAGTCGACCTTCGTCGTGGCCCGGCGCTACGTCGACGGGCCCCGCGTGTTTGCCCGGGCGGTCCAACCGGGCACGTACGACCTGTTGATCTCCGTTGGAAGCCGCGACGGAACCCCCGAGATCGCCCTGCCGCTGCGCAACGACGACGGCCGGGGCCGATACCGCCTCGGCCAGATCGAATTGACCGACGCCGCCCCATGAGCCAGGCGCGCTGCGCCTCGCGCGGTCGTGAGCCAGTCGGGCCACGGCGCGGCGACGTCCATGGGGGCCGGTGGCCGCCTCGTTGCATTCGCCCGGGCCGTGTGTTATGAGAGAGGATTCCAGCGCCAACGGAACCTCGTCCAGGAGCAGGGCATGGCCCCAACGGGGCACGACAATCTCGTCGGAATCGACCTGGGGACCACTCTGTCGGTCATCGCCCGACTCGATCGGAGCGGATCGGCGATCACGATCCCGAATCGAAGGGGCGACTCGCTCACGTCGAGCGTCGTGTATCTCGACGGCAACACCGCCCGGGTGGGGGATGCCGCTCGCGTCGCCGCGCTCCATCATCCCGAAAAGGCGGCCCAACGGATCAAGCGGGAGATGGGGGCCCCGTTCTACTCGCGGACCGTCGACGGGCGCCGGCTTCGGCCCGAGACCCTCTCGGCCATCATCCTGCGCAAGTTGAAGCTGGATGCCGAGCGGCGGATCGGGCCCATCGCCAAGGCCGTCATCACCGTGCCGGCCTTTTTCGACGACACCCGGCGCAAGGCCACCCAGGACGCCGGGCGCATCGCGGGGCTCGACGTGCTCGACATCATCGACGAGCCCACGGCCGCCGCGCTGTCGTACGCGGCCATGCAGGCCCAGCGCGAAGGCGGCTCGGGGCGGCTTCTCGAAATCCCCGGCGGCAAGATGACGGCCGTCGTCTACGACCTCGGCGGCGGCACCTTCGACGTGACCGTGGTCGACCTGCGATCCAAACGGTTCGAGACGCTGGCCACCGACGGCGAGGTCCAACTGGGCGGCATCGACTGGGACGACCGCATCGTCCGCTGGGTGGCCGAGCGGTTCAAGGCCCGGCACGGAATCGACCCCAGCGAAGACCCCAAGCGACGCGACGCGCTGCGCGCCTTGGCCGAGGAGAGCAAGAAGCTGCTGACCGACTTCGAGAGTGCTCCGATCGAGCTGACTTACCAGGGCAAAACCCTGTCGGAGGAACTCGCGCGGAGCCAGTTCGAGCAGATCACCTCCGACCTGCTCACCCGCACCCGCGTCGTGAGCAAGCTGGTGGTCAACAACCAGGCCCGGCTCGCTTGGGAAGCCATCGACCGGGTGCTGCTGGTCGGGGGCTCGACGCGCATGCCGGCGGTCAAGCGCATGCTGCGCGAGCTGACGGGCAAGGAGCCCGACGACTGCCTCGACGCCGACCAGGTGGTGGCCCACGGGGCGGCGATTCACGCGGGCATCCTGGCCGCCAAGGCCGACGACGCCGATCTGGTGATGGCCGACGACCTCAAGGCCGAGCTTCGCCAGGTCGAGCCCATCGCCGTGAACTCGCACAGCCTGGGCGTGGTCGCCGTGCACGAGGGCGAGCGGATCAACGCCGTGTTGATTCCGAAAAACACCCAGTTGCCCGCCGCCGCCAGCGAGATCTTCCGCACGCGCTACGCCGCGGCCAGCACGATCCGCGTCAAGGTGCTCGAGGGCGAGGCGCCCGAGGCCGCCCACAACATCCAGATCGGCGAATGCGCGATCACCGGGCTGCCGCCGGGCCTGCCCCAGGGGGCCCCGGTGCAGGTCCGCCTGGCCTACGATCGAAACGGCCGGGTGAGCGTGATGGCGCTGGACATGACCCACGGCCGGTTCGCCCAGACCGAGATCGAGCGTCAGAACCGGCTGACCGACGACGACGTGCGGCGCGAGGCCGAGTTCGTCGGCCAGCTCGACATCCAGTAGTCGCGCGAGGAGATTCCGCGGCATGCCGTTCATCGTCCAATGCCCTCATCCCGAGTGCCGCAAGTTCATGCTGCTGGAAGACCACGTGCGCGGCACCACGGTGCCGTGCCTGGTTTGCCGCCGGTCGATCGCGCTGGATCCCTCGCGGTCGGGCGACCGGCCCAAGCCGCCGCCGCTGGCGAATGCCCCGGCTTCGGCCGCCCCGTCGGCCAAGCGCCAGGCGATCGCCGATTGCCCGAACTGCCACACTCCGTTGCGCCTGCCTCCGAACCACAAGGACCAGCCGATCCGATGCCCCGCCTGCAAGCACGTGTTCAAGCCCTGAGTGTCCCGCAACGCGAGTCGACTCTTCGGGCGGTCCCCTTGTTGGAGTTCAGCCTTCCGGCGGTCCGGCGGGCCTCTCGATCCGCCAAGAGCACGCGGAAGCGTGAACTCCAACGCTGGAGTTCAGCCTTCAGGCTGTCTTCTCGCCTGAGCACGCGGAAGCGTGAACTCCAACGGGCTTGCCCGAGTGGGTCATCGCCGCGCCGTTCGTCGTACCGGACGGCCTGCGGCGTATGCCTGCTGCTGGCGGCCGCCGTGCTGGTATCCCCCGCGATCGGCCAGGAAGCCGCCGACGCGCTCGCCCGGGGTAAGCAGTGGATGCTGCAAGGCGAGCGCGACAAGGCCATCGCCGAGCTCGACGAGGCGATCCGCCTCGACGCGGGCCTTGCCGAAGCCCACCTGACCCGAGGCAGCGCTTATTGGGAAAAGGGCCAGCTCGATCGTGCCGTGGCCGACTATACCGAGGCGATCCGGCTCGATCCGACGTCGGCCGACGCCTACTATAGTCGGGGGCTGGCGCAGTTGAACCGCGGTGCGATGAAAGAGGCCGTCGGCGATTTGACCGAAGCCCTGCGGATCAATCCCCGATTGCGCGAGGCCTACGTGAGCCGGGGAAGCGCGTATTGCGAGCTGGGCGAGTTCGACAAGGCCGTGGCCGACTGCAACCAGGCCGTGCGTCTCGACCCGAAGCAGGGCAACGGCTACTTCCACCGCGGCCTGGCCCGCATGCGCAAGGAGCAATGGAACGACGCGATCGACGATTTTGCGCGCGTCCTCCAGCTCGACCCGCGCGACGCCGAGGCCCACGCCAGGCGGGGCGCCTGCCATTGGCACCAGGAAGACCTCGCTCGAGCGGTCGCCGACTGCACCAAGGCGATCGAGCTCGACGCGGAGCTCGCTTTCGCCTATTACTTCCGGGGGCTGGCCTACGACGATCAGGACGAGCACGAAAAGGCCCTGGCCGATCTGAATCGGGCCGTCGAGCTTGCGGGCCGCGACCCCGAGGTGCGGTTCGCCCGGGGTACGCTGCTTCTGGAACGGGGGAACCTCGAAGCGGCGATCGCCGATCTCGACGGCGCCCTGGGGCTCGATCCCGAATTCGCCGAAGCCCATCTGAACCGGGCGCGGGCCCGCTGGGAGAGCGGCGACGCCGATGCCGCGATCGCCGACGCCGACCGGGCCCTCGCCCTCGGGCTGAAACACGCCGATGCCCATTTCTATCTCGGCGCGGCCTACTACAAGAAGAACGACTTCGACGCGGCGATTCGCTGCCTCAACGAGGCCGTCAAGATCGAGCCCGAGTTGATCGACGCCTACTACTTCCGCGGCGACGCGCACTTGCGCAAGGGCGACCTCGATCGGGCCAAGGCCGATTTCGATCGAACGCTCAAGCTCGATCCGAACTACGGCGAAGCCTATCTCGCCCGGGCCACCGTGGCTTGGCTGCGAAGGGACCCCAATGGGACCATTGCCGACTGCACCGAGGCGATCCGGCTCGGGCTGAAATCGGTCGACGTGTACTGTTATCGCGGAGCGGCCTACTACCTGACGAACGATTTCGAGCGGGCGATCGCCGACCTGAGCAACGCGATCCGCCTCCAGCCGCGACTCCTCGACGCCCACTACTACCGCGGCGTGGCCCGCTACAAGAAAGGCGACGTCGACGCGGCCATCGACGATCTGACCACCGCCATCCGGCTCGCCCCCGACAACGCGAAAATCTACACGAATCGCGGCTTTATGTACGGCAAGAAGGGCGACCTCGACCGGGCCCTGGCCGATTTCACCAAGGCGATCCAGCTCGACCCGCAGAACGGCAAGGTCCACCAGCTTCGCGGCCTGATCCACCAATCCAAGGGCGACCAGAACCGGGCCGACGCCGACTTCGCCGCCGCGCGCAAGCTCGGATACGAGCAGCCGTAGTGCCGAATCGCCCCTCTACTCCGCCGGGCCGTCCGACAGCAGCTCGATGCCGCTGAGGATCGGCGCGGTCTCGGGCGTGATGCCGGGCACTTTCGGCACAAGCTCCAGGGCGACCGCTCCACGGGCCACGACGCCGTCGAACTGCTTGACCAGGGCGCGATTGGCGCCGCCCGCCGCCCGGGCCACGTCGAAATCCTCGAGCACGACCCGGCCTTGCAGCTTCACGTCGAAGACCCGCTGCCCCGGCTCGGCGCCGCCGATCTCGGCGAAGTGGAGGCGGACGCTCACGGTTCGGGGCCGCGCCGTCACCTCGGGCACGAGCAACAGCCGCTCGAACCGCCGGCCCCGCTTGGGAGGCTCGGCCAGCGGACCGCGATCGACCAGGTCGATCATCATCGCGTCCTTGCGGATGCCCGCCTCGTCAAGCGTCGTCCAGGGGATCGCCGCCTCGATGAAAAGCGCCTCGTCGCCCGCGTCGACCGCGTGTGTCCATGCGCCGCGGTAGCCCGGGTCTTCCGGTTCGGCGCCGAGCGGAGGAAGCTCGACCGGATACGGATAGGGGGGCTCGGCCGTGAACAGCCCCGACCGATCCTTGCTCCCGCCTCGTTGGAACTCGATCGGCGAGACCGGCTCTGCCCCGAGGCGGAACGTCTGGTAGGCCAGCGGATCGCGTCGAGGGTCGCCGGCGGGGTGCCAGAGGGCCTGGAATCGCTCGCTCTTGCCGTCGTCGTCGTTGACGAACAGTTGCAGGGCGAATTCGGTGCCCGCCTCGGGCGCGACGCCGAGGTTCTTCCACGGCAGCAGCAACTCGATTCGGTATCCTTCGGGCGTCTTCTGCCAGGCCGACTCGGCTTCGAGCGGCTCGCCCCCGGGTGCCCGATCGTCGTCGAAGCGGATCGGCGCGGGAGTCGAAGCCCCGTCGGGCGCCGGGGCAACCGTCACGCGGTAGCCGTGTGGCGTGCCGCGCTGGGGGGCAAGGAACACTTCCAGCGAGTCGCCCTTCGCGAGTTGGGCGGCGTCGTGTGCCGGCCGGACGATGTTGTCCTTGACCTCGGCCACGATCGCGAGCCCCGCGTCGGTCCACCCCAATCGCAGGCACGGATCAAAGTCGGCCGCCGCGCGGAGCTTGCCGCCCGGTCCGGGCAGCGACGTGACGGCGAGCCCCTGCTCGCCCCAGTCGGCGCCGTCGCCGTCGATCGCGACCTCGACTCGCGGAAGGTCGCGAACCGGCAGCCCGGGCGTCACGTAGGTCCACAGCGCGTCGTACCGGGCACCCGACGCCGACACGCCCAGGTGGAGATACCTGTCGGCGGCCGTGTCGCGATTGCCGGGGAGGTTGCTCAGGTAGATCGCCAGCGAATCGTCCTTCCACACGGGAGCGTCGTCGCCGGCGGCGCGGCGTTTCCACCGCCCGGCCCCGTTCTCGTCGCCCGCCGCCCCTTTGCGATAGGCGACGTAGAGGTTCTCGTCGTCATACCGCAGCGTGGCCGAGGCGTTCTGCCCCGCCAGCGAGACCGCCTTGTATCCGTCCCAGCATGGGTCGGCATGGCTGCCGTCGATCGTGGGAGCGCGGTCGACGGGCCACGCGACGAATCCGCGATCGAGGATCTCCAGATCGAGTTCGGCGCGGAGCGGGCCAGCCAGACCGCTGGCGTAGACCCAGGGCGAATCGGTGCCGCCGATGCCGAGGTCGTCGGCATTTCGCCGGTAGGGACCGAATCCGTCGGTGCCGGCAAAGCGGAAGGGCACGGCGATATCGGAGCGCGCGCCGGCCGTCTGCGGACGGGGTTCGGCCAGCCAGAGGGTCCCGTTGCGGTCGCGCTGGTCGCCGGGCGCCCCGAGGTTGAGCGCGGCCTGACGAACCGTCGTGTTGGGCAACTGCTCGTAGAACACCGACCAGGCTTCCTGCCTGGTGGCCGGGGCCAGGGCCACGGTGGTCTGATAGCAGTAGGAGCACGTGCACCCGGCATCGGCGGGCGGCATGAGCAGCAGCCCGCCCGCGGCGATCGCGTTCACGTAACAGCCGGCGCGGATCGCCCCGAGATTGTGAATGCCCGTGTCGCCGACCAGGTCGTAGATTCCCAGGGTGCCCGATCGGAACATCAGCACGTTCGCGGCGCCCGAGATGGTTCCGCATCCGTACGATCGCAGAAAGTTCCAGGCGGTTTTCTCACCGGTGAAGGGATTCTCGCGGAGCTTCGGCTGACCCGTCGCCAAGTCATAGGCGGCCGGTTCGGCGAAGATCGTGTCGCCGACGAGCACGGGCGGGCGCCGCATCGACACCCTGCGTCGATAAAGCGGCGCGCCGCTGGAGGCCGCGTAGCCGCTCATGCCGTCGCCTCCCGTCGCCAGCAGGATGCCGCGGGCCAGGCGCAGCTCGCTGTGCCCGGCAATGCCCTCCTCGGTCTGCCAGACGACCCGGCCGGTGGCCGCGTCGAGGGCGACGAGCTTCCCCAGGGGCGAGAGCGCCTCGCCACGTTTTTTCGCCCTGTCGATCTCGGCGGGACTGGTCCGCTCGATCAGATACACGCGGTCGGCGTCCAACACCACGGCATGGTTGCCGATGACGCCGGTGGTCGCATGCTGCCAGCGGGGGCTTCCGTCGCGGTCGAGCATGAACAGGCGTCGGCCTTCCCGTTCGGTTCCCGCGCTGCCGAGGATCCCACGTTCATGGAGGGCCAGCAATCCCCAGACCGGCGAGCCGCCGCGGTCCGCCGGGTGGGAGGGAAGCGAATAGGTGTCGAGGGTCTCGCCGGTCGCCGCGTCGAGGCGCAAGCAGGTCGGACCGATGGCCGCGTACACGTTCGACGCGTCGGCAGCCACGTTGCCGCTGGTCACGCTGGCGGGGAAACGGCCCACGCCGGGCAAGTCGCGGGTCCAAAGCTCGCGCCCGTTGTAGGCGTCGACGGCGATCAGGGTGTGCTGCCCGATGACGAACATGCGCCCGGCAACGCACAGCGGGGCGGGCCCTTTCCAGTGCCGGCTGACCATCGGGGCCGGACCCGGCTCGCCGAACCAGAGCATCTTCAGGGGCAGGCGCACCCGCTCGTCGGCCGAGGCCCCGGTCCGGGCGGCGTCGGCGTACTGGTGGGTCCAGTCGGCGGCGCCGGGAAGGGCACCTCGCACCACGAGCACCGCCCCGTCGCGCGCCTGGATCGCATCCTCCGGCACCTTCCCCGACGCAAGCCACTCTCGCACTGCCGTCAGACGCTCGCCGTCGCCGGGCGCCGCGACATAGAGTGTTCCCCCCAGGGGCCGAAGCAGGCGAACAAGCCCATCGGCGGGCCGGGCCGCCAGGCCGCGAGAAGCGTCGGGCACCACGATCAGGTCGGCAAAGAAGTCGGGATAGCCGACCGTTTCGAGCGAGCCCTCGTCGACCGCGACGCGCACGCCGTAGAGGCCCGCGCGGTCCAAGTCGCGCCGCACCGAGGCGATGCGCTCGGCATCCGGCTCCAGGCAGTGCACCTGAAGCGCCGATTGCGTGGCCAAATGGCGCAGCAACCGCCCGTCGCCGGCCCCGAGCACCAGGCAGTGGCCCGCCGTCTTGCCGCTCCGGTCGAGAATTCGCCTCGCCGTGGCGGCGGCCGACTCGCTCGCGTCGCTCTCGTTGGGCGAACCGCTGCTTTCGGATGAGAACGTGGGCGGATCGGCCACGGCCTCGGCGCCGTAGCAGGCGATTTGCCCCGAGGTGGTGCTCACCAGCAAGCGTCCATCGGCCACGGCCAGGCTGCGCGCCTGCCCCTCGAGCGCGTCTTCCCAGACGACCTTGCCCGTCTCGGCGTCGATCGAGGCCACCGCGTCCTGGGCGCCGACGACGAGATGGCGGCCGGCCAGGATCAGGGCGTAGACGCGGCCGTGCGGAGTCTCCCACTTGGCGCAATCGGCGAGCTTGGCGCCGCGCTTCCAGGCCGGGAAATCGTAGGCGGCGACCTTCCCGCTGCCCGCGGCATAAAGCACGTCGCCGCGGCGCACGGCGTCGAGGATGCCGGGGCAGTCGCGTTTCAGGGCGCCGGTTTTCGCGTCAAAGGCGGCGATCCCGTCGTTCGGGTCGGGAGCATACTCGCCGAGTTGCACGTCGATGTCGGGCCCGATGTGGCATCGCCAGCCGAACAGCAGCCCGTCGGCCAGCATGTTCCACGCCCCGCCCCATCGGTCGCCCCACGTGTTGGGGCGGCTGGGGTAGTCGAGCAGTCTTCCGGTATTCCGATCGTACGCGGCCGGGACGTTGCGGCCCGTGGGGAGGAAGAGTTGATCGTTCCATCCCAGCAGGTACCCTTGCGGGGCCACGCCGGTGACCGCGCACGCGGGGGGATGGGGTTGCGGCAGGTAGTCGGCCCCGCTCGTGTCGTTCTTCCAGAGCACGGCGCCGTCGTCGGCGCGCAGGGCATAGAAGTAAACGCCCTCGCTGGGCCACATGCCCGCCGAGAAATAGACCACCCCCGCCTCGACCGCGACGCCGCTGCGCAGCGGCCATCGCGAGGTCATCTGCCCGTTGCCCAGCAGCTTCTCGCGGCGCGGACCGCCCTGGAAACGCCAGAGGAGCGTGCCTTGCGACGCGTCGAGGCAGTACAGACACCCGTCGTCCGAGGCGACGAAGGCCCGGCCGTCTTCGATCGCCGGGGCAAAACGAACCGGTCCCCCGGTAAAAAAGCTCCAGCGCTGCCGGCCGCTCGCCAGATCGACGGCGTACACCTTGTGATCGGCCGAGGAGCCGAAATACACCATTCCGCCGGCGGCCACGACCTCGTACGCGTAGTCGAAGGCGATGCGGTTCAACTCGCGGCCCGGCTCGGGCCAGGCGGGACGCGGCGCGTGGGCCGACTCGTGCAGCCACTGCCGATGCAGCAAAACGGGAAGCTCTTCGTCGGTCACTCCGCTGCGCGCCAGGTCGTGCCGGTGGGCCGGCCAGTCGGCGGCCTGCGTCGGGCCGATTGCCCCGAGCACAAGGGCGAAGATCGTCGCAGGTCGTGCGGAACGCCGGGCGGTCGTGGTCATGGTTTCCATCCTTCTGCAAGCGTCGATCGGCCCCGTTTCCCTTGCGCACACCATAGCCGTTTCGGCCGAGCATCGCAAACCGAAATCCGCGACCGACGCACGTCCCCGATCTCGGGGCTGCTTGACGCCCCCGCGGGCGAGCCTCTACAATCCTCTCCGCCGAGTGCGGGCGCGGGTCCGCTGGTCCGCTCCATTTCCTGGCCGAAAGGAAGACGAGGTGCTCTGATGACCGATGGAAAAGTCAACGTCGCCGTGATCGGGCTCGGGTTCGGGGCCGAGTTCATTCCGATCTACCAGAAGCATCCCAACGCCCACGTCCACGCCGTATGCCGGCGCACCGAATCGGAGTTGAACCGCATCGCCGACGCGTTCGGCGTCGAGAACCGGTACACGCAATACGAAGACGTGCTCGCCGATCCCCAGGTCGACTTCGTGCACGTCAATTCGCCCATCCCCGACCACGCCTGGATGTCGATCGAGGCGCTCAAGGCGGGCAAACACGTGATGTGCACCGTGCCCATGGCGACGACGGTCGACGAGTGCCGCCAGATCTGCGAGCTGGTCCGGCGGACGGGCCTCAAGTACATGATGGCCGAGACGGTCGTCTACAGCCGCGAGTTCCTCTTCATCAAGGAGATGTACGACCAGGGCGAGCTGGGCAAAATCCAGTACATGCAGGCGTCGCACCCCCAGGACATGGAAGGCTGGCCCGAGTACTGGGAGCGGATGATCCCCATGCACTACGCCACCCACGTGGTCAGCCCCGTGCTGGGCCTCGTCAACGGGCGCGCCGAGTACGTGAGCTGCTTCGGGTCGGGCACGATCAACGAGCGGATCGCCGAGAAGTCGGGCAACCGCTTCGCCGTCGAGTCGTGCCACATCAAGATCCAGGACTCGGACATCGCGGCCCACATCTGGCGCTTCCTCTTCGACACGGCCCGGCAGTACCGCGAGAGCTTCGACGTGTACGGCACGAGAAAGAGCTTCGAATGGGCGCTGGTCGAGGGGGAGGAGCACGTCATCCACACGGCGAAGAAGCCCGAGCCCGAGATTCCCGAGCGCGTCGCCGTGCCCGACTACGCGCACCGGTTGCCCGAGCCGATCCGCCCGTTCACCTCGACGATCCAGGATGCCGAGCACCTGTCGTTCATCCAGGGCGGCGGTCATGGGGGATCGCACCCGCACCTGGTCAACGAGTTCGTGCGCGCCCTGCTCGACGACCGCGATCCCTGGCCCAACGCCGTGCAGAGCGCGAACTGGACCTGCGTCGGCATCTGCGCCCACGCGTCGGCCACGCAGGGCGGCGCCGTGGTTCGGCTCCCCGATTTCACACTCGCGTGAAAGCATCCAGGAATCCGGACCACGCCAACCGGCCGGGAATCGCGCCCGCGGGAGGAGCTCGCACCGGCTGCGGGCGGGCCCCCGGCGCTCACCGCATGGGCAGATCCAACCGGGGGTCGGAGAGGTCGAGCTTGTACATGATCTGGTTGTAGTCGTACCGGGGCGTCGGGTTGGGGTTGCCCGAGAAGCTCGTCACGTACGTGCCCTCGAAGAAGATCACCCGGCCGCCCTCCTTGGCGAGGTAGGGGTGCTGTTTCGGGTTGTAGAAGCTGTAGCGGTCGTGGGTGACGATTTTGCGGGCGGCGCTCCAGGGGCCCTCGGGCGCGTCGGCCTCGGCGTACCAGACCTCGCCCAGGTTCGAGCGGCTCCCGCCGAGCTCCGTGGCGATCATCACAAAGCGGCGGCGAAAGACGTTCCAGCAGACCGATCCGCGGTGGGCAAACACCGGCTTGCCGGTGGCGACGTCGGCCAGGCGCGGCCGGGCCTCGTCCGCCTTGAGCCGGCCCGACTCGACCAGCTCCCGCTGCAGCGAGGGCGTGATGGGCGGCGCGCCCGACCTCCAGCCGTAGCGAAGCGTGCCGTCCGCGGCCCGATCGACCTCGACCCGGCTTCCTTCCTTCAAACAGGTGTACGCCTGGTAGCTCGGCGGGCGCAACAGCGACTCGGCGTCGGCCGCAACGCGCACCAGCGGAAAGGGATCGCCGAAGTACACGTAATCGACCCCGTCGACGCGATGCTTCAGCGCATGCCCCTCGGGCAGGATCGGCGCATCGAGGTCGAGCTCGAGCACCTCGTCGAACCGTTGCCGGGCGGGATCGAACTCGACGAGCCCGCGACGGTAGGCTTCCATGGGTGGGCGGATCTTCGCGTAGCCGGCGAAAAGCCGTTCGCGACCCGACCGATCGGTCAAGGCCACGACCCCGCTGATCCACGTGGGGCCGTCGCCCGGCATGCGGGCCGTCTCCTTGGCGAAGCCGTTGTCGTCGACATCGTATTCGAGGTCGACGCCCAACTCGGGATCGAGCCCTCCCTGCCCGGGCAGAAGCGAGGTCGCCCCGGGCACGTGGAAGTTGCCCAGCGGATACCCGGGGCGATTCGTGTCGCCCCAGAACCAGTGGATCTTGCCGCCGAACACGGCGTTCTGCACGCTGTCGCAGCCGAGCACCCGGCCGTTGAGCACCGGCTGCCGGGTCGGGACCGGGTGGCCCGTCAGCACGCTGTCGCGATAGATCCCGCCGCCGGTGACGCGGTACAGCCGCTCGGCCACGTTGATCCGATCGACGGCCAGCCGGGCCGAGCCTCCCTCGATCACGTCGAGGGCCTTGCCGCGGAATCCGAAGCCGTCCTGAGGAAACTCGTACCCGTGGCCTTCGACGTGGAAGAACACCGTCTGCCCCATCAAGCCCGGCTCGTAAAAGGCCACGATGCCGTTGCTGTCGGTCTGATAGGTCACGTGGTGGACCGTGCGGAGTTCGACCAGCGGAACCCCCCGGCCGGTTTGCCGGTCGACGACCTCGATCTTGAAGTACGGGTCGACCTTGCCCGAGGGTTTCTCCGCGAGGCCATCCGACGCGAGCGGCGCCGCGAAAAGGGCCAACAGCGCGCCGGTCGGCAGGAGGTGTCGCCGTATCATCACGGTCTCCGCGAATGGTTCGTCGACTTCGGGGCCGTTGCCTATTCCTTCGATGCGAGCCGCGCCGCACTGTCGGCGATTTCCAGGTCCTCACGGAGGACGGCAAGCGTGGCCCGGTAAACCGCCTCTTGCCCCGCGGCGAGCGATTCCTGAACCGATTTCTCGTAGGGCTGGCGGATCGCCGTCGCCACGTTCACCTTGGCAATGCCGTGTCGGATCGAACTGAGGATATACTCCTTGCCGATCCCCGTGCCGCCGTGCAGGACCAGAGGGATGCCCGTCGCCTGGCGAATTGCATCCAGCCGGTTGATATCCAGCCGCGCCTCGATCTTCTTCTCACTCTTGCGCGCCGCCGAGATCGCCCCGTGGACGTTCCCGATGGCGACGGATAGCCAGTCGACGTCGGTCTCCTCCACAAAGCGCTTCGCCTGGGCCGGATCGGTGAAGCCTCGGCCCGACTCGAACAGCTCATCGTAGGTCGGGAGCGGACCGTCCTCGTGGCCCAGGATCGCGCCCAGCTCGGCTTCGACGGGGATCCCGGCCGCGTGGGCCGCCTCGACGACTTCCCTGGTGCAGTCGATGTTGCCCTCGAGCGGCAGACGCGAGCCGTCGACCATCACGGAACCGTAGCCCGCCCGAATGGCGCGATCGATGATCTCCCGGTAGTCGACTTGAAGGCCGTCTTCGTCGATCGCGGGCACGTGATCCAGGTGAAGGCGCGTGTGATGGAGATCCTTGACGCGCTCGTATTCGTCGCGGACCGCCTCGAGACTTTCCGACTCGAACTTCTCCCATTCCAGCCGCGCCACCATGATGAGCCCGAAGCTGTTCGCGTCGCGCAGCGCCCGGACCACCGGTTCCATCATGGGAAGATAAGGGATGTTGAAACCGGGGATGACCGTGCCGGCCTTCCGGGCTCGGCGAATCAGTTCGCCCGTCCCAAGTGACGTAAGCGCCATGTCTGGTGTTTCCCTTGTGCGTGCCACTCGCATGCAAGTGCCGAACGACGAAGCGGCTCGGGTCGGGCGGTTCGACCTGCGCGAAGGCAGGCCGCCGGCGGACTTCCGGGCGCTTGGCGAAACGTCGCCAAGTGAGGCCGATTGTCGCGCGCGGGTTACGACGCGTCAATCGTCCCCCAGCGCCTTGACGCCGACCTGGTTCCCGGCGATCTCACGCGGTCTTGAGGCTGCCGCGCACGGGTGGCGGCACGCGCCGCCTCAGGCGGCCACGTGCTTGCGCCGATCGGCGGCGCGCCGGTCCAACAGGGCCGTCAACAGGTCCAGGGTGCGTTGGGTCGCGCCGAGTTGCTCGGCCACGAGGCGCCGGGCCCGCGCGCCCTGCGCGGCCGCCTCGTCGGGATCGGTGAGACATCGCTCGACGAACCCGGCCAGCCCCGACTCGTTGCCGACCACGGTCGCCGCGTTGCGCTGCAACATGGCGGCCACGACGTCGCGGAAGTTCCGCGTGTTCGGGCCGAAGCAGACGGCCGCCCCGTAGGCCGCCGGCTCGATCATGTTCTGGCCGCCCCGGTCGCCCATGCTCCCGCCCACGAACGCGATCTGGGCGGTGCCCCACCAGGCCCCCAATTCGCCCACCGTGTCGACCAGAAGGATTCGGGCGGCGGGGTCGGGGGGGGCTTTCTCCAGCGCCGTGCGCCGCTGCCACGCCAGGCTCGAATCGTCGAGCAGCCGCGCCACGGCCTCGAAGCGGTCGGGATGCCGCGGCACCAGGATCAGACGCAGGCGCGGCCATCGGGGAGCGAGTTGCCGATAGACCGCCAGGCTCATCGCCTCTTCGGGCTCCTGGGTGCTGCCCGCCAGAAACACCACGTCGTCGTCGGCGATCCCCGCGCGCCGGCGAAGCCGCCGCGTGGCCGGATTCTCGCGGTCGGTCTCCGCCCCGTCGTATTTCATCGAGCCGGTCACGTGAATCCGCTCGGGCGGCGCCTGCAACGCCCGAAACCGCTCGGCATAGCTTTCGTCCTGGACGGCCAGGAGGTCGATCCGCGCCAGCAGGCGTTTCACGAGGGGGCGCACACGGCGATAGCCCCGGTAGCTCGGCTCGCTGAGCCGGCCGTTGACCACGGCGACCCGCGCACCGGCCCGGCGCGCCGCCCCCACCAGGTTGGGCCACAACTCCAATTCGGCAAGCACGAGCAAGTCGGGGCGAACGCGGTCGACCGCCCGCCGCACGGCCCAGGTGAAGTCGAGGGGGCAGTAGAACACGGTGTGTTTGGGGTATTTCTTTCGAGCCAGCGCCATTCCGGTCATCGTCGTCGTCGAAACCACGCATTCCCAATCGGGCCTCTGGCGGGCGATCTCGTCGACGAGCGGCCCAAGCAGATTGACCTCGCCCACGCTGACCGCGTGCATCCAAAGGCAGGGGCGCCGCGAGGTCCGGCGCGGCACCAGGCCGAGAAACTTGGCGCGGTATCCCTCGCGGTACTTTCCCTTGCGCACCGCCTGACAGGCCAACCAGGGAAAGGCCAACAGAAGCACGGCCGCGTAAACCAGGTTGAGCAGGTAGGGCACGGTGGGATTCCTTTCCCGTCCCGCGGCCGAACCGCGCCGGCGCGGCCGCGGCGGACGACCTTCGCTACGACTTGGGGGCGCCTTTGCCGTGACAGTGCTTGTACTTCTTGCCGCTGCCGCAGGGGCAGGGATCGTTGCGCCCGACGCGCTGCTCGCGGTTGCGGATGGGCTGCGGCTTGTTGTCGCCCTGGGTTCCGTCGATGGCCGCCTGCTGCTGGTCGGCGATCTCACTGGCGCCCGGGGGTTGCTCGTGGACGGCCCGGGCCTCCCGAAACGTCGAGGCCAGCAGGCTGGGAGGAAGCTCCTCGGTCTTGAAGATCATGTCGGTGACGCGCTCGCCGACGGCCGCCCACATCTCCTCGAAGGTGCGCATGCCCTCCCGCTTGTACTCGACCTTGGGATCGACCTGGGCGTAGCCGCGAAGGCCCACGCTGCTGCGCAGGTGGTCCATCACGAGCAGGTGGTTCTTCCAGGCCGCGTCGAGGTGATTCAGCAGCAGGAACCGCTCGAGGCGCCGCATTTCGCGGCGATAGCGGTCCTCGACCGCCCCGGTGAGCCGGATTTCGAGGTCTTCCCGCTTCAAACCGGCCATCGTCTCCGGGGGCAGATCGTAATCGAGCTTGTCCTTGAGCCAGGCCGACAGCGATCGCACCAGGCCGTTGTTGCGCACCGACCGCGGCGCCTGGTCGGGGGCCTCGTCGTCGGCGAATAGCTCGTCGAGGCGCTTCTTGACTTCGGCGGCGGTCTGGCGTCCCTGCTCGACGTGCCGGCGGCTCTGCTCGAGCAGGACGGCCTCGATCTCGTGGCGCTGCTTGTTCTTCAGATCATCGACCGACATGTCGACATGGAAGCGATCGCGCACTTCGCGGATCATCACCTCGCGGTCGTAGCGCTTGCGCCCCGTGCCGTCGCGCGTGCTCGCCCCCGAGAGCACCGCCATCACGGGGAATTCGACTTCCTTCTCTTCGTAAACCTGCCGGGCCCGCTGGCGCACGACCTCCTTGAACGCATCGGGCTCGAGGCGGCGGACCTCTTCGGCGTCGAACTCGATGCCGAACTTCCAGCGAATCCACCCCAGGGCGGTCCGCAGGCCGAACTCGGGCTCGAGGAACCTCGCCCCCTCGCTCAGGTCGATCTTGCGGATCGCGGCGACGGCCTCCTCGAGAAGCAGTTCGCTGATCGGGTCGCGGCCCGCCTGCTTGAGCTTGTGCTCGCGCAACCCGAGCTGCCATCGCGTGTTGGCGGCCTTGGTCAGGGCGCTCCAGTTCCACTCGCCGGGGTCCTCCTCCTCGGGGAGGTTTTCCTCGATCAGGTCGAGGACCTGGCCCTCGGCCATGCGCTCGGCCTCGTCCTTGGCGAATCCCTCGGCGGTCGGGAAATCCATGTCGCGGAAGTCGCGGGCATCGAGATCGACGCCGAGCTGCTTGCGGGCCCAGCCGGCGAACGACTCCGTGCCGTAGTCGGGGGCCAGGAACTGGTCGATGAAGCGGTCGATCTGGCGGTCGATCATCTCGAAAATGAGCCGCTTGCAGTCGGCGCCGTCGAGGATCTTCTGCCGATATCCGTAGACGCGCTTGCGCTGCTCGTCCATGACCTCGTCGTATTCGAGCAGGTTCTTGCGGATCTCGAAGTTGCGCTCCTCGACCTTCTTCTGGGCCCCTTCGATCCGTCGCGAGACCATGCGGCTTTCGATGGCCTGGCCCTCCTCCATGCCGAGCCGGGTGAGCACGTTCTTGACCCATTCGCCGGCGAAGATCCGCATGAGGTCGTCTTCGAGCGACAGGAAGAAGCGGCTGCTGCCGGGATCGCCCTGGCGGCCGCACCGACCGCGAAGCTGCAGGTCGATGCGCCGCGCCTCGTGCCGCTCGGTGCCCAGCACGTGCAGTCCGCCCCGCTCGGCCACCTGGCGTCCCTCGGGCTTGGTCTGCTCGCGCTGCTCGATCTCGTGGATCAGGGCGTCCCACTCGTCGGGTGGGACGTCGAGGCGCGTGGGGTATTTATCCTGAAGGATGGCCCAGGCCATCGCCTCGGGGTTGCCGCCCAGCACGATGTCGGTTCCGCGCCCGGCCATGTTCGTCGCGATGGTCACCGCGCCCATGCGCCCCGCCTGGGCGATGATCTCGGCCTCGCGCTGGTGATGCTTCGCGTTGAGCACCTGGTGCTTGATGCCGCGCTTGTCGAGCATGGAGGAGAGCAGCTCGCTCCGCTCGATCGACACGGTGCCCACCAGGATGGGCCGGCCCCGCCGCTCGATGCGCCGGATCGTGCTCCGGGGCACCGTCTCGACCTGCTTGCTGCCCCGGGGCTTGAACTGGACCGCGTCGTCGTCCTCGCGCACGATCTCGCCGAACAGCTCGTCGCGATGGCGAACCAGCACGTCCCACTTGTGCATCCGCTCGATCTCGTCGACGATCGCCTCGTATTTCTCGTGCTCGGTGCGGTAGATCAAGTCGGGGTGGTTGACCCGCCGAAGCTGCCGGTTCGTCGGCACGGCGATCACGTCGAGCTGGTAGATCTTCCAGAACTCGCTCGCCTCGGTCATCGCCGTGCCCGTCATGCCCGCGATCTTGTCGTACAGCTTGAAGTAGTTTTGCAGCGTGATCGTCGCCAGGGTCTGGTTTTCCTCCTTGACGGGCACGCGTTCCTTCGCTTCGACGGCCTGGTGCAGCCCGTCGCTCCAGTTCCGCCCCGGCATGAGGCGCCCCGTGAACTCGTCGACGATGACCACCTCGGGCTTGCTTCCCTCCTTGGTCTGGATCACGTAGTTGACGTCGCGCTTGTAGAGATGATGGGCCTTCAAGGCGTTATCGATCAGGTGGGGCCACTCCATGTTCCCCGCCGTGTAGAAGCTCTCGACCCCGGCCAGCTTCTCCGCCTCGCGCACGCCGTCGTCGGTCAGGTGGCAACTGTGCTCCTTCTCGTTGACCTCGAAATGGACCCCCCGCTTCAGCGCGCGGGCGATCTTGTCGGCCTTCTGGTAGCGCGTCACGTCGTCGTGGGCCGGGCCCGAAATGATCAGCGGGGTCCGGGCCTCGTCGATGAGGATGTTGTCGACCTCGTCGACGATCGCGTAGTGCAGCGGGCCCTGCACCTGCTGGTCGCGCCGGTCGAAATTCTTGTCGCCCTTGGCCGCCGGGCGCATGTTGTCGCGCAGGTAGTCGAACCCGAACTCGTTGTTCGTGCCGTAGGTGATGTCGCACTCGTAGGCTTTTTGCCGCTCGTCGGCGTCCATGCCCGACTGGATCACGCCCACGCTGAGCCCCAGCGACATGTACAGCGGCCCCATCCACTCGCGGTCGCGGCGGGCCAGGTAGTCGTTGACGGTCACCACGTGCACGCCCCGCCCGACCAGGGCGTTCAAGTACGCCGGGAGCGTCGCCACGAGCGTCTTGCCTTCGCCGGTGACCATCTCGGCGATGGCCCCGCTGTGCAGCACCATGCCGCCCATCAACTGGACGTCGAAATGGCGCATGCCCAGCACGCGCCGCCCCGCCTCGCGGCAGACGGCGAACGCGTCGACGAGCAGGTCGTCGAGCAGCTCGCCCGCCTGGAGACGCTTGCGGAACTTGTCGGTCTGCTCCCGCAGCTCCGCGTCGGTCATCGCTTGGAATTTCGATTCCCGGGCGTTGATCGCCTCGACCCGGGGCTGAAGCTTTTTGATATAACGGGCATTGGCCGAGCCGAACACCGAGGTGATCGCTCGCTCGACGCCTCGAGTCAGCCCGCCGAAAACGTCGCTGACGACGTCGAAGCCCCGTTCCAGATAATCCATGCCGGCCATGGTGAAATGCTCGCAGACAGAGAAAAACTCGAAGCCGACCCTCCCGAGCGCATAGTGAGGGCCACGACGGCGTTGCTCGCGCACGGCTCCCCCCCAGGGAAGCCACGAAAGGAACCCGCCCGTGGGCCCCTGGCGCGAGTCGGCGTCATCCCCGAAGTCTCTCAACCCGCGGGGCAACGCTGGCGTTGGCAAGACCTCCGCGCTCGTGCGAGCCGGCGCTTACCCGAGGTTCTCAAGCCGTTTCGGAACGTTCTCCAGGTACCTACCGTCCTCGGCACGCGCCTTGCCCGGCGCGCACCTCCTTCCCAAATCGCACTGTACCCATTGCCATACGGCTGGTCAAGAAGGGTTGTTCGGTCCCGTCCCCCTCTCAGAAAGGGGAACCGGCGCGCCGCTTGGCAAATCGAGGCACCGTGGTAAGCTCGGCGCGAAAACAGGCGCGCCCGTCCCCCCTTGGTTCGTTGGTTCACGAGGACGATCTTGCAGAAAGCCCCATTCAGCGGCGACATCGAGGGCCAGCTCGTCTTTCTGGGCACGGGTACTTCCCACGGGGTGCCCATGATCGGATGCGGGTGCCCCACCTGCGTCAGCGCGAATCGCAAGAACCATCGCACCCGATGTGCCGTTGCCCTCGGCCTGCCCGGTGGCAACCTGCTGATCGACACCCCACCCGAGCTGCGGATTCAACTCCTCCGCGAGGGGATCGGCGTGGCCCATGCCGTGCTGTACACCCACGGGCACGCCGACCACCTGTTCGGGCTGGACGACGTCCGCATCTTCCCGCGGTACCTCGGCCATGCCGTGCCCATCTATTGCGAGCACGGCGTCGAGGCCCGAATCCGCCGATCGTTCAGCTATGCCTTCGATCCCGAGGTCGAGCAATTTCCGGCCGGCGGGGTGCCGAAACTCGAGTTCCATCGGGTCGGCACCGAGCCGTTCGACCTTCTGGGGGCCCGGGTCCAGCCGATCCGGCTGATTCACGGCCCGTGTCGCGTGTTGGGCTACCGATTCGGGAATCTGGCCTACTGCACCGACGTGAAGCACGTTCCCGCCGAGAGCCTCGAGCGGCTGCGGGGGCTCGACGTGCTGATTCTCGACTGTCTGCGCCACGAACCACACGCCACCCACCTGAGCCTCGACGAGGCGCTCGACCTGGTGCGCGTGCTCCGGCCGGGGCGGACTCTTCTGACGCACCTGTCGCATCGGCTGGAACACGAATCGACCCGCGCCGAACTACCGCCCGGCGTCGATCTGGCCTATGATGGGCTGCGAATCGCGTTGGGGAGGCCCTCGGCTTGACCGCGGTCGCCCCAACGCCATCGGTGGAGAGGGAAGTGCGCCTGTGGTGATCGGCGAATCGTTTCGAGGACGGGCAGCCGGCGACGCCTCGCGGATCGCGTCGACGCTGCTTCTGGGCCTGCTGATGCTCTCGGCGGCCATGCTCTGCTGGCGGCGCCTGGCCGGAGCGCTTGCGGCGCCCCTCGCCCCCGCACCGCTTTGCGCGTTCGCCGTCATGGCGGTCGCCACGGCAATCGCGGTTCGTCTCGCCTGGCGATTCGGGGCCAAGGCGGGCCCGCGCCGCCCCGTCGACCGCCTCGTCGTGGCGATGCCTTCCGTGGGGTTGCTGGCCGGCACCTTCGCCCTGAGCCTGCCGGGTACGTCGATGGCCGGTCTGGTCGCGTCGTGGGGGCTCGTCGCGGCCGAAGAATGCTGGACCTGGGCCTCGCCCGCCTGGCGGCGCCTGGCCGGGCATCGGGCCCGGCCTTCGCCGGCCAAGCCATCGCGCCGCGACGAAGCGGCCCAAGAGTTCGCCGCGCCGGCCGTTCCCATCGCCGCCGCGTCCGTCTCGCCCGCCGACCCGCCCGGCGAGGAAATCACCCAGCAATTGACGCGCAGTCGCACGGCCGAAGGCGATGAAACGCTGACCGGTTGGCTGCGCGTGGCCCTGGCCCCGGGCCAACGAACCACGAACGTTCACCTCGCCTTTTGCCCCCCATTTTCCCGAAACCCCCAGGTCGCCGTCACGCAAATGGCAGGCCCCCCGGTGCGGATCAAGACCGTCCAGGTGCTGCCCTACGCGGCGCGGGTCGACCTGAAGCTGACCAGCTCCTGCCCGTCCGAGACCAGCGTCTTGCTTCACTTTTCGGCGGAGCTCGCCGCCCCGGCCGCCTCGCACGCCGAACGGACGACCGGCGTCGACGGCGACGCGCGGTGGGGTGACGAGTCATGCCTGCTTCGATGACCAACGCGTAGCGACGAGGTTTGATCCGATGAAAGTCGCGTACTTCACCGCCCTGCGCCAACTGGAAATCCGGGATGAGCCCGAGCCCGTCGTCGAGCGGCCCGGCGACGTGCTCGTGCGCATCGATCGAGTCGGCGTGTGCGGCTCCGACGTGCACTACTACACGAGCGGACGCATCGGCACCCACGTCGTCGAGTTTCCCGCCACGCTGGGGCACGAGTGCGCGGGCACGATCGTCGACGTGGGCTCGCGGGTCGAGGGGCTTCGGGTGGGCGACCGCGTGGCCGTCGATCCCGCCCTGGTCTGCGGCGCGTGCGACCAGTGCCGCGCCGGCCGATCGAACACCTGCCGCAACATCCGATTCATGGGCTCGCCGCGCCAGGCCCCCGGTGCCGTGGCCGAGTTCCGCGTGCTGCCGGCCGAAAATTGCTTCGCGATCCCCGAGACCGTGTCGATCGACGAGGCGGCCCTCGTCGAGCCGCTCACCATCGGCCTGCACGCGGTGCGGCTGGGCCAGGTCGCTCCTCGATCGCGCATCGCCCTGTTCGGGGCGGGCCCCATCGGCCTGAGCGTGCTGCTGTGCGCCAAGGCGGTCGCGCCGGGCACGGTCTACGCGACCGACCTGCTCGACGACCGCCTCGAGGTCGCCCGGCAGTGCGGCGCCGATTGGGCCGGCTCGCCCCGGCGCGACGACGTCGTGGCCGCCATCGCGGCCCAAGAGCCCGAAGGCGTCGACCTGGCCTTCGAGTGCTCGGGCGATCCGGCCTGCATCGACCAGGCGCTCGGCCTGCTCACGCCGGGAGGAACCCTGGTTCTGGTCGGCATCCCCGCCGAGCCGCGCATCCGCGTCGACGTCCACACGATGCGCACCAGCGAGTTGACCGTGCGGAACGTCCGCCGCCAGAACGGCTGCCTTCCCGCGGTCATTCGGATGCTCGCCGAAGGCCGCATCCACGCGGGCCCCCTGCTGACCCACCACTATCCGCTCGCCCGAATCCGCGACGCCTTCGAACTCGTGGCCGACTATCGCGACGGCGTGATCAAGGCCATGCTCGATGTTTCCTCATGACGCTCCAACCCGGCCCCTCCCGCCCCGGCGGTTCGGCCAGCGCATCAAGGACCAGCAGCACCCCAACGCCGACCTGCCGAAGAAGGGCGCCGAGAAACTCGACCTCACCATCGTCGTCGACATGCTCCTGACCGGCTTCGACAGCAAGTACCTCAACACCCTCTACGTCGACAAGAATCTCAAGCACCACGGGCTCATCCAGGCCTTCAGCCGCACCAACCGCATCCTCAACGCCACCAAGCCCTACGGCCAGATACTCGACTTCCGCGGCCAGCAGGACAACGTCGACGAGGCCATTACGCTGTTCTCCGGGGCCAAGACCGACAACCCCCGCGAAATCTGGCTCGTCGACAAGGCCCCGATCGTCATCGAGCAGTTGAAGCAGGCTAAGGCCGAACTCGACGATTTCCTCAAGTCGCAGGACTTGGAACCCACCCCCGCCGCCGTCGCGAACCTCATGGGTGACGACGCCCGCGCAGCGTTTATCAAGCAGTTCAAGGAAGTCCAGCGTCTCCAGACCCAGCTCGATCAGTACACCGATCTGACCGACGAGCAGAAGCAGGAGATCGATCGGACGCTGCCGAAGGACACGCTTCGCGAGTTCCGCGGCGCGTATCTGGCAATCGCCCAGCGACTGCGCGAGCAGCAAGCCCGGCCCGGAGCAGCCGCGTCGCCCGCGGTCGATGACCTGGATTTTGAACTCGTCCTCTTTGCTTCGACGACCATCGATTACAACTACATCATGAACCTGATCGCCCGCTTCACCGGGCAGGACCCGAAGAAGCTGAAGATCAGCCGCGACCAGCTCATCGGCCTTATCGAGTCGGACGCCAAGTTCCTCGACGAGCGGACGCAGCGTGAGCTGGCCCTGATGGACGATCTGGTACCGCTGCTGAAAAAACGAGCCGCCGGCCGCCGAATCTCAGGACTCAAGGCGTACGAGGACTAAATGAAAGCGGCAGGGCGCAAGCCCTCCGGTATTACCCCAGCACCGCCCGAGATATCCGGCACTAAACCAGCATCCCACCCAGTTCGCTATGTACACCGACCCGATTGCCTATTTCATCACTTGGACTTGCTACGGCACTTGGCTGCCCGGAGACGAGCGGGGCTGGGTGAAATGGCACAAAGGGCAGCAAGTGCCCCAACCCCTGCTTGCGGACTGGTGCCGCGAACAAATGACCGAGCAAGCCGTCATCCTGGACGACGGCCAACGTCTCTTGGTTAATCAGACAGTTGCCGACCATTGCCTGATACGCAACTGGAAGTTGCACGCAGTGAATTGTCGCGCCAATCATTGCCATGTTGTTGTAACGGCCTTGGATTACGAAGGTGAACAGGTTCGCGATCAGTTCAAAGCATGGTGTACGCGTAGGCTGAAAGAGTTCGAAAGATCGCGTCATGGGGAAGTTGAAACCAATCGTGAGCATTGGTGGACGCGAAGAGGAAGTGTTCGATATTTGTTTGATGAGGAATCGCTGGCAGCAGCAATTGAATACACGAACGATGCGCAGGACGTCGGGGGTTCCAAAGCCAATCGTTAAGTCAAGCGGCCCCACGAAAGCGGCCGGGCGCAAGCCCTCCGGTATCGTGCAATCGCGCGAGGCGACACCGGGCGGCTTGCGCCGCACCGCTACAATCGCGTTCCATCAAAGCGGCCGGGCGCAAGCCCTCCGGTATCGTACAATCGCGCGAACCGACGCCGGGCGGCTTGCGCCGCACCGCTACAATCGCGTTCCATCAAAGCGGCCGGGCGCAAGCCCTCCGGTATCGTACAATCGCGCGAACCGACGCCGGGCGGCTTGCGCCGCACCGCTACAATCGCGTTCCATCAAAGCGGCCGGGCGCAAGCCCTCCGGTATCGTACAATCGCGCGAACCGACATCGGGCGGCTTGCGCCGCACCGCTGCAATCGCGTTCCATCAAAGCGGCCGGGCGCAAGCCCTCCGGTATCGTGCAATCGCGCGAACCGACATCGGGCGGCTTGCGCCGCACCGCTGCAATCGCGTTCCATCAAAGCGGCCGGGCGCAAGCCCTCCGGTATCGTGCAATCGCGCGAACCGA
>Ga0334901_1001299_pt1 | contig 27236 bp, 18 predicted proteins | sample GraSluR3_MG_3_FD_207216 | JGI IMG/M metagenome (GOLD analysis project Ga0334901, IMG submission 207216) | Sludge microbial communities from methane-producing bioreactor in Wageningen University, Netherlands - Granular Sludge_15_08-R3 | ecosystem: Engineered > Bioreactor > Anaerobic >... | reverse complement strand
TCAGGGCGCAGCCCAAGTCGTCGAGCAGGCGCCGGCCCAGCGGCGCGCTCGAGGCGTGGTTCGAATCGAGAAACACCCGAAACCGCCGCTTGCGGATCCGCTCGACGTCGACCGTGGCCAGAAGCAGCTCGGCATGCCGGCTCACGGTGTCGTCGCATGGGAGCACGCGGCCGATGCGGTCGTGGCTCACCCAGGCGATCTCGGCCTCACGATAGCGCCGGCTGACGGGCTCGCCCGCGGCCGCGGTGAGGATGCGTCCCTCGGGGCCGAACAGTTTCAGGCCGTTGTAGGGCGAGGGATTGTGGCTGGCCGTGATCTGGATGCCGCCCGCGGCCCGGTGCTCGCGCACGAGAACCCCCGTGGTGGGCGTGGCGGCCACGTCGGCGTCGACGACCTCGCGCCCCACGGCGCACAGCCCGCTCAGCAAGGCGTGGGCCAGCATCCGGCCCGTCGTACGCCCGTCGCGCGTGACGACGATCGGGCCCTCGTCGAGCGTGCCGGCAAAGGCGCAACCGTAGCGAATGGCCGTCTCGGGCGTGAGGCTCTCGCCCACGATGCCGCGCAATCCCGACACGCTGATGATCGGCTCACTCACGTTTCCGTCCTCCGAGGCGAGCGTTTGCACGATGGATTGTCAAGTCCGTCCGCGACGGAGTGCCTTGCGTTTCACGGCACGGCACCACGATAACGCGACAGAGTGCCACTGCGTCCTACCGGGTTGGGGCGGGGCCGCCGCGTCAGGTCTTTCTCGTGCCCCCGAATTCGGCCATCAGGGCTTCGATTTCGGAGACGAGCTTCGCCAGGGCCTCGTCGCTCTCGAGGCTCTCGGCGGTCAGGCGGATCACCGGCTCGGTGTTCGACGGGCGCACGTTGAGCCACCACGAGTCGGCCTCGACCGACACGCCGTCCAAGCGGAACACCTCGTGGCCCGAATACTGCTTCGCGACCCGCTCGAGAACGTCGTCCATTTGACCCTGGTCGGGCAGGCGAAAGTTGATCTCTCCCGAGTGATGATACCGGCGCAGCGGGTCGGCACGTTGGCTGAGCGGGGTCGGGTCTTCGGTCATCAGCTTCAAGGCCAACAGCAGGGTCCGCTCCGAGCTGTCGATGGTGAAGCAGTCGCTGAAGTAGAAGTGCCCCGAGAGCTCGCCGGCGAACACGGTGTCGATCGTTCGCGACGGATTCAGCACGCGTCCCTCGCGCATGCCCCGCATGGCCGCCTTGATGTGGCTGTGGCCCACGCGGCACATCTCGGCCACGCCGCCGGCGGCTTCGATCTCCTCCTTGACGACCCGCGAGCTTCGCAGATCGTAGAGGATCTCTTTGCCCCGGTTGCCGGGCTCGGCGAGAAAGCTGCGCGCGAACAGGGCCGTCATCAGGTCGCAGCCGACGAACCGGGCGTTCTCGTCGACGAACGCCAGGCGATCGCCGTCGCCGTCGAAGGCCACGCCGAAATCGGCGTCGGCGACCATCATGGCCCCCTCGAGGTGGCGGAGGTTTACCAGGGTGAGCGGGTCGGCGGGATGCCAGGGGAAACTCCCGTCGGGTTCGTCGCAGATCCAGACGGCCTCGACCTTGCCGTCGGGATCGACATGCCTGAGCAATTCGCGGGCGATGGGGCCCATAACGCCGTTGCCCCCGTCGAGCACGATCTTCATGGGTCGGAGGCTGGGCAGGTACTGCTTCAGATGGTCGCACCACGGGCCGAGCAAGTCGACCTGTTCGACCTTTCCCGGCTTGCCCGAGCCGGCCAGCCGGGCCGCGTCGCCCGACACGACCAGGTCGCGGACCCGCTCCATGCCCGTTCCCATGCCCATGGGCAGGCCGCCCCGCTTCGAGAACTTGAATCCGTTGTAGCGTTCCGGGTTATGGGAGGCGGTGACCATGACCGCCCCTTCGACGTCGAGCGTGGCCGCGGCGAAATAGCTCATGGGCGTCGAGCACTGGCCGATGGAGACCACGTCGGCCCCGAGTCGGGTCATGCCTCGGGTCAGCGCGGCCTCCATGCGCGGACTGTGCTCGCGCATGTCGCGTCCCACGGCCACCCGCTTCGCCCCGAGCGCCTCGACCGTGGCCGCTCCGATCAGCTCGACGATCGATTCGTCGATTTCCGGGCCGACGATGCCGCGGATGTCGTACGACTTGAAGATGTGAGCCGGAATCTCCGTTGTTTCGGTCATCGGATGCGTCTCCTTACCGTTTCATGGACAAAGAGAAGATGCTACAGCAACGCCGTGCTGAAGTATCGCTCGGCCCGGTCGGGGAGCACCGTGGCGATGTTGCCCCGGAACCGCTCGGCCAACCGCCGGGCGGCCCAGACGTTGGCCCCCGACGAGATCCCCACCAGCAGCCCGTAGTCGCGCCCCAACTGCCGAGTCGTTTCGATCGCGTCTTCGTCGGTGACCTCGATGACCTCGTCGACGATCGATACGTCGAGCACGGCCGGCACGAAGCCGTCGCCGATACCCTGGATCTGGTGGAGTCCCGGCTCGTGCCCCAACAAGGCCGACACGTTCTTGGGCTCGACCGCCACGATCTTGACTCCCGGCTTGTGCTCCTGGAGGAACTTTCCGACGCCCTGGAGGGTGCCGCCGCTGCCGACCCCCGCTACGAACAGATCGACCTCCCCGGTCATCTGCCGCCACAGTTCGGGAGCGGTTTCTTCGTAATGGCAACGGGGATTGTCGGGATTCTCGAATTGCTGGGGCACGAACACCCGCGGATCCTCGGCCGCCATCTCCGCCACCCGCTTGACCGCTCCCGGAATACTTTCCTCGTCGGGCGTGAGCACCAGGTCGGCCCCGAGGGCCCTGATGAGTTTTTTCCGCTCCTCGCTCATTCCCTCGGGCATGACGATGCGAACCGGGTAACCTTTGAGCCGCCCGACCAGGGCAACGCCGATCCCCGTGTTCCCGCTCGTCGGCTCGACAATGATCGAATCGGGCTTGAGGCGCCCGTCGCGCTCGGCCCCTTCGAGCATGGCTCGGGCCACCCGGTCCTTGATGCTGCCCCCCGGATTGAGAAATTCCGCCTTGGCGAAAATCGACTCGCCGGGCAGTCGAATGAGAGGCGTGTTGCCAATCAGATCGAGGATATTGTCGGTAAGCATGGTGGATCAAAGCGATCAGGTAAGCCCAAGGAGCACGGCAGGCGGACCCCTTTTTATACCAACATGCCCGCGGTTCGTCACGAGGGCCGGAAAGATCGGCTCGGGTGCGGGCGGAGCCCGCGTTGCCCGGCCGCGTCAAACGGCGACAATGGACGCATAGGGAGTGAACCGTGCCCGGCGGGGAAGCCGGCGCGATCGGCGCCGGCGCTTCGGGGAGCCTCTTTCCACAGCGGGAGCACCATGGCCGTTTCGACGAGGGAGCCCGCGATGGCAGCCGCCCTGGCAGGCCGAGTCGTCGGCGCCGTTCGACGGCGCATGCGCCGCGCCTGGTCGCGACTGACGCGATGGGGCCGCCGGCCATCGGCCGAGGCCGCCTTGCTATGGCTCGTCGGCGCGGAGATCGACACCGGGGGGTTGTCTGAAACGCCGGGAGCCCCAACCGCCTCACCCGCTCTGACCGCCGCGGCCATCGAGACGGCTCTCGAACTGGCGTGCCGCGAGGAAGCGCGACGTTGGGCTCGATGGCTCGCGTCGATCCAGCGGGCCGACGGCTCGATCCCCGATCCGACGACCGGGGCGGCATCCTTTGAAAACACGATCGACGGGGTACGGGCTTTCCGGGCAATCGCCCACGACGTGCCCGAGGTTGAGGAACCCGTTGACCGGGCCTGCCGCTACCTTGGCTGGTCGATCGACGCCGACGGGCGGTTGCGCATGCCGAGCGAGCATCCTGCCCGAACGGGCGCGCCGGTCGCGGGCTCGCTGGGCGAGTGCACCCGGCTGGCCGCGCAGTATCTCGAGGAAGATCGCCCCTCGGAGGCCGCCGCGATGATGAAGGAGGTTTCGGCCGCGCAACGGATGAACGGATCGGTGCGCGAACTGTTCGACCGCGGACCGGTCTATAGTGCGAGCCTGGCGCGCGCGGCCGTCGTGTGGTACCGGCTCGGCTGCCGGGCGCAGGCCGATCGGGCCGTGCGGTTCCTCGAGCGCAGACAGAATCGAAACGGCGGGTTCCGCCGGGGTTGGGGGACTCTCTTCGGCAGGGCAATGCGTCAGGAAGACGCCTGGGCGGCGAAGCTCTTTCTCGATGCGGTCGTGCTGCGCGTGCGGGCCGCGTTCGACGACGCGGCGGCGCTTCCCAACCGGATCGATCCGTCCGACGGGCGCATGCGGGCGGTCAAACGCTGGTTCGAGACCCTGCCGGGCGATTGCGTGGCCGACGTGGGGTGCGGGCAAGGGCGTTTTCTTCGGCACCTGCGGTCGTGGTTTCCCCAAGCCCCGCTCACCGGCATCGACGTTTCGCCCGCGATGCTTGCCGCCTTGCCCGAGGGCGTGACGCCTTGCCGCGGCAGCCTGCTGCGAATTCCCGCGCCCGACGCGACCTTCGACGGGGTTTTTGCCGTGGAATCGCTGGAGCACGCACTCGTGCCCGAGAGGGCCCTTGCCGAGTTGTGTCGCGTGGTCCGCCCCGGCGGTCGCGTGCTGGTGATCGACAAGCATGAATCGAAGCAGGCGCTTTCGGAGTGCGAGCCTTGGGAGCGGTGGTTCCTGCCCGACGAACTCGCCGCCTGGCTGGCCCGCCACTGCGACGACGTGGCGGTCGAACCGATCTCCCACGGCGAAGGGCGCGCCGGCGACCGCCTGTTTCTCGCCGCGACCGGCACGCGACGGGCGTAGCGACCGCTACGCGGCCTTGCTCATTCCAGCGGGATAGAAGCGACGGGCGACCTCTTCGGCGTGAAACACGAGCCATTCGGGCCGGGTGTAGACGGTGTGGCCGGCGTGGCGCCGGGCCGCCTCGGGCGCGGCTCCGTAGTCGACCAGCAGCGTGATTCCCTCGTCGGGGACGATCCGTCCGGCCCGGAGTCGCTCGGGAAGATCGCTCCGTTTCAGGCCCGATTCGAGCAGTTCCTCCAGCCGGCGATGGGCCCAGCGGCATCGCCACGCGTGCCAATCGGGCATGGCATCGGTGCCGGCAATGCCGAGTTGCTGAAGGCAGTCGCCTTCGACGGCCTCGCCATGGGGACGGGTTGGAAAGGCGGCGCAGCGCCTCGGCCCCCCGGGCCCCGACGCATGGTGGATGAAATGCAGCAGGCGCGCGTATCCGGCCGACTCCCACCCGTAGCGAACCGGCGTGCCGAATGTCACCAGGTCGAGCCGGAGACCTCCAAGAGGCGAACCTTCGCGGTCGAGCCGCCGACGAACGCGATTCCACACGGGAACGTCGACGCAGCCCACGATCGGCCAGCGATAGTACACCTCGGCAGCGCGGAAGAACCCGTCCACCCCCCGGCGATCGCCCGCCAGCAGGTTGGTCATCAGGGCGAACACGTTTCCGGCGTGGCCGTGCCCCCAAAGCAGAACGCGGGCGCCGGGCTCGGTCGAGAGCGAAGCCAGCTCGTCGATCAGGCGGACCGCCCCGTCGGCGCGTCCCAGGTGGTGATTTTCGCCCGACCAGCAGAAACGCCGCACCGGAATCGGCCTCTGTCCGGCCGGATTGATCGCCGAAGCGAGGCACTGGACGAAGGCGTTGCTGTAGTCGCCCCCGTCGTGGTCGAGCGTGGCGGCCGTCTGGCGAAGCCGACCCACGACTTCGGCCGTGTCGGGAAAGGCCCGCACCACTTGAGACAGCACCGCACACAGTTCGCGGCCCGCGCAGCCCGAATCCAACAGGTACACCGCGGCCACGCCGCTTTGGCGCAGCGCCATTCCCACGCGGCGCATGCGCTGGCGAAACAGGGGCGCGCCGACGGGTGGCCCGGCTTCGGCCCGAACCGCGTACTCGGGCGCAGCCCGACCGACCCTGGTGTAGCTCTGGTGGCGGAACCCGTTTGCCCGGGGCATGGCGCGGCCTTCTTGTGATGGGGCATGGACAAGCCAGGGTGCGGTGCGGCGCAATGCCCTTGATCGGCACCCGACCGGTATGAACATGAGGTATTTTCCGGTCAGTCAATCTGGGCAAGACACGAAGAACCGGTTGAGCGCGAGCGGAGCGACGTAAGTCCCCGGAGCACCTCCCTTGGCTATAATGGAGCCATGTGCGGACGATTCACCCTTCGAACCCCGGCGAGCGTGGTGGCGGCCCATTTCGGGGTGTTGGAAATGCCGCCGTTCGCCCCGCGGTTCAATGTCGCGCCGTCCCAGCCCGTGGCGGTCGTGCGGCACGCCCCGACCGGCCCGGAACCGCAACGAGAGTTCGTCTGGCTCCGGTGGGGACTGGTGCCCGGTTGGGCCAAGGATCCGGCCGTCGGCAACCGGATGATCAACGCCCGGGCCGAGACCGTGGCGGAGAAGCCCGCGTATCGGGCGGCCTTTCGCCGCCGCCGGTGCCTGGTCGTGGCCGACGGATTCTACGAGTGGCAGAAGACCGGCCGGCAGAAGCAGCCCTACTTCCTCCACCTGCGCGACGACCGCCCCTTCGCCTTCGCCGGGCTCTGGGAAACATGGGAGGGCGCCGATCACTCGGCCCTGGAGACCTGCACCCTGCTGACCACCGAGCCGAACGAGCTGGTGGCGCCGATCCACAACCGGATGCCGGTCATCCTCGCGCCCGGCCACTACGACCAATGGCTCGACGTCGCGGGCGCGAAGCCCGAGCTGGTTCTGCCGCTCCTGCGCCCCTACCCGGCCGACGAGATGGCGGCCCATCCGGTCGGCCCCTACGTGAACAGCCCCGCCCACGACGACGCGCAATGTATCGAGCGGCCGGAATGAGGGCGTGGAAAGGAGCCTCATCCGAGGTCTCGCGTTGTTCCCAGCGAGCCGGTGCCGCCTGCGGCGTTTTCAGACCTCGGCGTCCAGAGCGGGCCGCGGCACGTTCTCCAGCCAGGCCTGCGTGCGGCTGTAGGCGGCCAGGCGCAGATCGAGCCGAGATCGGACCGACGTGCCGACCAGGCCGGCCGCCTCGGCCGAAGGATCGAAAGTCGCCACCAGTTGCGACATCGACTGCACGAACCTCAGACGCAGATCGAGCAGAAGCGACTGCCGCAGGGTCGCGGAGGTTGCGCCCGGTGTCTCAACTCGGGTTTCGGTTTCCGAGGTCTCCGGCAGCGACCGGGGCTCGTCTTCGGCCGACTCGACTTCCTCGGCGCCGCCGACGTCGGCAGGGTCCGCGGCGGGCCGCTGCTCGGCCGGCAACTCGGCGACTTCGCCGACCGGCTCGTCGTCGACGGCCTCCGTGTCCGCCGAGGCCGCGGGCTCGTGGGCGGGCACGGCGGCGGGGATCGCGGCGTCGGAGAGGACGGCGTCAGACTCCCCGGCCGAGATCGCCGAGGAACGCTTGTCGCCGAACGCAAGCGTTTGCACCAGCTCGGCCAGGGCGTTGAATGCGTCGACCATGCCGGGAATCAGGTCGTCTCCCGAAATCGCGTCGTCGATGAACCGGCGGGTCAAGCCGTCGATCGCCTCGCGAAAACCGTCCAAGGCCGACGAAACGGCCGTCCCCAACTCGGTTGTCCCGTCGGAGCCGAGAAGCGGCTCCAGCCCCGACTCGACGGATTCCCGCACGGCGGCGATCTGCAGCTTCACGCGGGCCTTCAGCGCGTACGATCCGTCGGCCTCTCGGTGGTAGGAGATCTCGGTTTTCGCCCTGGCGCGAAGCGTCACCCTGGTCCCGTCTTCGCTCTCGAACTCGTAGTTGAACTCGAGCCAGGATTTCGACTTGAGATCGATCTGCCCGCCGTCGGTCTGGCGGAGCCAGGTGCGCGACGCGGCCCGGACTGCCAACTCCGAGCGGCTGCTCAGGCCCTCGGCAAGCTCACCCGGCTCGGGCAGAGAGCGCCGCGACTCGTCCGAGCCATTCAGGCGGGAGAGGTGCCGATACTCGGGCATCCCCACGTGACGCCGAACGCCGGGCCCGAAGGATTGCCAGGCCGGGCAAGGCACGCGCGCCGCGCCGATCGCACCGAGAGTCATGGTCGGGTCCCGTCGATTGGGTGAGGATTGCCCCGATCTCAGCATCGGCGCGCGTGCATCGCGGCTGGACGGGCTTTGGCCGAAATGGCGGCGCCCCGTCAAGAAGCTGGAAAAGAACCCTCATAATCGGCACAGGCGGCCGCGACGACGCCACTCGAGGGCGCGCAGAGTCTCGATGCTTGCGATGGAGCCGGACCGTGAGTCGGCCGGAACTACGGCTCACGCCCCTCGGCGAGCCACTCCAAACCGAAGCGGGCCAGCGTGATCTTTTCGTAGGGGCCCTTCAGGCCCCGCTCGTACAGGCAGAGGATCGTTCCGTCGGGCATCACGGCCAGCGACGAGTACGCGGCCGGACCGGGCCAGAGGACCTTGCCGACGGGCCACGTCTTGGCTTCGTCGAGGCTCAGGCGGATCGTCATCTCCTTGCGCGTCGAAGTCTCGCCCGGGTTGGAGAACAGAATGCGGTTTTTACCCCCATCGGCCGCGAACGACAGACGGCGAATGCCGGCCTGGCAGACGGGCTCGACCAGGGCCTCGTCGTACGAGACCTCGCTCCAGGTCAGCCCCCCGTCGTCGCTCGTGGCGACGGCCCGGCACGTGTGCTCGCGGTTGTAGTTGCGCATGTTCAGCATGAGGCGCCCGTCGGCCAGCTCGACGACTTCGCACTCGTTCGTCTTGGGCGGGGCCGAGCCGCCGAGCTTCCACGTGGCGCCGCCGTCGTCGCTGTAGATGACGTGGGAGCTCCAGGTGCCGTCGGTGGCGATGTGGTCGCAGGGGATGACCAGCCGGCCGCTTTGCAGTTGAATGCCCGACCCGGGGCCCGTGGCGTACCAGGTCCAGTCGGGCTTCTTGGTCGACTCGGTGATTTCGACGGGCCGGGACCACGTGAGGCCGTCGTCGGTGCTCTTGGCGAGCCAGACGGTGCGCGTGCCCTCGCTCTTCCGGTCGACGATCTGCTTCTCGGTGTCGTGGCCCAGGTTGTGGGTCATGGCCAGCCAGATCGTTCCGGTGCGCCGGTCGACGACCGGGCACGGGTTGCCGCAGGTGTTGGGCCCGTCGTCCCAGACGATTCTCTGCTCCGAGAACGTGCGCCCGCCGTCGGAACTCCGTTTGACGAGCATGTCGATGTCGCCCGCGTCGCCGCGTCCCGCCTTGCGCCCTTCGCAAAAGGCCAGCACCGTGCCCTTGGCGGTGACGATCACCGAGGGAATGCGATACGTGTGGTAGCCGTCGTCGCCCGAGACGTAGACGTCGGTCTGCTCGGGCAGCCGGGCGGCTTCTTCGTCGATCTCGCCGAGTTGGAAGCGGATGCTGACGACCGAATGCTTCTCGCCCGGCGCCAGCACGGCGTAGGTCGTGGCCACGAACGTGCCGTCGGGAAGGATCTCGACGCCGGGATAGCCCAGGTCGCCCTTCGTCGGGCTGCGCAGCAGCCGCACGCGGTATTGCCCCTCGCGCAGGTTGACCACGTCGTCGTAGGTTCCCACCCAGGCCACGAAATCGCCCTTGGTGGGGCTTTCGTGCGTCGTGTCGCGGAAGCAGATCACCAGCCGGCCGTCCGGGGCGTAGCGGCCCATGTGGCGGTCGCCGGTCAGGGCGGCCGGCAACTCGACCGGGTCGCTCCACGTGCGCCCCTCGTCGTCGCTGGTGATCAGAAGCGAGTTGTACCGCCGGGCGTTTTCGCGGGCCAGGGCGGCCAGTTGCCTGCCGTCGGGCGAGCGGAGCACGAACGGTTCGCAAGGGTATCCGGCCGGATAGGTCGCCACCTCGGTCTCGTCGTGCCAGGTCAGGCCGCCGTCGCTCGAAATGGCCTGCCAAAGACCCAGCGGGGGCCGGTCGCGGTCGTCCTTGCCGCGGTGGTACATGGCCAGCAGGCGGTCGCCTTCGATCGGCACGATCGTGATCGGGGCGACGACGCAGTGCAGCCCGTTCGGCTCGAAGGGCGTCCAGGTCTTGCCGCCGTCTTCGGAGTGAGCCTGGCGCATGGGGCCGTTGCCCTCGAACACGAACAGCCGCTCCTTGCCTTGCGGATCGGTGAGCCGGTGCAGGCAGGGGCAGTTGGTCGCGGTGGCCCAGTTGTCGGGCACGGGCAGGCGGTCGCTCCAGGTGAGCCCGCCGTCGGTGCTCTTCTTGAGCACGGCCGCCGGGCCGCCGTGGCCCAGCGGATAGGTGCAGTAGATCGTCCTGCCGTCGGGCATCAGCACGGTCGTCGGATGGCCCAGGTATTGCCCGGGCGTCCGCTCGACGATCACCTGCCGCCACGTCTGGTGCGAAAGATCGAGCGTGGGGATCGTATAGCCGTCGGGCTGGGTCCGCTCGGGAAGCTCGGGCAGGGGCGTCATGTTGCCCGTCGCGGCGAACCGGGCCACGCGCATCGTGCTCCGCCAGGGGCGCAGGCCCACACGACCGATCGTGCCGGCAAACTCGGCCCGGTACACGGCTTTGCCGTCGATCCGGAAGGTCAATTCCCGGCCTCGCCGCGAAACCTCGAACGCGAAAGGTTCGCCCTGTTCGACGACCACGGCATCGGAGTCGAGGTACCGCCCGCCCTGCATGATCGGCCCCGAGGTGAACATGCGCCCGTGGGCCCCCTCGAAGCCGAAATGGCTGTCGTCGCCCAGCACGAACGAGGCGGCGCTGCGGTCGAGATTGAGGATGGTCATCTCGACCGTCACGCGGAAGTCGCCCGGCCCGATCGCCATGGCGGCGTTGAGAAAGTTGTTCACGCCGCCGCATTCGAGGTATCGGCCGGCTTGTTTCCAGCGGCGGCCCCACTCCTGCACCATCTTGGCGGCGCCGTCGTCGACGAACACGGCCGATTCGCTCGGCGGGGCGGACAGGGCGGGGGCCAGAGCAGCGGCCCAGAGGGCGCAGGTGAGTGCAACGGTGCGATGGCTCATGGCGGCTCCTCGGTTGCGGGGGTGCGGTACGGAGGCCAAGGGAGCCTGCGCTGGGAAATCGACATCGCGCAGGCCCCGGCCGCGCCGACTCGACGATCGAAGCCCCAGGCCGCTCGCGTTCCCCCGGGCAAGTCAATCCTCGTCGTCGGAATCGGCCCGTCGGGCCTCCTCCTGCTTCAAGCACCAGATTGTAGCATAGACGGGCACCGGATAGACCACGGCCAGGTACAGCAACAGGAGAGCCGCTTTGCCGAGGTGTCCGACGGTAAGCGCCAGGCCGAACGCCCGGAACGTGCCCACCGCATGCAGAAAACCGATGATCAGACACGACAGCCCGGCCACGGAAGGGCCTCGCTCGTCGCCGCGCAGGATGAGGCGGCCTCCCACGGCGACGAGGATCGCGAAAAGCGGCTGCGCGAACGCCAAGAACCCGATTCCCAGGAAGCTCGGCGCGAACGACGGAACCAGCGCGAATACGACGGTCATGATGCCGCCGTAGATGAGGCAGGCTTTGCCGACGATTTCCCTTTGCCGGGCCTCCGTTTCGGATTCCCTTCGGCGCCGCGGCGATTGGCTCCGAGGTTCTGCCGTCTGGGGCGGCGCGGCCGAGGGCGCCCGCTCGACAACGCCGCCCTGGGGTGGCGCGGCAGCCGGCGTCGGCGCACGGAAGGCGTCGTCGACCCAATCCGACTCGACCGGCTCGGCGGGCTCCGATTCGGGCTCGGGCACCGCCACGACCCGCCCGCAACGGCACTTCACCCGGCGGCCGGCCAGGGCGTCGCGAAGGCGGTAGTGCTTCCCGCATCCCGGGCAATCGACGGAAATCGGCATGGCGTCCCTCAGGCTCCCCGTGCGTCGCCCGCGGCGATTGTGCAACGGCGCGGACGCCGCATCGGAATGACGTGATGCTACGCTCGATCCGGGCGGCACGTCTCCACCGAGGTGGCACGTCCCTGCACGCCGCGAAGGGCATGGTTTGCCGGTCCCGACGAACCCTTACTTGCGCAGCGCAGAGCTTGCGGCCCAATCACGCGGGCGGGCCCTCGGGTTGTTCGGTCGGCCCGCGGAGTTCTTGGACGAACGACTCCGTAAAGCCCTCAAACGGCCGATCTCCTATCGCATCCAACCGTTGCTCGTGCGATCCCCAAGCCGCCTATTCCCCTCCCTTTACTCCTTGCTTTCGGAAGCGGCATCGGATCGACCCCGCACCGCTTCCGTCTTCTTCATGAAATAGTAACCGACCGTCAAGGCGAATATGATGGACGCGATGCCCACGAGCGACAGGTTGTCGGTCTCGTGGACGTCTAGGATGATCACCTTCCTGGCAATTGCGATGATCGCCACGGTCAAGACCACCTCGTAATGGGGTATGCCTTGAGTCAGGTAGGTTTTCATGATGGTTTCGAGCAGCTCGATCCCGATGATCACGAGCATGAAGAGCCCGAACAGCTCCAGAAGCTCGTCCACGGAGATGACCGCGTAGGGCGCTTGGGATACGTTCGTGATGATCGTCCGTCCCAGATCGACCGTCGCCAGCAACAAGACAAGGGCCATCATGATCATGAGCAGATGAATGATAGATCGTTCAAACCGCTTCAATAACCGTAGCATGAGTCATTCCTTCCTGCGCGTAACGTGAAGCGAGCGAACAAGCAAATGCGGAAGAGCCGACCATCGGCAAGCCCATGCATCTTACCCCGTTGCGGCCGTCGCGAGCGACCCCGCCCAAGGGTGTTTCCGATTCGTCGCACGAATCGGGCGCTCCACCGGAAACGGCACGGCGAACGGTTGACCGTCGGCCGGGGGGGCGTGGCGCGTGGGACGGGCGACGCGGGCGATCAAGCCACGGCTTGACGCCGGCCTTTGGCGAACAGCGTGTAGATCAACACGTAGAACAGGGGCGCGAACAGGACGACCAGGATCGTGCCGGTGACCATACCGCCGAGCACGGCCGTGCCGATGGCCTTCATGGCGCCCGCGCCCGCGCCCGTGCTGAAGGCCAGAGGGAGCACCGACAGTCCGGTGGTCATCGAGGTCATGAGGATCGGGCGGAGCCGCAGTTGGACCGCCTGGAGCGCGGCGTCGATCACGCCGATGCCTTGGGCCGCGCCGGCCATGGCGAACTGGATGATCAGGATGGCATTTTTCGTGGCCAGCCCCAGGGTGTTCAACAGGCCGATCTGGAAATACACGTCGCTGGGCAGCCCGCGCCAGTTCGAAGCGGCGAAGCCGCCGATGACTCCGAGCGGCAGGATCAGCAGGACCGCGATGGGGATGTCCCATTCGCCGTAGAGGGCCGCGAGGAAAAGGAAGACGATCAGCACGGAGAAGGTGTAGAGCAGACCGGTCTGGGCGGAGGCCTGGCGTTCCTGGTAGGAGAGGCCGGTCCAGTCGTAACCGACCCCCCGCGGGAGCCTGGCGGTGATTTCCTCCATGGCCTGCATGGCCTCGCCCGAGCTTCTCCCCGGCCTGGCCTCGCCCCAGATGTTCATGGAGGGGAAGCCGTTGAATCGCTCCAAGCGGGGTGGCCCGCTCGTCCAGCGGCCCGATGCGAAGGAGGCAAAGGGCACCATCTTCCCGGCCTTGTTGCGGACGTAGAGTTTCTCGAGGTCCTTGGGCAGCATTCGGAAGGGGGCGTCGGCCTGAACGTACACCCGCTTGACCCGCCCACCCTGAATGAAGTCGTTGACGTACGCGCTGCCGAAGGCAGCGGAGATCGTGTTGTGGATCGAGGTGATGGGCAGCCCCTGGGCGCCCGCCTTGTCCCAGTCGACGTCGATCCGGTATTCGGGCACGTCCTCCATGCCGTTGGGGCGGACATTCGCCAGCCTGGGGTCCTCCGCCGCCATGCCCAGCAGTTGGTTCCGGGCCTGCATCAGGGCATCGTGCCCGATGCCGCCGCGGTCGACCAACTGGAAGTCGAACCCCAGGGCGTTGCCCAGCTCGCTGACGGCGGGCGGCGGAAAGGCGAACACCAGGGCGTTGCGGAACCTCGAGAACGCCGCCATGGCGCGGCCCGCAACGGCGGGTACTCGCAAGTCCACTCGGGAGCGCTGGTTCCAGTCCTTCAACTTGACGAACACCATGCCGTTGTTCTGCGCCCTGCCCGAAAAGCCCACGCCGGCGATCGTCATGCAGGAGTCCACCGCCTCCTTCTCGTCCTCGAGGAAATGGCGCCGGACCTTGTCCGCGATCGCCTGCGTCTGCTCCAAGGTGGCGCCGGTGGGTAGGATGATCTGGCACAGCAGGATTCCCTGGTCCTCGTCGGGGAGGTAGCTGGTCGGCATGCGCATGAACAGCACGACCAAGCCGGCCACGATCACGACGTACACGAGCACGTACCGCAGTTTTCGGGCCAGGGCATGCCCGACCAATCGCACGAAACCGTCGCGGAACCGGTAGAACATGCGGTCGAACCAGAGAAAGAACGGGCGCAGGAACCAGACCGCGCTTTCCGCGGGTTCGTGGCCCTTGGGAACCGGTTTGAGGATCGACGCGCACAGCACCGGCGTCAGGATCAAGGCCACCGTGACCGACAATAGCATCGAGGTGACGATGGTCACCGAGAACTGGCGATAGATGATCCCCGTGGAGCCGGCGAAGAACGCCATGGGGCCGAACAACGCCGACAACACCAGGAAGAACCCGATCAGCGCGCTGGTGACCTGCCCCATGGATTTGGCGGTGGCGTCGCGGGGCGAAAGGCCCTCCTCGCTCATGAGCCGTTCCACGTTCTCGACGACGACGATCGTGTCGTCGACCAACAGCCCGATGGCCAGCACCATGGCGAACATGGTGAGCATGTTGATCGAGTATCCGAAGGCCCCCAGCGCGGCACAGGTGCCTAGCAGCACGACGGGCACCGAAATCGTGGGAATCAACGTGGCGCGCATGTTTCCCATGAACAGCCACATGACGAGAAAGACCAGGAGAATCGCCTGGAGCAGGGCCTTGACCGCCTCGAGAATGGCCACGCGCACGAAGGGCGTCGTATCGTAAGGGTACACGACCCGCATGCCCGGCGGGAAGTAGGCGCTCATCTCTTCCATTCTCGCCCGGACGGCGCGGGCCGTCTCGAGGGCGTTGGCGCCGGGCGCTTGCCGGATGGCCAGAACGGCGCTGGGCTTGCCGTTGTACTGCCCCTCGATATCGTAGAACTCGGTTCCCAGCTCGGTCCGCCCCACGTCGCGGACTCGCACGATCGAGCCGTCGGCATTGGTGCGCAGGGGAATGGCAGCGAATTCTTCCGGAGTCTGGAGGAGGTTCTGGACGATGATCGAGGCGTTCAGACGCTGGCCTTCGACGGCCGGAATCGCGCCGAACTGCCCGGCGGAGACCTCGACGTTGTAGGCCCGCAGCGCCTGGATGACGTCTTCGAGGGTGAGGTGATAGTCGGTCAGCTTCTCGGGGTTCAGCCAGACGCGCATGGCATACTGGGATCCGAAGACCTCGACCTCGCCGACCCCGGGCACGCGTGCCAGGACCTTTTCGAGGTTCGACTGGGCGTAGTCGCGCAAGTCGTTGCCGTCCAGACGCCCGTCTTCGGAAACGATCCCCACCATGATCAGGTAGTTGCGCGTCGACTTGCTGACGCGCACGCCCGCTCGCTGGACCATTTCGGGCAGGCTGGCCATGGCGAGCTGGAGCTTGTTCTGCACCTTGGCCCAGGCCAGGTCGGGATCGGTTCCCGGCTTGAACGTCAGCTCGATGCGCGAGCTTCCCGCCGAATCGCTCGTCCCCGAGAGATAGAGCATGTCGTCGAACCCGGTCATCTTCTGCTCGATGATCTGGGTCACGCTGTTCTCGACCGTTTGCGCCGAAGCGCCGGGATAGAAGGCGCTGATGGCGATGGCCGGTGGGGCGATGGGGGGATACTGGGAAATGGGCAGGTTGTAGATGCCCAGTCCGCCCAGCAACATGATGAAAATGGCGATCACCCAGGCGAAGACCGGGCGGTCCAGAAAGAATCGCGATAGCACCGCGCGCCTCCGTTAGTTCGATTTCGCGGCCGCCCGAATCGTGCCCGCCTGAGCCGTCTGGGCGTCGGGCTTCGCGGCGTCGCTCGAAGAGACCTCCAGCGGGACCGGCTTGACGGTCATTCCGGGGCGCGCTTTCTGCATGCCCTCGACGACCACGCGGTCGCCCTGGGCGAGCCCCGACGCCACGAGCCATCGGTCGCCCACGGCGCGATCGATCGACAGGCCCTGCTGCTGCACCTTGCCCTCGGCGTCGACGACGAGCGTGAGGGGATTGCCCTTGGGATCGCGCGACACGGCCTGCTGGGGAATGAGAATCGCCCGCTCGTTGATGCCTTCGTCGATGATCGCGCGGACGAACATGCCGGGCAAGAGAACGCTCTCGGGATTGGGAACGACGATCCGGAGGATGACCGACCCGGTCGTCGGGTCGACCGTGACGTCGCGGAACTTGAGCGATCCCTCCTGGGCGTGGATCGTGCCGTCTTCCAGGATGATCTTGACCTGATCGGTGCCGTTGTCCTTGAGCAGTCCGTCGGCCAGGCTGCGCTTCAACCGGTTCAACTCGGCGGTCGACTGGGGCACGTCGACGTAGAGGGGGTCGAGCTGCTGAATCGTGGCCAGGGCCAAGGGCTGATAGGCCGTCACGATCGCGCCTTCGGTTACGTTCGACCGGCCGATGCGGCCGGAAATCGGCGCGGTAATCTTCGTGTACTGGAGGTTAATGCGGGCCGACTGCACGGCGGCCTCGGCCTGCTCGATGGCGGCCAAGGCCGCGGCCAGGGACTGCCGGTCGCTCTCGACCTGCGCTTCGGCGACCCGCAAGCCCGCGTCGGCCACGTCGACGTTGGCCACGGACTGGTCGAACTCCATGGCGGAGACGGCGTCGGTCTCGACCAGTTTCGCGTTGCGGTCCCGGTTCGTCATGGCCAGCTTGAGCAGCGCCTCATGCCGCTTCAGTCCGGCGATGCTCGCGTCGAGGGCGGCCTGGGCGCGGTCGGCCGCCTTCTTCGCCGCGGCGAGACTGGCCACCGCGCTGTCGTACGTCGCCTGATAGGGGGCCGGGTCGATCTCGTAGAGGACTTGGCCGGCCTCCACGTCGGAACCTTCCTCGAAGAGCCGCTTCTGCAGAAGGCCGTTTACCTGGGGCCGGATCTCCGCGACGAGACAGGCGCAGGTTCGACCGGGCAGCTCCGAAGTGAGCACGAGTTGCTCGGGTTGAACCGTCACCACGGCGACTTCGGGGACCGGGGGGGGCGGAGCCTCCTGCTGGCGGTTGCAGCCCACCAGACAAGGGGCCGCCAGCAAGGCCGCCGCCCACCGTTTCCATGCGCGCCGATTCATGCGATATGCTCCCGTGAGTGAAGCCGCTTGACCGAATCCGAGTGCTTTCGCCCGCCGCTCGCCAGTCAGCCGACTCGCCCCTTCTCCGTGGCGATTCCGTTCAGGAGCGTGCCCATGATCAAGCGATGGACATTCTCCCGCTGGCCGGGCTCCTCAAGTTCGGGCCGGCTCTGCAGCACTCCCTTGCAGAGGCCAAGGTACATGTTGGCCAGCAGAAGAGGATCGGCGGGGCGAAAGACTCCCTCCGCGATGCCTTGGCGGAAGACCTCCGCAAACCGCTGGCTCGCCGCCTCCACCGTGCGCCGCTCCGACGACTGGAGAAAGCCGAGCGAGCTTTCGTCGTCAAACAGCAGCCGATGGACCTGCGCGTACTTGGCAACGTGTTCGAGGAGCCCTCGAAGCTGCCCTGCCAGCTTCTCCACCGCCGGCTGCTCGCGTGCCAACATCTCCTCCAAATCCTGGAAGATGGGATCGACCATCTTCGCATAGACGAACTCCAGGAGGTCCCGCTTGCCCCGGAAGTAACGGTACAAGCTTCCCCTGGCCACGCCGGCTTCCGCCGCCACGCGGTCCATCGTCATCCCGTCGACGCGATGCTTGCTCAGGACGGCCACCGTTGCCTCGAACAGCGCCTCCTTCATGACTTCTTCGAGCGCTTGCCTGCGAATCGCAGTGAGCTTGGACACGCGCAGTCCCCTCCGGACGTCTCCTTCCGTAGCCGTATGAGTCTATCCTATCGACCGACGGGTCACTTATCAATACCTTTCGTTCGATAAGACGGACCGGTGCGTGCCGCGTGCCGCGATGCGTCGCCGTTTATCGAGCTGAACCCGATCAATGCCCAGGCGAGACCCGCCCGAACGAGGGGGTGCCGCGCGCCGCACAACAAGCGAGCGACACCCCGTCATTACGGGAACATACGCCCCACGATGCGGTACGTGTGTCTCGGAAGCTGACCGATCAGTCGCCACGCGGAACAGTCGGCCATGCGACGGTGGATCGGTGGCGCCGTCTCGCGGCATCGCGCCGCCGCCCTCGAAGCGCGCGTGGCATTTCGGCCCACGCAAGTACGACGGTGAAGCGTCGCTTCGCTCAGTAATCGCCCACGGGCTGGCCGTCGTTGCGCAGGAACAGGCGATGGAGGATTTCTCGATCGATCGTTTCGCTGATGAACCGCACCGAACCGTCGGCCATTCCCGCGTTGAATCCGCCGGGGCGCAGGCCGAGCAGACCTCGCGTCGGGTCGTCGGGGTCGGGCACGAAATCGTCGGGCTTGGTCCAGATCGCGGCCGACTCGTCGTTGACCTCGACCACCATGATCGTGTTCGACGAGCCGTCGACGATGTCGCGCAGGCCGATCTTCTCCTTGCCGGGAAATATGCCCCGCTCGTCCGCCACGCCGAGGTAGTTCGTCTTGGTCGGATCGGCCTTGCTGCTTGGCGCGCGGTACACCGGTGGCATGAGGGGAATCAGCCGCTTGTTGTGCTCGCTGTCCCAGGGCTCGTCGAGGCGAAACTGGTCGTAGAGCGGCGTCTGCTCGACGAACGGCAGGATGTGCACGCGCCAGCTCAGCAGCGGCTTGCCCTCGGCATCGGTCGTGTAACCGGGCGGAAAACTTCCAAACGTATCGTGATAATTGTGCAGGGCCAGGCCGATCTGCTTCATGTTGTTCATCGATGCCGCGCGCCGGGCCGCTTCACGCGACGAACGGACCGCCGGCAGGAGCAGCGCCACCGACATCGGCACCGACAGACCGACGTTCCCGCCCGGCAGGGTCTGCCGGCCGACGACTTCGATGCCCGCCTCGGTCAAGCGCACGGCCCCGACGCTGGGACGCAGGTGGGGCCCGATCGCCCTGGCCGACGGAAGGATCGACACGCTCACGTCGATGCCCTGCCGGGCCAGCTCGCTGAAGCCCGCCTGCGCGACAATCGGCGCGAACGGGTAAAGCAGGTCGAAGACCGCCTTCGTGTCGAGGTACGCGAGCACGACCGGTCCGCCGCCCGGCCCAAACAGCGCGGCGACCTCGGGGGCGTCAGCCAGCGACGGGGGCGTCCGGTCGCGCGCGAGGTAGGCCTTGACGTTCTGGGGGAACGGCGCGACGACCAACGCATCGTCGGTCAGGCACCACGAGGGCGCCAGGGGGAAATCGTCGTCGCGCGCGTTGAACACGTACACGTCGCGACCGGCGAACCGGAACTGATCGAACCGGGGCGAGCGGCGTCCCGATTGGCGGCTCATCTCGTTTCGCAGGGCCGACAGGAATCGCGCATGAACCGACTCCAGGCGCCGCCGGTCCTTGATCTCGACCACGGCGGTCAGGCCGGTGAACAGCAATCCGCCCTCGCCGGGCGAGTTGTAGATGCACCAGGTGTCGCCCAGCGACCCGAACACGTCGCGACGCAGCGTGATTCCCAATTGCTCTTCGACCTCGCCGATTTCGCGAAGCAGTTCGGTCGGGCCCTTGGGATCGATGTTTCCCGCAATCGTCAAGATCGTGTCGAAGACCTTTTCGAGGTCGACCCGGGCCGCCACGGCCAGCGTCGCGTCGCGGGGGATCGCATCCAGGTCGGCGGCCGCGAGCGGTTCGGCCGCGGCCAGGCGGAAGAGCCCGCGCGGCTTTCCCTCCAGCCCGACGAGCGACTTGCTCACAAAGCCCTCGGCGTCGAGCCCGGTCACCGCCACGAAGGTGGTCACCTGGTCGAGCCCGGTCGCTTCGACCACCCGGGCCACCGAGGGCTCGGGAACCAGCGGCAGCACGGCGTCGCGAATCGCCTTGACGTTGAGGTAGGCCACGGTCGAGCGGCGCTCGACGGGCAGTTGCCGGCCGATCTGCTCGAGCCAGGCGGGCGGAGCCGCCTCGGCCCGCTCGAAGAGTCCTTCGATAACGCCGTCGCCCATGCCGATCGCCAGGTACTCGTCCTTGACGCCCCAAAAAACGGCCGGAGCCTGGGGCGCGAGGGTGAGGCGGTACCACCCGTCCTCACCCGACTCGACCTTTTCGGCCGCGCCGGGGAGCATGGTGCGCTGGTATCGCTCGAGGGTGGCCTTCAAGTCGTCGACGTCTTCGCCCACGTTGAACAGGGCGGCCGCCTGAAACTTGGGCACGCCCGAGCCGATCTCCAGGTCGGAGACGAAGAATGCCGCCGGACGCGACAGCAGGCGCTTGCCCCAGCGCAAGGCGTCGCGGGCGACCGCGCCGGCCTGGCCGTCCCCCTGGTTTCGGGCCGCCTCGCCGATACCGAGCGTGATCAGCCGCTCGATCTCGTCGATCAATTCGAGCACTTCGGGCTCGGCCAGAAGCTGCTCGGTGTGATTCGGGCTGGCCGGGTCGGCCTCAGCGATGCCCGCCCAACTCGCGTACAGAAGACAGTCTTCCGGGGCCACGCTGGCCAGCACTCGGTCCTCGGGCAGCGGCGGCACACCCAAAGGCACCCCGAACGGCCCCATCATGCTCATGAGCATCAACAACTCGACCGCGCCGGGCACTAGCGAGACGGCCATCGCTCACCTCCTTCGCTCAGAAAAGACAAGTCAGCGCGCAATAAGGATACGCGGGCTCGGCAGACCAGACAATCCGACGGCAATTCGCTCGCCGCCGAGGAATCTTGGCAGAATTGCGCGACGATTCGTCTATCCCGGCATGGATGCCGTTTCCGCGGGGCCCGCCTCGTCTTGCTCCGCCTTTTCCTCAGGTTCCGGCGGCTTGGGTGGATTGTAGCCGGCAAACTCTTCGAGCAACACCTCGGCGACCCAGCGGGCGGCGCGCCCCACGACCTCGGGGCAATCGCCTTGCGCCCCTTTGCGCACGTCGCGGCAGAGCACCGTGCCGTAGTGCTCTTTGAAGCGACCGTACACCTTGTGCAGCAATTCGTGGGCCAGCTTGGCGTCGCCCTCGAAGGTCTCGCCGCGCGCGCTCCCACAAAGGTGACCGATGACCATGCCCGCGCCGGTAAACGCTCCGCAGTTCTGCACGTCGACGGGCGTGGCGCCGCCGTCGAGACAGGTCGAGCCCCGAAACAGGGCCAAGTCGATGGGAACGAAGGGCAGCGCGTCCTGCAGGGCGGCCACGGTGCATCGGGCACAGCCGCCGTGCTTCTTTTCGTAATCGTATCCGAGTCGATAGGCCTTCTCGATGAGCGTTTCGGCCTTGCCGTCGATCTCGACTCGATCGCCTCGCTTGAGCCCGTCGTTCATGGTCTCGTCCGGCTGCGGTCGTTGTTTCTCGCCGTGAGTCGACGAGCAGCCGCCGAGCAGCCACCCGAGGCCCGCCCCGGCCGAGCCCAAGGCCGCTCGGCGGTGCATGGGAAACGATTGCCCGGCGCGCGTTTTTTCTCGCTCGTTCATGAAGGTCTCCTGGAGCCGCCACGTCGCCGAGCGCCTCAGCCGCTTCAGGCCGAATCGAACTCGAGCTCGTCGCGACGGGTCCATTATAGGCTCGGCGAGAGCCGGCGCACAACGCGCAGCGGCCGGAGTGCCTCGGTTCCGCTTCAAGGCAAAATGACGCTGCACGGTTTGGAAGTGCGCCATTTCGCCGGCTCGATTCGGGCGAGAGGCCCGCGTTCGGCCGGGTCGCCCAATCGTGCACGGTCACTTGGCGGGAGGAGTAACGATGCCCCAAGATTGTTTCCGGGGATCGACGTCGCAGCCTTGGGGCGGCGGGCAACGATAGCTTTCGTGGAATGTCCACGGGAAGCACAGCGACGGACACGGCTTGGGACAGTAATCGTCGCAGAGCCACCGGATCGCGGGCGGACAAATAGATGGGAACGCCTTGGGGCAGTAGTCGTCGCGGCAGCCCTGAATGGGTGCAAGACAGATCCACGGGCAGGGCTTCGGCACGTAGTCGTCAGGACACCGGCATGTCGGGCAGAGCCCGCCACGAGAGCCAGGGCAAAGGGAGCCGGGCGCCGGGGGGCACGGCTCACTCCGGGCCGGCTCGCACGCCGCCAGGCACAGTGCGAGCATTCCGAAACGAATCAGCCTTGACATGGTTCGATGGCTCCTGAGGTGAAGACGCATGAAAGAATTCCGTCGGACCGGGCGACTCAAGCGCGGGGCGCGGGCGATGGCTGCGACCGGGGCGTGGGCGCGGCGGGCGTGGGGACGCGTTCGCCGGCCTGGGGCTCCGCTTCGACCGGCGCCGCAGCCTGGGCCATGGCCCCCGCGGCAAATCGCACGCGCCAGCCGCCGCCCAACGCCTTGTAGACGGCGATCAGGCTCAACGCGACGTTGCCGCGGCTCTCGGCCAGGGTGTCTTGCTGGTTGACCAGGGCCCGTTGCGTGTCGAGCACGCGCTGGTAGTCGATCAGCCCCTGCTCGTACTGGAGCAGGGCCAGATCGACGGCGCGTTGGGTCGCGGCGACGCTTCGCTGGAGCGAGCGCACGCGGACCTGCTCGCGCAGGAAGGCGACGATCGCGCCCTCGACTTCCTCGTTGGCGCGGAGCACCGTCTCCTGGTACGCGAGGACGAGCTGGCGAAACCGTGCGTCCTCGACGTCGATGTTGTTGACGATCCGCCCGTAGTTGAGGACGTTCCAGCGGAATCCGGGGCCCACGCCCGCGGCGATGCTGTCCCAACGGAGCAAATCGCGGAAGTGCTCCGACTCGACGGCGATGTTGCCGGTGATGGCGATGCGGGGATAGAGTTCGGCGGTGGCCACGCCGATGCGGGCCGATTGGGCGGCCGCCTCGCGTTCGGCCCGGCGCACGTCGGGGCGCCGCCGGAGCAGCTCGGCGGGGATGCCCACGACGACCTCGGGGGGCACGGCGGGAATCGCCCCCAGCCCGCCCAGTTCAGCCTCGAGATTCTGCGGCGGCATGCCCATCAACGTGCAGAGCCGGTTCTGGACCTTGCGGCGATTCGCCTCGAGCACGGGAATGAGCGACTCGGTGACCGCGAGGACCGATTTCGCCTGCTCCACGTCCAACTCGCTGACCACGCCCGCCCGGAACCGGGCGTCGATGATCTCGAGAGTTCGCGTCTGCAGTGCGACGTTCTTGTGGGCCAAGGCCAGCCGCTCCTCGATGGCCCGCATCTGGACGTAATTGGCCGCGACTTCCGCTTGCAGCAGCACGAGCACGTCGTCGTAGTTCTCGACTTGGGCGTTCAGATTGGCGTCGGCCGACTCGATCATGCGGCGGAAGCGGCCCCAGAAGTCCAGCTCCCAGGCCGCGTCGAAGCCCAGCGACCAGGTGCTGAAGGCCATCTTGGGCATTGGGAACGTGCCGAAGGGAAACGCGTTCTCGCTGAACTCGCTGCGGTGGTACGCGCCGGTGGCCTCCTGCTGTTGCGGAAAAAGGTTGCCGGCCGCCACGCCCCGCTGGGAGCGCGCTTCGAGAATACGCAGCCCCGCGATTTTCAGGGGCAGGTTCTGCGCGGAGGACTCGTCGACAAGCTCGTCGAGCACGGGATCTTGAAAGACCCGCCACCACGCGGCGTTGTCGGCCGGGTCGGTCTTCACGTTCTCGTGGCCGGCATCGATCCACTCGTCGGCCACCGGCGCAGGGGGACGGCAGTAGTTGGGGCCCACCTTGAATCCGTTCTGCCACCACTGCTTCGCGCTGGTGCAGCCGGTCAGAAGCGAGGCGAGCACCGCCACGGCCACGGGTAGAACGGATCTTGCGAGTGGCATGTTACCACTGCATCGAGGCATAACCGCCGACGCCGTGGTGGGCGTCTCGGTTGGGACATGGGCCGGGGGCATGCTCGCCTCCTTGCTGGAACTTCGCAAACGTTCCGTCGAAACGATGTATCCTGTTTTACCTATTCCCTCGGCATTCGCGGCACTTTCCGATGAGACGCACCCCGGTAAGGTCGGGTGGATCGGTTTCGGAAGGATGGGAGGCCGGCGGTTGTCCGCATGACCACGACATTTTGACCAATCGGTCTTGCTTTTCGACCGCTTCGTCGATAGATTTGACTATGCAGTCAGAGCAATAACCCAAAGGTCACAGCAAAGGCGTAGCAAGAGCCCCCCGGGGAGGTGGTCGTGATGAAGCTGGCGGACCGTCGCAGGGACGCGCTGAACGCGATGATGGTCGAGGCGATCTACGGCGCGGCGATACGGGTGTTGACCGAGCACGGGCTGGACGGCATGACCATGGACCGCGTCGCCGCGGCCGCCGAGGTGGCCAAGGGAAGCCTGTACAACTATTTCCGCAACAAGAAGGAGTTGGTGGAGTTCGTGCATCAACGGCTGCTCGATCCGATGCGTGAGACCATCGAGGAGATCCTTCGAAGCGACCGGCCCGCGCCCCGCAAGCTCGAAGCGATGATCCGTGCGTGGTTCGATTACGTGGCCGAGCACCGCGCCGTGTTTACCCTCTTCTTCCAAGACCACGGCACCCGCGTCCTCTTGGAGACCTCCGAGCATCACGAGAGCGCGCTGGCGCTGGCGGTTCGCGACACGGCGGCTGCCCTCGAACAGGGCGTCGCCGAGGGGGCGTTTCGGCCGCTGGATGTCGAGGCCGTTGCCCACATGCTCGTCGGGGCGGTGCGCCAGATGTTCGAGCGGCAATTCGCTTCGGACAGCACGTCGGCGGACGAGGGGATGGTCGGCACCGTGTTCGAGGTATTCTTGCGCGGCATCCAGGCCGCGAGATGACGGTCGTGGGCGTGGGCGGTCGCGTGACGGCCGGGTCGAAGAGCGGTCGCGGTCGTGCCGCGACTCGGGGATCGAGGACGTGAGAGGCAGGATACGGCGATGACCAGACGAAGGATTGTACGCTGGGTTGCGGTCGCTCTCGCGGTGGCGGTCGTTGGGCTCGTCGTTGTCGTGAACCGGTTCATCGAGGCCGGGCCGGCGCACGACGCCACGCAGGCCGGGGCCGAAGCGGCCCGCCGCGTGCCGGTCGTGCTGACCGAAGCCAGACCGATGGCCTTTGAAGATCGGGTCGTGATTTCGGGAAGCGTCAGCGCGAAGCGCTTCGCCCTGGTCTCCGCGCGGATTCCCGGAACCCTCGACGCGGTTTACGTCGACAAGGGCGACCGCGTCGAAGCGGGGGAGACCCGGCTGTTTCAGACCGACGCGCTCAAGTTGGAGCAGGCCGTCGCCATTGCCCGCGAAGGCGTGCGCGTGAGCGAGTCGTCGCTCCGCGAGAGCCAGGCGCGCCTCGATCAGGCCCACGCCGATCTCGAGCAGGCCCAAAGCGACCTGAAGCGGTTTGAGGAGTTGGTCGAGCATCACGCGGTCTCGCGGCAACAGCACGAGCAACAGCAGTCGCGGTGCAAGCAGTGCATCGCCGCGGTCAAGCACGCCGAGGCTACGATCGCGTTGTCGCAGGCCAAGCTCGAGCAGGCCAAGCTGAACCTGACGATTGCCGAAAAGGACCTGACCGACTCGCTGGTGATTTCTCCGCTCAGCGGGCGTGTTTCGATGCGGATGAAGGAACCCGGCGAGATGGCCGCGGCGGGGACTCCGGTGCTCAAGATCGAGGACCTTTCGCTGCTCGAAGTCACGGTCTTCCTTCCCGAGGCGTACTACGCCCGGGTCGAGCCGGGCCGGACGCAGATGGGGATCGACGTCGGCGGCATCGACTTGGGGCTCCGTCCGGTCGATGACAAGAGTCCCACCGTCGACGCGAAGCTTCGCACGTTCGAGGTGAAGGGCCTGGTCGAAGACCCGCCCGACGGAGTCGTGCCCGGCTGTCTGGCCAAGGTCACGATCGTCGTCGACAGCCGGCCGGGCGTGGGGGTGCCCTCTAGCGCCGTGGTAACCCGAGGGGGCCGGAGCGTCGTGTTTACGGCAACCGACGCGACGGCCCGGATGCTCGCCGTCCGGACCGGGCGGGATCTGGACGGTTGGACGGAGGTCCTCGAGGGGGTGGCCGCCGGCACGCCGGTCGTCTCCATGGGGCAGACCTTGGTCGACGAAGGCACGCCCGTGACCATCGTCGAGGAGGGGCGCCGGTGATTCTCTCGGACGCGTCGATTCGCCGCCCGATCGCGATGGGGTGTTTGATCATCGGGCTGGCCCTGCTGGGCCTCAACGCCTATCGCAAGATGGGTCTCGAGTTGTTGCCCAAGGTGGATGCGCCCTTCATCACGATCGTGACGGTCTATCCCGGGGCATCGCCCGAGGAGCTCGAAACCGACGTGGCCAAGCGGATCGAGGACGCGGTCGTGTCGATCGACGGGCTGAAGCACGTCAGCTCGACCTGCATGGAGAACGTCTGCCAGACGCTTCTGGAATTCGAGATGGACGTCGACGTCAACGTGGCCGCGACCGACGTCCGCGAGAAGCTCGACCTGATCCGCGCCGATCTGCCCGGCGACGTCGAAGACCCTATCATCCAGAAGTTCGACATCAACGCCACGCCGATCGTCAACCTGGCGTTGGCGGGCGAGGTGCCGCTGGACGAACTCTACGACTTCGCCGAGAACACGCTCTCCGACCGGCTCACCGTGATCCCCGGCGTGGCCGAGGTGCAATTGGTCGGCGGGGCCAAGCGGGAGGTGCACGTCGAGCTCGAGCGCGACAAGCTGGCCGCCCGGGGGCTTTCGAGCGTGCACGTCGTCGAAGCGATTCAGCAGGCCGTACGCACGATTCCCGCGGGGCGAGTGCGGGACGCGCGGGCCGAATACTCCGTCAAATTCGATGCCGACTACGCCGACGTGGCCGGCCTGGCCGAAGTCGAGGTCGCCAACGAGCAAGGACGACGATGCCACGTTGGGGACGTGGGGCGGGTCCGCATGGCCACCGAGGAGCTGCGCGAGAAGGCCACCATCGACGGGCGCCCGTGCATCGCGATCAAAGTCGTCAAGAAGGCCGACGCGAACGCGGTGCGCGTGGCCAACGACGTGCGCCACGCCATGGACGGGCTGAACGCCGAGCTGCCCGGCGGCATGGATCTCGTCTGGGTCGACGACGACGGCCGATTCATCGAGGCGACCAACCAGAGCGCCTGGATCAACGTGTTTCAGGGCATCGCCCTGACCGCGGCCATCTTGTTCTTGTTCCTCTACAACCTGCGGTCGCTCTTCGTGGTGGC
>Ga0334901_1001297_pt1 | contig 27263 bp, 25 predicted proteins | sample GraSluR3_MG_3_FD_207216 | JGI IMG/M metagenome (GOLD analysis project Ga0334901, IMG submission 207216) | Sludge microbial communities from methane-producing bioreactor in Wageningen University, Netherlands - Granular Sludge_15_08-R3 | ecosystem: Engineered > Bioreactor > Anaerobic >... | reverse complement strand
CGGCTCCTCCATGTGCTCTGTGCTTGCAAGTAATTGCAGAATTCGCCACCGAGCACACCATGGTCTATCTCTATGACACCCAAGGCAGGTGTGAACAGTATCGATTCAACGAACTGCTGCCACACCCCTTTATTTTTCCGACGCGACGGCCGAAGAGCACTAAAGAGAGTTAGCAGGTACTTTTTTCAAGTCCCATCATTTTTTGCACACGTGTCTCGTGTCTGCCCCCCTCGAAAGGACTATCTATATAGGCATCGAGCATGGCAAGAACCGGCTCGGGATAGTCTATTCTTCCTCCAAAGGCAACAAAGTTCACGTTATTGTGACTTTTGGCCATCTGTGCTGCATAGATATTTTGGGGGAGGGCACAACGTATTCCATCAATTTTATTGGCAGAAATGGAAATACCAATTCCAGTTCCACAGCAGAGGACACCGAACGAATATCCACCATTGAGATATTCGTGACAAGCTTGAGCTGCCATATCCGGGTAGTCGACTGAATCTTGTGATGAAACACCCATGTAGGTTACTTCAAATCCCCGTGCCTCTAAATGAGCAACAATTTTTTTCCCAAGTTCTACAGCCCCGTGGTCATTCGCAACTACAACTTTTTCCATGTGTGCTATCCTCCTTCTTCATGTGTATTGTTATGTGAACTTGGAATCTGGTCAACTACCTAGGGCAATGAATCACTGTTTCGTACTGTATAGCTGCCACCATGGCAACCGTGGATGCTCATGATGTTCCCAGTGATATCCAAAAAACCAACAGCTCATCATCGCCCATACATGATTTTTTTGTTGCGTACGTGCTCTATGAGGTTCCATCGTCGATGTATGGGGAAGACGATGAGGGAAAAAAGTTCCGAAAAAGAAAAGTTGGAAAGTTCCTAGAAAGGCGGGTATGACCCAGAAAGTAATAAGATGTGCCACAGATATTCCGATGAGATACATGCCTGTATTAAAAAGCAAAGCCATGGTGAGTATTTGAATTACAGTTACATAGGAAAAGAAGAAATGAAAGAACCAACGAATCGGATTCTGACTTCTACTGCAAAAATCGGGGTCTGATTCTGTTCCCGGATTTCTATGGTGGGCCATATGTTTGGTGAACATGGGTCTGTACCTGAATGCTGCAAAGAGCCAGAGGGCGATTTGGCCTATCACCTTATTTATTTTTCGATTCTTTGAGATAGAGCCATGCATGCTATCGTGAGCTGTAATGAACAATCCAGTGTAGAGGTATGCTTGCACTATGATATGTACATACGTCCAGATTGAGCCAAAGTCTACCTCTACCATCGAGAGTATCCACACGAGGTGACCTGTCCACAATCCGATAACGGTACATGCGATGCCTATTCCCATTACTATTTCTCCCGTGCCTGTAATGCCTCGGCAGCTATCATACCAGAAAGCGTTGCTAACGGCATACCTCCTCCAGGATGTACACTTCCTCCGCAGAGGTAGAGTCCGGGATGTCTTCGCGAGAAGTTCGGATGACGAAGGAATGCGGCCATCCGAGTATTTGACGATATACCATAGAGACTGCCGTGATAACTGCCGGTTTCTTGTTCTATTGACTCTGGGGTCCACCAGGATTCTTGTACGATATGTTTCTCTAGGTTAGTGCCGAGAACTGTTGAAAGATGATTAATTACATGCATACGGGTCTCTTCCAATTCGGTTGTCCAATCCCGTCCATCGTGAGGTGGAGCATTAATGAGGACAAACCAGTTTTCTTGTCCTACAGGAGCGTCGGTTGGTGTGATTTTACTTGTAATATTCACATAGATGGTTGGTTCCAGTGGAACCTTTGCTAGTAAATGAATCTGTTCAAACTCCCGTCTGTAGTCTTCGCTGAAGAAAATATTGTGGACTCCCAGTTCAGAGAAGGTTCGATTTATTCCCCAATAGAAAACCAATGCTGAGGAGGAGGGTGGAAGCCTCCGGTATCGTTTTGCTAGCGGGGCATCCGGGTCATCCAGCAGTTGTTCATAGAGTGTGAGGACATCAACATCTGAAACCACGGTGGATGCTGGAATTCGTTCACCCTCAATTTCTATGTACCCGGTACAAACATCAATATGAGTTACTTCTGTATTGGTATGTATTTCGACTCCGAGTTCACGAGCAAGTCGTTCCATTCCCTCAATAATTCCGTATATGCCATTTGCTACCCCGTAACCGCCTAATCCATGTTCAACATAACTGATGTTATTGAGAGTTGCAGGAGCTTGGTATGGGTCAGATCCGTTGTAGGTGGCATACCGGTTGAGAAGTTGTACCATTCTCGGGTCTCGAAAGGAGCTTTCCTGTGCAGCATTCATGGTTCTCATGAGGTCGATAGATCCGATTCTCATGAGTGAGTAAAGAGTCTGTCTTGAAAGGTATGTGGAGCTGCGATGAAGTGACTGTTCAAGAAAGACACGGTGGGTGAGATCCCATATTCTCTTTGCATATGAAAAATATCTTCTCAGCTCCTGTTCGGTTACTTTAAGATGAGCTGTGAGAGTGGGAATGAATTTTTCTAAAATGTCACTTGCAAAATGGGTATGATCGGCAAACTAGTAGTGTGTGATTGGAGAGAGAGGAACGAGGTCAATATAGTCCTCAAGACGTCTTCCTGCTTGAGCGAATAGTGTTTCAAATACATACGGTAATGTGAGTAACGAGGGGCCGGTATCGAATCTGAAGGCACCTATGGTTCTGGTATTCGCCTTGCCCCCTAGACGATCTTGCTTGTCATAGAGAATTACGTGGTAATCGTGTGCGGCAAGTGAGATGGCTGCCGATAATCCACCAAAGCCACCCCCCACTATATGTATGGTATCGGCGGCACTCATTACTTACTCCGTTTTCCTGCTAAGATGTGACCGGCTTTTTCATAGCTGACAAGATAAAATCCAAGCATGCCGATGTTGTAGAAGAGGTCCTCTAATGGTATGGATCCTATACGAATATTCCATATTGCCTCGGAGTTGTAGAGAACAATCGGCATTCCGGTGAGTATTCCGTTCACCAGCAGGAAGGCAATGGTGGAGAGGAGAAAGAACCATAAGGTATGAATTTCCTGAAACAGGTTCGGTTGTACAGCCAGTACGACAGCTATCCAGACAGCAAACGATAATAAGGCCAGTACAGTGTATTCCTGATCACGAAATACTACGGCGACTATGATGCAGAGCACACTAGTTACTCCACCGCACACTCCAACCACCAGCGTATGGCTGTGCCTTTTTGCAGGGAAATAGGATCGAACCACCTCAAAAATAAAGATACATGCATAGGGAACCACAAAGAAGAATAACCACTCTCCAAGAGGTAAGCCAAAAAGTTTCCATGATCCGGAGAACTCTGGACTAAACCACCAGTCTCCTCTTTCTGCAGCCCACACGTCCCAGGCAATATAGATTGCACTAATGGGAATCATGGAGAGAAGAAGCTGTTTCCATTTTGTATGGAAAGCGACCCGCTTGTCGAATGACAGTGCTAACGGAGCCACAATCACACCTATGGTAATCATGAGATAGAGATTCACAAAAACCTCCCGGTTGCAAAGGTAACCATTTTGTATACTTGATTGTACGGTAGCATGAATTTCTTAAAATGTGTTCAAAAATCTTGTACTGTCTAGCTATGAAAAAGCATGTTGTGGTTATCGGAGGCGGCTTCGGTGGTCTCTCGATTGCAGCCTTATTGGCTAGGGATGGATGGGATGTGACAGTAATCGAGAAGCTTGATGATCTCGGTGGTCGTGCACGTCACTGGAAACATGATGGATACACATTTGATCTTGGCCCATCCTGGTATCTCATGCCGGAAGTGTTTGAGAGATATTTCTCTCTCTTCGGTAAAGAGAGGAAGGATTACTACAATTTGCTACCGCTGGATCCCTATTACAAGGTCTTTTTTGGCGATGGAGACACGGCACAGCTCAGCCCAAGAAAAGAGGAGAATATCGCTCTGTTTGAATCTTTCGAACCAGGTGGTGGAGAGGCTCTTTCTCGGTATATGCAGCAGGCAACCTACAAATACACAGTAGCTATGAAGGACTTTCTGTACAAAGAGTATAAGCATCTTGGTGAGTTTTTTAACAAGAGAATTATGACCGAAGGATTACGATTAGGCATATTCAAGAAACTCGATAAGTTCGTGGGAAATTATTTTGATGACAGACGAGCCCGGCAGATTCTTGAATACGCCATGGTATTCTTAGGAACGAATCCGGTGGATGCACCTGCAATCTACTCCATTATGTCCCACGTCGATTTAGAGCTTGGTGTGTTCTTCCCCGATGACGGTATGGCTGGAGCGGCACAGGGATTTGTAAAACTGTGCAAAGAGATGGGCGTGAGGCTGGTTACCGGGGAAGAGGTTACCGAAATTGTTACAGAACAGGGTAAAGCTATTGCTGTTCAGACGACAAAAGATCGATATGCTGCAGATGTGGTGGTATCGAGTGCTGATTATCATCATATCGACACGGCTGTATTGAGTACTGCTGACTCACAATACTCTAATCGCTATTGGGAAAAGCGTGTTGTTGCCCCCTCTATGTTCATTGTCTATCTCGGTATTAATCGTAAACTGAAAAATCTTGAGCATCACAACCTCTACTTTGCAGAAAATTGGCATACACACTTCGACACTATCTTTAAAAATCCCACATGGCCGGAAAAACCCTGTTTCTACCTCAGCTGCATTTCAAAAACAGACCCTAAATCGGCACCTGAAGGGGGTGAAAATGTATTCCTCCTTGTTCCTGTGGCACCTGGCCTGGATGATTCTGATGAACAAAGAGACCGGTATCTCGCTCACGTGCTTGAACATGTTAAGCAGGTAACCGGTGAGGATCTCACTCAGGATGTCACCGTACAGCGCGTATATACACACCGTGATTTCATCGAGGATTATCATGCCTTCAAAGGGACTGCACTTGGACTTTCACACACACTTTTTCAGACTGCTGTTTTTAGACCCACGCACCGGAGTAAAAAAATTACCAATCTCTTTCACACAGGACAATATACCCATCCAGGAGTAGGAGTTCCCATGGTACTCATCGCATCAGAGATTATTGCAGAGGAAATAAAGAATTCCTATGGTTCATGAGCAGCACGAACAAATATTTCGCACAGGAAGTAAGACCTATTATTTCAGTTCCCGGTTCTTCCCCAAGAAAGTCCGGGATGATGTCTACATACTCTATGGGTTTGTACGCGTTGCCGACAACTTGGTAGATGATCAGCCGGTAGACCCACAGAATTTTTCTGCCTTCAGAGCCCGGTACGAAGAGGGATTTGCATCGGGGAAGCCGACTGGAGATCATATTATTGATGCTTTTCTCGATCTGCAGCAGCGAAAAAACTTCGACCCGAAGTGGACCGAAGCGTTTCTCGATTCCATGCAGCATGATCTCGTTAAATCCACCTGTGAGACATTGGATGAAACGCTCGAGTACATTTATGGTTCTGCAGAAGTTATTGGACTTTTCATGGCACGTATCATGAATCTCCCAGAGAAAAGTTTTGCTGCTGCATCGATGCTCGGGCGGGCAATACAGTACATCAATTTTCTTCGGGATATTCAAGAGGATAATGGCTTGGGAAGGCGCTATTTACCCCTTACTGGAACATCGCTGACAAGCCTTTCCGAGGCTGAGGCGATTAAACATCCTGATGAGTTTGCACGTTTTATTCGGACTGAAGTTGAGCGGTATCAGACATGGCAGAGGCAAGCTGCTTCAGGATATCGGTATATTCCTCGGCGATATCGCATTCCTATTATGACCGCGGCCGATATGTACTGCTGGACAGCACAGAAGATAGCACAAGATCCTACTATCGTCTTTAGAAAGCGATTAAAACCGAGCAAAAGTCAAATTATTCGAAAAGGTTTAGCACATCTTATAGGAGTAGCATTCAGATGCAACAGATAAAACTGATTCAAAAATGGGTGTTTCTCCTCCTGCCTATCTTTTATGCGGTGGGATTTGTTTCTCATGCAATCGATGCAACCTATCCGCTTATGCTCACGCTCACTCCGTATACCATATTTGGTACTGCCGTTATTGGATTCCTTCCCGATGTTCTTGCACGAAATAGCCGACTGCTTTTATGGGCAGCAATCACTTTCCTCTGTACCCTCAGTCTAGAAATCCTAGGTGTTGCAACTGGATTGATCTTTGGCAGCTATGTATATGGAAGTACCTTAGGACTCTCAATTTTCGGTGTCCCTGTTCTCATAGGTATAAATTGGACACTCATTATTATGGGTGCTCTAGCTCTCGTAAAACGGGTAACTTCCCATCCCCTTTTAGTCCCACTTGCAACAGCAGCCATTACCGTAGCGTTTGACTGGATCATGGAACCGGTAGCCATTGCCCTCGATTATTGGACTTGGGCAGGGGGCGATATTCCGATACAGAACTATATTGCCTGGTTTGTGATTGCCTTTCTGTTTGCCCGTATGTATGAGGCTATGAAATTAAAAGAGACAAGCCCAGTTCCCTCCCTCATCGTGGGTGTGCAGGCTGTATTTTTTCTTCTGCTCAGAATCTTTGTAATTTAGCCTTGCTTTAGTACTTTTTAGTAGTTGCGTGAACCTGCTTCTTTGGCTAGGATTGATTCAGGGGGCGTATATGGAAGAAATCTATGTTACTGGACACCGTAATCCCGATCTTGACTCGGTAAGTGCCGCATGGTGTTACGCTCGGTTAAAGAACAGTGTAGATCCTGAACACACGTATGTACCTATTCGAGTAGGTCATATGAACGATGCTACAAAGAGCCAGTTTGAACAGGCTGGAGCTACGCCACCTCAATTTGTGCGGGATGTTCGGGCAAAGGTAGGAGATGTTATGACTACCGATTTCTGGTCATTGCACCCTCAAGATCCCGTGTACAGCCTCGTGACTATGATGCGAGAGCATCACTCTTCTGTAGTCCCGCTGATTGATGGAGATACGTACCATGGGCTGTTGAGTCTCGATGAGATTACAGCCTACTTTCTGAGAGAAAATGCTGAAGACCGTCCCAGTTACCGATTTTATCCGGGTAATTTCAGCAAAGTGATTCGTGGTGAGTTCATGCTGCAGAATGATTGTTCATCCTTCGATGCCTACATTATGACAGGGGCGATGGAGTTCGATGTGTATTGCAAACGCCTCGATACGCTCCTGCCAAATTTGCCACTTTTGGTAGTCGGAAACAGGAAACACCACATCGATTTCGCCGTAAAGAATCAATTTCCGGCTATCATTCTTACTGGATTGGAAGACGGTGAGGTCCTTGATGTAGATATCTCTTCATATAAGGGAATTATCTACAGATCGTATGAAGACACAGCGGAAACCATTCGGCTGCTTCGCATGAGTCTTCCGGTGAAACGATTAATTGCCGGTGAACCTCCCCGAGTTCTTGTGGAAGATTTGTTTGATGATGCAAAGCGTCTCCTCGCAGAATCTGATTTCCGTGGATTGCCCGTATTTGATGGTCAGCGGTTTGTCGGATTTGTAACTAGACGATGTTTCCTTGAACGCCCGCGGCGTAAAGTTATCATGGTTGATCATAATGAATTGAACCAGAGTGTTGAGGGGTTGGAGGAGGCCGATATTCTTGAAATTATCGACCACCACCGATTGGATGCAGAAAAGACTCAACGACCCATATTCATAGCAGCAGAACCGGTTGGAAGTACCTGCACCATTATCTATCATCAGTATCTCCGTTGGGGTATTGCAATTGATCCGCTTACAGCTCGTATGCTCATGGCGGGTATTATCGGGGACACGGTAATACTGAAGAGTCCAACCACTACTCACCATGATCGGATTGCCGTTGAGGCCCTTGCAAAAATTGCCGGTGTTTCAGATGTAAAGCGATTTGGAGAAAATTTGTTCAGTGCAGCTTCGGTCCTTACGAAAGCAGATCCGAAGAAAGTAGTTGAGGGAGACTTCAAGGTATATGAAGAGAACTCGGTGAGGTTCGGCATTGGACAGGTAGAGGTAACTACGTTGGAGCAGGTCGATGAGGTAAAAGAGGCCTATGTAAAACAGTTGAATTCCACACGGCGTGACCATGGGCTTGATTGGGCAATGCTCCTTGTTACCGATGTTATCAAGGAAGACAGTGTACTGCTCTGCACCGAATTCCCACGTAAAGAGAAGGCCCTGGTGTATCCGAACGAGTCTGCCGGGAAATATATCCTTAAAGGAGTCCTATCGCGAAAGAAGCAGCTGCTTCCAGAAATACTTCGTGTGTTGGAAGAGGGGTATTAGAGCGGTGCAATAGAGATGACAGATGGGATTGCTTTAATACTCTTTACTACCCGTTTGAAGTCATCTTCATTTGCAACTTCCATGGTAAAGGACCCGATAAGGCGGTCCTGTTCGCCGTCATCGAGACGTCCTTCAATCAGGTGACCCTTGTATTTCCGTATGGCACCTTCAATTTCTGCAAACAGATCCTGCGTTATGCGGCTAATGACTCTGAATCTTCGGGTGAGCTTAGGAACTGAGGTTTCCCACTCGACCTCAATGCTTCTTTCCTCAATTTCGGTCATGTTTTTGAGATTGTGACAGTCTTTTCGGTGGACTATGATGCCTCTTCCCCGAGATACATACCCGATAATTGCATCGCCTCGTCTGGGATTACAGCATTTTGCAAGCGAAATCATGAGATTTTTCTCATCACCGACTTTAAAGGTGAGTCGGCTCTCATCGAGAACAGTGCGGACAATTTCGCCTTCAGCTACAGGAGGTGCTGCTTCCGGTTGCTGTGGCTGTACCGGTTCAATTTTCTTCTTTGCGATAATATTTTTATCAATAATCAGGCTGTCATCATTTTTATTGAGCCATGAACGGATTTTTTTCCGGGCATTGGTTGTTTGTGCTAATCGGAGCCAGTTGATATTTGGGTGGGCATTAGGACTGGTGAGTATTTCAATTACCTGGGTGTTCTTCAGTGGTTGGCTTAGGGGAATGATGGAACCGTCAGCCTTCGCTCCAGTGGTCCGATTTCCTACTTCGGTGTGAATGTGATAGGCGAAGTCGAGAGCTGTGGCGTTCGCGGGAAGCTCAACAATATGCCCCTGCGGAGTGAATACATAGATGGTATCTTTGAGTAATTCGCCCTTTATGTCATCAAGGAAGCTCTCAGATTCCTCAATCTCGTTGCTCCAGGATTTGAGTTTATGCAAGATTCGGGTGAACTGCTCGCTGTCCCGCTGCATCCAGGTTCCTTCGGTAACGCCACTTTCTGCCTTGTAGACCCAGTGAGCGGCAACACCAAATTCTGCTGTTGCATGCATTTCCCGTGTACGAATCTGCACCTCGAGCAATCGACCATCGAGTGCCATGACTGTTGTGTGAAGGCTCTGATAGTTATTTGCTTTCGGCATTGCAATGTAATCTTTGAACCTTCCTTCAATTGGCGGCCAGAGTTTATGTACAAGTCCCAAGAGGGTGTAACATTCATTTACAGTATCGCAAATAATGCGAACACCGAGAATATCGCCAATCTCTTCAAGCTCTTTCTTCCGTTTCTTCATTTTCATGTAAACGCCGTAGGTATGCTTGGTACGAGATTGTACTTCAACGGAAGCTAGTCCCTGGTCACCACATGCTCTGTAGAGGATTTTTTCAATGCGTCCGAGGTAGGCAGTCCGTTCGCTTTTTTTCGATAACAGGTATTCTTCAATATACTGGAATGTATCCGGTTTTAATATTTTTAAAGACTGGTCTTCCAGTTCACCTTTCAGCCACGACATACCGAGCCTGTCGGCAAGCGGGGCATAGATGTCGAGAGTCTCATTTGCAATTTCACGCGCCCGAACTGGCGATAGATGTTTGAGAGTTCTCATATTATGGAGTTTGTCGGCGAGTTTTATGATGATAACCCGCACATCCTTGCTCATAGCGAAGAACATTTTGCGAATAGTCTCGGCTTCCTGCTGGCTCTTATTCTTAGCCTTGAGGGTGCTGATTTTCGTCTCACCTTCTACAAGGTCTGCAACAGTCTGTCCGAACTGTTCTACTAATGCTTCAAAGGTAACTGGTGTATCTTCAAGGGTATCGTGGAGAAGCCCAGCAATCACCGTATCTACATCCATGCGGATAGACATGAGAATTTCTGCAACTGCATAGGGGTGGATAATATATGGTTCCCCACTCTGTCTCTTCTGGTTTCCGTGCGCTTCACAGGCAAATACAGCCGCTTCTCGAATGCGATTCTGCTCAGCCTTGGTATATCGGAAGGCCTTTTGCACGAATCGGTTTGTTAGTTCCTCATACATTGTAGACTCCCCATACGACCCGCTGTAGTTGTGCAAGATCATATTCGCACGAGACTTGAGAAAATCCATGTTCTTTAAAAAGTGTTTGCACCGCTTCCACTTGACGATAGTCACACTCAATAAGGAGCACCCCTTCAGGGTATAAGTGATGAGGTGCTTGAGCTATGATGTCTCGAATAATTGCAAGTCCATCGGAGTCTCCACCAAGAAGGGCAAGAGCTGGCTCAGCTTTTACCTGCTTCTCTGTTTCTTCATACCAGTCAGGTGTGAGGTAGGGTGGATTCGAGGTAATAATGGAATATTTCTGGTCGATGAGAGCAGAAAAAAGATTGGATTGTACGAGATGTACAGGCCTTTCAAGAAGGTGCTCTGCATTCTCTTGAGCAATCTGCAGTGCCTCACGGGAAATGTCTGTAAGTGTGACTTCGGCATGTAAAGCTTCAGCAGCAACCGAAATGCCGATACATCCGGAACCAGTACAGAGATCGAGTACCGTTGGGCAGGTTAGTTTACGTATGTGCTCCAGAGTGAGTTCTACTAATGTTTCTGTGTCTGGGCGAGGAATGAGCACCTGTGGACTTACTATAAAAGTCCTCCCATAGAACTCACGCTTGCCGAGAAGATAGGCAACCGGTTGTGCCTCACATCGTTGTGACACGAGGTAGTTGTACTGTTGTACTGCTTCACTGCTCAGAAGCACCTCGGATTTTATGTAAAGCTGTTCGCGCGAAAGGCCGGTAATAGTGCTTAATAGAAGGGAGGCATCAAGAAGCGGTGTCTGTGAAACATGGTGCGCCTGAATTGCCTGTGTGCCGCTTGCTAGAGCTTCCCTTACACGCATTATTGCAACTCCTTAAGAGCCTCTTCTCCGGCGGCAAGCTTTAAAGCATCTACCACCTCTTCCAGCTGTCCTGCCATGATGAGCTCTAATTTATACAAGGTGAGGTTGATTCTATGATCGGTCAAGCGGTTCTGTGGGAAATTATAGGTACGTATACGTTCAGAACGATCTCCTGACCCCACTTGGTTTTTTCTATTATCTGCTCGTTCTCGGGCATTTTTCTCCTCTTCCATATCGTAGAGGCGTGATCGCAGCACACGTAGTGCTTTTGCCTTGTTCTTTATCTGAGATTTCTCATCCTGACAAATAACCACAAGACCTGTGGGAAGGTGAGTGAGGCGTACCGCACTATCGGTTGTGTTTACCGATTGTCCACCAGGTCCGCCAGAGCGCATCACATCAATTTTCAAATCTTCCTGACGAATCTCAATATCGGTCTCCTGTGCTTCTGGGAGTACAGCAACTGTGACTGCGGAAGTATGAATACGTCCTCCGGATTCGGTTTCAGGAACTCGCTGAACGCGGTGAACACCGCTTTCCCAACGGAGGTTTCCATATACATCTTTCCCGGAGACGGAGAAGATAATCTCTTTAAAGCCTCCGATTCCGGTTTCATTGGCACTCATGATTTCAATTTTCCACCGGTTACTCTCGGCAAAGTGGGTATACATTCTAAATAAGTCTGCTGCAAATAATGCAGCTTCGTCTCCGCCGGTTCCCGCCCGTATTTCCATGATGATATTCTTGCCTTCCATAGGGTCTGGTGGAACAAGGAGCATTTTACTCTGTGCTTCCAGCTGATCCCGTTCCTCTTTGAGCGTGTTGATTTCTTCCTTTGCCATCGTAACAAGCTCATCATCATCTTCCTCTTTGATCATCTCTTCAGCTGCAGCAATCTCCTCTTCAAGGGAGCGAAGTCTATGAAATGTCTCAATGATAGGTTCCAGATGAGATCGTTCCTGCATGATGGCACGATACTCGTCAAGATCTTTCATAATCTCTGGATCAGCGAGGCGTTTATCGAGTTCAATGAACTGTGGTTCAAACTTTTGCAGGATCTCTATCATTACTTTTCTCCTTACAGACAACCACCTCATTTCGCTGGTAGATACGGAAAAAAGGTGAGGTTCCGTGGGAACCAAGTATAGCGATTTCTTCTATCAGATGTCCAGCGTGGCTAATGTCCGCTTGTTTTCCTCAATCTTTTGTGGGGTAAGTGTATTCATGCGGAAAAATACTAAAGCTCCGAGAAGAAAGAATAGAGAGGGGATAGCTGCCATGTGCAGGCTGATTCCAAATTTTGCTGCATTGGAGGTGGGATCGGCACTGAAATTGGTCATCTTATGAACAAGCCAGAAGACCACCGCCTGGCTTGCATAGGAGAACCGCATGAAGAAAGCGCGGATTCCCATGAGTACGCCGTCGTCCCTTCGTTTATCAGAAACAACAATGGCGTCAACAATATCGGCCATAGCCGGACCCATAAAGGTCCAAAAGCCCCCAAAACCTAAGCCCCAAAGGGCCATCCATAGGGTGAATCCCATACTTGTTTTTATAAAGGTCATAGGAAATGAGAATACTGCCATCACCAACGCGGTAATGAGCAGCATGCGTTGATTATTCTGCAGTCGTCGAGCTACCCATGCCCAGCCTGGAATGGAAATCAGTGTTCCTATAAGCATGCCAGCGAAAATTATGGTGGTTCCACTACTTGGTACGTTCAGGATGTAATCACCAACATAATGGACTGAACTGGTCATGCACATAGCTCCCGATTGGTAGAGAAACAGCAGGAGAATAAATGCTAGCAGGTCCCGATGCCTAAGAGCTCGAGCCATGGAGGGAAAGAAGGCATGTTCCTTACTCGGTTCTTGCTCCAATTGGTGCTGGTGCTTAATAAATCGAGCAATCATCTCCTTTGTTTCGTGTATGCCGGGAACGATGAGAAGGATTCCTCCCACGGTAAAGGCTGCAACTGCCCACCCGCTTGTAAGGTAACTTCCAACATCGCCATACGAGAAAAACAGTGGAGGGATTACAAATCCAGCTGCTACACCGAGGACTCCTACAGCGGTACTGATTGCGGCTGCTTTGGTTCGTATTGCCTGAGTACGGAATTTATCGGGGTAGACCGACTGATAATTTACTTCCCAAAGTGAGTAGCACCCATCGAACAGACATATTGTGATTACCATCCACAGAAAGACTGGAAGTGGCTGTGTTGCAGCGTTTGCCTGCCACGATTCAGGTACTGCAAATATGAGCACAAAAAAGAGTGCACTAAGTAACAGTCCAATGATAATCCACGGGAATCGTCTGCCGAAGATGTGAGAGAAGGGAGCTCTCCGGTTTGTTACGAATCCTATTACCGGATCATTAATAGCATTCCATAGTGAATAGATAATGGTGGCAATGGCTGCATATCCTGCTGATAGCCCAATCTCCGTTTCGTAAAACTTAAATACGATAGCCCCAAAAGCTCCAGTAAGGAATTCTGCTAGAAACTTTCCCACACCGTACGAAGCCATTATGCCCGAGTTTATTCGCTGTTCCTGTATCATCCGTGGACTCCCTTTACAAAATGAAAGCACGAATTTCTCAGAACAGCAAGTATTCTTGTCTAGACAGTTGACTAAGGTTGAATCTGCTCGTACCTGACTACCATATGAACTACAGCGTGAGAAGCCTCTTCGTTTGCTATGGTGTGGGCAATATCGGCATGGTAAGCGAGGAAATCTCCTTTATGGAGCTTTGTCGCATTCTCTCCCGCAGTCACGGTAATGGTACCCTTGGTTACTGTGAGGAATTCTTCTGTATGTGGAGCATGGGGTTCACTGGTGAGTGCAGTATGGGGTTCGAACTTCAGAATATAGATTTCGAGATCTCCTGCCATCTCCAAGGGAGAAAACACCTGAATCGTGACACCATGCTCATCGGTATTCAGTTCCTGAATTGCCTCGCTGCGATTCACCGAAAACTTTCTCTTAGGGCGGTCGGTCGGATCAAGTAAATCATGAAGATCTACCCCAAGTCCTCGCGCAATCTTCCATACCGTTGCTACGGTGGGGTTCACTTTGTTCGATTCAATCTGGCTGAGCATGGCTTTAGATACACCTGACCGTTCACTCAGTACATTCAGTGTGAGATTTCTCGTTGATCGTAACTTCTGGATATTTTTTCCAATCATAGGAGGATGCTCCATCGGTGTACTCCATTAAGTTTGACATATCAAATATTGTTCATTATACTGAACACGCTTATTGTAGGGTGAGGATTTGTACTTGTCAATAAGCGTTTCTTGTGAGCAGCAGGGTAGCTGGAGGGGATATGAAGCATATACTGATTACCGGAGCTTTTGGTCAACTGGGTTCTGAGATTGCCATCCGCTTACGACAGCTCTACGGCAGTACGAATGTGATCCTTACAGATATTCGTAAACCCGTCTCATCTGAACTTGTTGATGATGGACCATGGTATCTTGTGGATTGCAGAGACGGAGCGACTCTTTCCAAGATTGTCGGTAATCATCATATAGACACCATATTTCATCTTGCGGCGATTCTTTCGGCAACCGCAGAGAAGAACCCGCAGCAGGCTTGGGATATCAATATGCACGGGCTCATGACCGCTTTGGAGATAGCTCGTGAACATCATTGTGCTCTGTTTACCCCCTCATCCATCGGTGCGTTTGGACCTTCAACTCCTAAGAAGTTCACCCCTCAGGATACCGTGCAGCGACCTACATCCATCTATGGAGTGACAAAGGTGGCGGGAGAACTCCTGTGTGATTACTACTACCATAAATATGATGTTGATACTCGAGGTGTACGATACCCTGGAATTATCAGCAACCTAACTCCTCCCGGAGGTGGAACGACCGACTATGCAGTGGATATCTTCTATGCCGCACTGGAACATCAACAGTATGAGTGCTTTTTGCGGGGAGATACCTATCTCGACATGATGTATATGCCCGACGCTGTAGAGGCAGCAATCCAGTTGATGGAGGCAGATGCTGCTCATTTACGGCATAGAAATGCTTTTAATGTGGGAGCCATGAGTTTTTGCCCCGAAGAGCTAGCTGCATATATTAGAACACATATACCCGAATTTACCATCAGCTATCGTATAGATCCGGTGAAACAGGCGATAGCCGACTCATGGCCCGACTGTTTAGAAGACTATGCAGCACGAGTTGAGTGGGGATGGAAACCCTCGTATGATATTGCCCGTATGACAGCCGATATGCTTTCTACACTGAAAAAACGAAAAATGGAGCAGAAATTACGACGCTAAGGAGTCAGCAAATGGTATCAGAGACGTTGAGAAAAGAGTTAGATCAATTTATTGAGGAGTTACACGATAGCGGCTTATTCAAGGATGAGCGAATTTTGGAGAGTCCTCAAGGGGCGACAATCAAAGTAAAAACGTACCCGGTACGAAATTTTTGTTCCAATAATTATCTAGGTCTTGCTAACAACGAAAAGGTTGTTGAAGCTGCTTCGAAAGCGATGGAGCATTGGGGATACGGGCTCTCTTCGGTTCGATTCATCTGTGGAACACAGCAGATTCATAAGCAATTAGAGGAGGCGGTGACCAGGTTCCTTCGTACCGAAGATACTATTCTGTTTTCAAGCTGCTTCGATGCGAATGGCGCTGTCTTTGAACCCCTATTGGATGAGAGGGATGCGATTCTGAGCGATGCCCTGAATCATGCCTCCATAATCGATGGGATTCGTCTCTGTAAAGCTGAGCGCTACCGGTATGATCATAGTGATATGCAGATGCTGGAGGAGAAGCTTAAAGTTGCACAGCGGCACCGACGACGCCTTATTGTAACCGATGGAGTGTTTTCCATGGATGGTGATATTGCGAAGCTTGCCGATATCTGTACTCTTGCCGAGCAGTATGATGCACTTGTTATGGTGGATGATTCGCATGCGACTGGCTACATAGGCAAACAGGGACGAGGTACATTGGAACACTGTGGAGTTGAGGGCCGGGTTGATATTGTGAGTACCACATTTGGAAAAGCTCTCGGTGGAGCAAGCGGCGGGTGTATAACCGGTCGTGCCTCAATTATTGCACTACTTCGGCAGCGTGCACGTCCGTACCTTTTTAGTAACACTATTGCTCCGGCAATTGCGGGAGGAACGCTCAAGGTCATTGAGCTTCTCGAAAAGGATAATCCCTATAGAGAGGTAACTATGGAGCGTGCTCGGCAATTCAGAAAGAGGATGAGTGAAGCACAATTCGATCTTGTTCCGGGAAAGACCGCGATTGTTCCGGTTATGCTGTACGATGAAAAAAAAGCAGTCGCTATGGCCGATGCTCTGCTTAACGAGGGGATATACGTGATTGGTTTCAGCTACCCGGTAGTTCCTAAGGGAATGGCCCGAATTCGAGTTCAACTCTCTGCAGCCCATACCTACGAAGATGTTGAAGCTGCTGTGGAGGCCTTTATTCGAGTACGTGAGGCTTTACACTGGATTCATGCGTGAGGGTACCGAATCCCAATTCGTTCGCATACAGCTTTCCCCCACATTTCCAGGTCTTTCATAACGTGCTTCTCTTGAGGTTCTGTATCTTTGGAACTCATCCGTTCTGCAATTTTTCGGGTATAGAACTGGAGATTCACCAACGTACCACCTGGAGGATTGTATAATCGTTCAGCACAGAAGCTCTTCCACCGTGACCGCTGCTCATCATCGAGTATTTCGGGCCAGTTTCGGCAGAGATAGCGCCAGAGCATCTCATGAGCTCGATTATCGTCAAAGGTGAATCGGTGTTTCCACAAATCTTCGGGCTGCATGGATCTGATTTCATCGAACCTCTTGGCATCGCCTGCTGAAAAGAACCCGGTATAGATAGATAGATCTACATCATCAACCGGTGGATACTCTTCAAAATCGAGAGCCATCCGTATATGAGTTGCTACGATAGGGTGTTCCAGAATCTGCTTGCGACGCTGTTCACAGAGCGTCACATCCAACCCAAGACGGTCTGGAATAGTGGGATCTTCGTTGAGTATACTGAGCGGTGAGAGAAATGGAGCTTTATTGATAGCTACCCTATAGATTCCTGGAACTTTCAGCAATCGCTCCGATGCCGATGCGATGCGAGGCAGATTTGCCAATAAATCGGCAGCCTCCGTGAGTGATTCTGTAGTTTCCCGAAGGGTTTCTTCGATATCTGTCTTGTTTTGCAATGCCCTTCTTGCCTTTTGAGCTACCTCTCGGAAATGATCTTCTGTCTTCCGTATTGCTTCTAGTTCTCCAAATGCGTGGGAGGCTGAAATAAGAAGTGAGGGGTCATGTCTGAGATCAAAAACACAGAGTGTATTGGAATTTCTTGTTCCACCGATAATTGGCATAACGATGGTAGAACACCCCTCCTGCCGGGTAAACTCAGCAGCAGTGTAGAGCATTGATGGTCCTAATGGAGTGGGGAGCTTTTGCTTCACCTGTTTTTTATCGCGAAGTCCGAGGTAATAGGTGAAGAGTTTCGGCTGTTTTTGTTTGATAAGTCGGGCAAGTCCTAGAGTCGCCCACACGTCACTCATGGCATCGTGTGCCTGCTCATGTGAAATTTCGTTAGCTTCGGTGAGGTCGGTTAACTTAAAAGAGGGGCGACCTGAATTGGGTTTTACCGGCCAGGTAATACCTTTTGGGCGAAGATCGTGAGCTGCTCGTACGAGATCCAGAATATCCCACCGGCTCCGTCCTTCATCGTACTCTCTCTTGTAGGGGTCAAAGAAGTTCCTGAATAATGCATTGCGAATGAATTCATCATCAAACCGGATAGTATTGTACCCGACAGCACACGTACCACGTTCACTGAACAGTGAGTTGATTCTTGAAATAAAATCCCGTTCAATCAGACCTTTCTCCTGTACCTCTTGTGGAGTAATTCCGGTAATTGCACAAGCGAGTGGATCCGGGAGATAGTCATCACTCAATTTACAGTAGAGTATCACAGGTTCTTCAATGACGTTCAGGTTAAAATCGGTACGCACTCCAGCGAATTGTGCGATTCGATCATACCGGGAATTCAATCCAAAAGTTTCCAGATCATACCAGAAGAAAGTTTCGCTGTGTTTCATGTTACCAATGTAGCATAGTCTTGTTTATTTTGACAGGTATATACCGTCCTATCCCATCTTCCAAGAGGTCCTTACGCATGCCGAAAAGGAACGTGTTCATCGTATTTCTGTTACTTGTATGTATGATTTCGGGGCTATCTGCTGTTCCTCAGGATAACGAGGTAAAGGTGGCACTTCAATCACTCCTAGTGGCTAGTGCCGCGACAACGGCTTCGAGCCACCTCTCTGATATTCCCTCTTTTGAGACTGCTCAGTTTGTATCGGATGCTACATTCTCACAGTTTTCACTTACTATGGATAAAGCAGATATCGGATATCTGAGAAGAGTAGTGCTTGAGAGTCCTCCGCCCGCAGCTCCGCGGCAGATGGGATTTCTAGAGGCTTTATTTACTTCGGTAATCAGGGTTATTCCCGATTATAATAAGATGGTTGCCTATTTACGACCTCAGGCACTCATGGAGGGTGAAGTCATCCTTACCGGTACTATGGATGCAATTCGACTTGCAGCTCCCTATCCATTTCGTTACGAGGGATCCGGAAGCGTTATTGTTGCGGGTTCACGAATCACAGAACCTTTCACTCTCACGTTCTCGTTTATCATTCCTCTGGAAGGCCCCGCAGCATCCTCAATCATCCCGATTGAAATACGGGCAGATGGCGAGGACTTTCTTTCTGTGGCTCAATCACTCTTTCCTGTTCCCACGGGAGTTGATATTACAGAACAACTCAAGCTTGTTTTGTAGTGTATACAAGCTGGACAGATGCCGTATGGTAGCCTAATATAGAGAGACCACATACCCTTGGGGGCTAAGATGAAACAGATAGTCGCACGAACTGAGTCGTTTCTCCACGAGTGGAAAATCGCACCGGACACACTGGATATGCACGCATGTTGTGATGATTTTCTCAAAGAGATGGAAGTTGGACTGCAAGCGAAAGGAGCTGGCTCGCTTGCCATGATCCCTACCTACACTCAGGCAGATACCAATATTGAGACAGGAAAGAAGGTTATAGTGCTCGATGCCGGTGGGACTAATTTTCGCACCTGTGTGGTAAGCTTCGATGAAGATTTGAAACCCACCATCTCCTCCTTCACAAAAAGTGGGATGCCCGGAGTACAGCGGGAGGTTTCAGCACGGGAATTTTTCTCAACTCTAGCCGACCAGGTTGAGCCGCTCATTCATGAGAGCGACAACATTGGATTCTGTTTTTCGTATGCAGCCGAGATTACTGAACAGGGTGATGGTATACCGCTTGTCTTTTCCAAGGAGGTAAAAGCTCCTGAGGTCATAGGTATGCCGGTTGGGAAGTCTCTCATGGCAGAACTTGCACGAAGGGGACATGATGTATCGAACAAGCGGGTTGCAGTCGTGAACGATACGGTCGCTACGTTGCTTGCGGGAAAAGCCTCTCCCGATTCCACTTTGTACGATGGCTATATTGGCTTCATACTTGGTACCGGTACGAACACCGCTTATGTAGAACGTAATGATGCGATTGGGAAGTTACCTGAACTTACCAGCGGAAGTCAGATAATTAACGTTGAGTCGGGGAATTATGACATAGTCCCAGGAGAGCTCGACAGGCGATTTATGGATAGTACAAAACAACCGGAGAATTATCACTTTGAAAAGATGATCAGCGGAGCCTACCTCGGTTCGTTCAGCCAAGTTGTTATTGAGGAGGCTATTGCTGAGCGCCTTCTTTCTGAGGAATTTGCTGAGCGGTTCTATACACTGTATCCAATGAACACTACCCGCATGAGCAACTACCTTGAGATGCCTCATAATCTTTCGTATGATCTAGTGTCCTGCATTTATCATGAAACTGATGCTACGGCTCTGTATCTCATACTGGATGCAATCATTGCACGAGCAGCGAAGTTGACTGCAGTAAATCTCAGTGCTGCTGTGTTAAAAACAGGGTACGGAACCCAGCCGCGATATCCTATCTGTATTAATGCCGATGGGACGACCTACTACAAGACGAAGAATCTGGCACGCTATACCGAATACTATGTGACTGAATTTTTACACAGGAAGCACCATCGCTATGTTCAGTTCATCCATCTCGATAATTCACCGACAATCGGAGCTGCAGTAGCTGGACTGTCGTTAATCTGAAGAACTCTTTTGTGAAGAAATTTCTGCATCTGCACGGGCAATAAGGTCACGGTGCCAAAAAAGAAGGTAGTCGTGACGTTTTTGGTCGTGTCCTAAGGCATCGGCCATAATACGAAATACGGGTTCTGTACCGCTCCCACGCATCCAAATAAAATCGGTATCGTCTCCTAGTGCATTACTGAATATAATTTTTAGACCTCCACGCATAGGTGGAGTACGAAAATCTGGACCCATTCCTTCTTTGCATGAGGTTCCTTCGGTCTGCTCCTCTCTCCAGCCACAGATGCCGAATGTATTTTCCAACTCATCCGTGCGTTGTGCATAGTCGATTACAAACAGTCTCTCATATGCTGCTTTCAGGTCGCCATGATTATGTGAGGTAATCTGCATGATAGCCTCTCGCGAGAATGCACCAGTGATAGTCCGTTGCGGTAGAGCAGCTAAAGCTCTTGAAAGTGTAGGAGATGTATGTGGAGGCAATGGCATACCGGTGATGGAAGCAAACCGTTCAGGAGAACTGAGAAGTTTAATGAGTGACACCAAGGTATTGAGTGGATCACGAACTTTTCCTGGATGGGTGATATTTCCTCCGTTGGAGCCCTCTCCTAGAATACGTACCGAGTACCCGCGAGACCGTACCTGTTGTGCAAGTCTTACCACATTGGCCTCTCCAACTTCGGCACGGAAGGCTGAGACACCCAGCCGATCAGCAATTGCATCTATCATGAGCGATGTAGGTCCATTTACCACGATTGCCTGCGGGACAGCATCTCTTTTGGACAGCGATAGCTCGATAGTAGCCACGAGGGCAAATAGTTCCTGTGCACCGAGAATATGTGTGGTATGTGTGTTTTCGTTATAGTAGACAATGTTGCCCCGATCTCCATCATTATCGGGTACATATCCCAGTATGAATGCGGGGTCTTTTTGATGTGCCTCTTGCAAGATAGTTCTACAGAGTTCAAGATTCTCTCCCTCCGGGATGATTGCGTGAGCGATATCTCGAGGAAGGTTATGCACAAAATGGGTTTTAATACCCAGTCCCGAAAGAAACTCCTTGTCTATACTTACACTGCGGGCACTGCCATTCAACTCTCCCACAATCCCTATAGGGTGCTGTGAAATTTCGTGTCGAAGCTGGGCAATAAGATCTCCATAATCCAGTTCATCCTCTGAATCGGCAGCAATATCGAGTACCAACCGTTCATAGGCAGCAAGAGCCTCACTCTTCTCGGATGCACAGTGATTCAGTACGATGCCATACCGCTCAGGTGAAACTGATGCACTGAGACGCTGCACAAGTGCAGGAGATTCGGGATCGGTGATTAGGGTTCTGAATGTGGCGATGATCTGTGTGGCTTCGATTGAGTCGAAAACACCTCCAGCAGAACCAAATTTAAATCCATTGTGCCCAATAGGATTATGACTGGCGGTTATGTAGAAGAATTTAGCCTGTTTTTGGTAGCTACTGTATGCCATGATTTCTGGAGCAGCGGTAATGAACAGGTAGCGCACATCTACATCGTGAGCGAGTAATATACGATTCACAATATTGGCAATTGCCGGCCCAGTAGGCCGAGTATCAATTCCCACAAGAACTTTCTTTGGATTACGTTCACGATAAAAGGATTCAGTGGCTAGTGCGATAAGATAGCGGTCCACTAGGGAAATTTCCGGTGCTGCATCTTCTTCATCTTTCGATTGAGCGAACACCTTTCGCCATCCCGAGGCACTGATTATCATCCGCTTATATTCCATTTCAAGTTCTTCGGTTGTAGGTAATGGTCCCTGAAGCGGATCTATTGCAATATCTGCAATAGGAAAGCCGGTGTTGGTATCGGTGTAAAGCATAATACTTGCCTCCTGAAGCGAGTATATCCCCCTTGTCTCCAGACGGCAAGACTGGTACTGTAGAGCCAGATGAAAACGGTAGCTGCGATTCACGATCTCTCATGTCATGCAAAGTCCTCACTGACTATAGTCATCCCCACACTCGCTGCATTACAGGTGGAAGCTTCGATTCTTCCCACTGCACTGCTATCAACGCAGACAGACGGCTTTGAGGGGTATGCGTATGAGGATCTCACCGATACTATGGAGGCTATAGTCGCACATTGGAAAACGTTGAACCTCACATTTCACGCGATATATTCGGGATTTCTCGGATCACAGCACCAGATTGACACGGTGGATGCTTTCATTACATGGCAGCGAGAACGAGGCGAAAACCCGATAGTGCTTATAGATCCGGTTATGGGGGATCAGGGGAAGCCCTACGGTCCTATGACCTCTGATCTCATGAATCGTATGAAGCACCTTGTTACTATGGCAAATGTAATTACTCCGAACGTTACTGAAGCTGCACTCCTGTTAGGAGAACCCTTCGATGCGAATCTCTCAGTTGATCATGCTGGCGAGTGGGCTCGACGGTTGAGCACTCTTGGCCCAGAACAGGTAGCTATCACCAGTGTAATGGATGACTCCGATGGCATTGTAGTTGCTTGGGATAATCATACACAGAGCGTTCACACATTTCGTCAATCGTATGCTCCCGTGTCGTTCCCCGGGTGTGGCGATTTGTTCGCAAGTATTCTCTGTGCTCTTCTGGTACGTGAGCTGCCGTTTGTCTCAGCTGTTGAGCAAGCTTCTGCTTTGGTGAGCAAGGCGGTGCATGCTTCGTGGCATGCCCATGTACCAGTGAGAAATGGCGTTGCAGTAGAGTATATCATGCGAGATCTGGTAGAGGTCTTTCCATGATTCTCATGGTTGCATCATCAACGGCAGAGCTTCAGAACTTGAACTGTCCAATTATAGAAGATGTGCACCATCCCCCTCAGCTACTTACAGAAAACTCTCCCATGATAGCTGTTCCTGTGGGTGTTGGATTGATTCAAGCTGCTTTGAACACCTATGAAGCTATCGTTCGTTTTCATCCGCAGTGGGTAGTAGGTGTGGGGAGCTGTTGTGCTATTTCACCGGAGGTGGCTGTAGGGGCCTTGATTATCCCATCAACGGTAATACATTACGGTATGGATTTGCGTCGATTCGGGCTTCAAAGAGGGGTGACGTTCTCGGGAACCAAAGAGCGCATTGGTGCACTTCCGGTAGACTCTTTGGTGCGATGGCCTCATGATGGTGTAGACACCTGGGAGGGAGTTCGCGTGTGGCAATCGGGGACTCTAGGCAGTGCCGACCGGTTCTCAACCTCTGCAGATAGTGTTTCTATGCCTTGGATGCGTGATACATTGCACCTCACTGCAATAGATATGGAAAGTTACGCTATGGTTGCGGCTGCTCGACAAGCACATACACCAATATCTATTATCCGCACAGTCAGTGATACGTGGAGTGGCGAACGAGCAGCATCGCTTTCGTCTCTGCTCAAGGAATCTTCTGTTCGTGTATGCAATCTTCTGGATGCTTATGGCGTGATTGTTTAGCCGAGAGAGAAATCACCAATTATCTTATACACCTTGCCATCTTTTACCACTGTGAGTTTCCGTTTAGGAAAGTGGATTGGGAGTTGTTCCCGAAGAAATGTAATTGCAGCATGTTCTATCTCTTGTCTATCAACAGGAGGCACCCGTTCTAATGTAGATATTTCTATGTCGACTAAATAGCCTCTACCGTGTTCACTGCCATACCCTAAGGTGAATTTTGTTCCGGTACTGAACAGACCATCGTATGCTACCCGTGCAGCTTTCCCCCGGGGTGGTCTGTTGGGATGCAATGGATAGCGATTACCGAATGTGTCCTCAAGAAAATGATCAAGATCATCGCAGAGGGCACGCATATGATTCTCCAGCACCTGTTGTTGTGGACTCATGAGACTCATCTGCTTCCCTTCTCGGAGTTTAGATTTCGTGTAATCGGTCGTGGAGGATGCATCTTCCTTTGTACCATGTGAGTACAGAAACGGTGAATTTCCTGCTCGTGGGATTGGTAAATCTTTTCTGCCGCCTGAATCATGTGATTCAGTACCTCTGGATCGGTATCGTCGAGTTTAATTTTTCTTTCTAAGTCGCCATGAATTCTCACATACTCCAGGTCACCGATTGCTGCTGCTATCTCATTGGATGTGTTCATTTGTGACGAGGCATATATTTTGTAGATAGGAGCACCCTTAGCTGGATCGAGCCAGCTCATGACCCCATTGCCTGTACGTTCCGGGTTAAGTTTGTATGGAGCACTGGAGGTGCTTAATGATAGTACATGAAATCGTTTAGCATCGGGATAGAGTCGTTTTGCCTCTTTGTACGCATAGAGAACCGGGTTATTTGCAACTACACCGCCGTCGATAAGTGAGATCGATCTTTTTTGATCGGGATCATAGATTGTAGTTGGGGAGAAATAGGTAGGAGCAGCACTGGTCGCTCGTGCTGCAATGCGAATCGGAACCTGCTGAGTTTTATAACTTGATAGAATATACGGGCGGTCGTTGCCATAGTCATAGGTGACCACCATGGTCGGAGTCAATGCATCCTCCATACGTGCATTACCAAAAATATTGGTCAGTAATTGATTAAATGAAATGTCATCGTACTTATGTGTAAAGAGCTGACCGATCATCTGCAATTGAAAGAGTGATTGGCTTCTGGGAAATATGATACTGCCGTAGGTAATATAAATATCCAAGATTCGTGCAATATCGGGTCCCGGATCAAACGAAGCAGCAGGCATTTCAGTAGTTCCGTCCTTTGATGGTGCATGAGTAGATGTTCGGTTCACCGAAAGGAGAGATCCATCACGATTTCGGCTGGTGAGGGCAAGTCCAATAAGCCCTCCAGTACTGGTTCCGCTAATGAGATCAAAGTGGGAATACAGTGGTCGATCATCACCGAGAGACCTGAGGACGGTCTCAATTTTTGTGAGGATTGCTGCCGGTATTACCCCACGCATTCCTCCACCATCGAGGCAGAGAATGTAGCGGTCTTCTGCGAGTCGTTTGAGTTCACGGTTCTTGAGATAATTACGTAGTCCCATAGTGATAAACATGGTATATTTAGCCGCAACGGTCAAGCAGAGAGGAGGTCTTGTGCGTATGCATGAGCAAGAAATTGGGTATAACTCGTGTTCCTTGTGTCCTCATGCCTGTTTGGTAAATAGGAGTCAAGGAGAGTTGGGAATCTGCGGAGAATCAGATACTATGCGAATTGCATGGGTCGGGTTACATCGCGGTGAGGAACCTCCGCTTATTGGTACACATGGGTCCGGAACTATCTTCTTTTCTGGGTGTCCGCTTCATTGTACGTATTGTCAAAACTGTCAGATCAGTGGCAGAAACTCGACTTTTGGCATTCCAATATCACATGAACAATTTGTAGAGACCCTACTCGATCTCGAAGCGATGGGGGCAGCAAACGCAAACTTGGTGACGGGAACACACTTCATTCCCGCTATTCGGGATGGAATTATAGAAGCGAGAACGAGGGGTTTTTCACTTCCAGTGGTGTGGAACTCCTCGGGATTTGAGTCGATTGAAGCTCTGAAGATGATTGATTCACTTGTTGATACCTACCTGATTGATCTGAAGACGCTTGATCGTTCGGTTGCAGCGACTTTCTGCGGAACTGCAAAGTATTCCGATTATATTGAGACAGTGATTACCTTTATTTGTGAGCGTCATCCAGAAACCTACGAGACAGAGCAGGGGATACGTGGAACCATTGTTCGTCACTTGCTCTTTCCCGGGACTTTGCATGCCACTGAAGAGGTTCTCCGTTGGTATGCACGTAATGCGAAAGATGCTGCCTGGCTTTCTCTTATGGTGCAGTTTGTTCCACCTGAAGGTAATGTGATGTTACCTGAAGTTGACAAGCAGACCTACGCGTACTTGGTAGATTTGCTTGAAGAATTGGAGATTGAGCATGGATTTATGCAGGAATTGGGCGATAATATCCCCTGGATTCCCGATTTTACCCGTGCCAATCCCTTCCCAGAATCATTTGCAGATCCCTTACCGAGTTTTCTTTCTCTAAAAGAGGCGTGGCAACAGCACGCTACCCAATGGTAGTTCCCTCGAAAAGTTCTCCCCGCAAGATTGCGAAGGTGTTCTCAATGTTTCGCCCGTCAGCACAGATTACCTGTAAGTTTCCTTCATGTGCCTCTTTTGACGCAATGGGGTCAAATGGGACGTTTTTCCCGGGGACCCAGGTGTCGCCCACCATATTTCGGAATTCCGGCCAACTGATACTGTCCAATGGAACAGCGGCAGGATCCTTTTTTGGATCTGCTGTATAGACTTTTGCAATATTTGAGAGGTTGATAACACGGTGTGCACCAAATCGTTTTGCGAGGTATACGGCATCGGTATCGGAAGAAAAACCGGGTTTCCATCCGGCTGCAACGAGGATTTTTCCTGAGAATGCAATGGGTGCGGTAGGGTCGATAACCAATGGATCGGAACAATATGGGGAGAAAAGAGTGCGAACCAGCGTTCCGTTTATGTGCGTCGCTGCGATACCAAGCCAATCCAGCAGATCAGAATCGGGGTCTTCAATGATTTCCTTATAAGCTTGCTGATATGTTCGAGCTGTAGCTCCACCACCGGTAACCAGGATAATCTTATGTTCAGGATAGGCTTTCAGATGTGCTTCCATAGCGGCAACAAATTGTTTCAAAAACATGTGGTCAACGGCTTGGGGAACAATAATCGAACCGCCAAGCGATAATACTGTAATGTCTTGCATAACGCTTCCTCCTCCCACAGAGTACCAGAATTTTGTAAAAAGGCCACTACTATTTAGTAGCAGATTCTGCTAGAAAAATGGCAAATAATCCTACTATGAACATCGCACACTACTTCTTACAATTTTTGTGAAGATTTCTAAAACGAGGTTATCGTAATGAAAAAATATGTGTATCCAGTAGGGCTGATAGTAATCTCTCTGATATTGTTTG
>Ga0334901_1001296_pt1 | contig 27278 bp, 13 predicted proteins | sample GraSluR3_MG_3_FD_207216 | JGI IMG/M metagenome (GOLD analysis project Ga0334901, IMG submission 207216) | Sludge microbial communities from methane-producing bioreactor in Wageningen University, Netherlands - Granular Sludge_15_08-R3 | ecosystem: Engineered > Bioreactor > Anaerobic >... | reverse complement strand
CCAGTCGCCCAGATACCAGTTCCGATAATTGGTGTTGGGCCACTGTTTCAACAGACCGTTAACTTGATGCATTTCAACGTATCCAAGCCAATGCTTCATCACCGGATAATATCTTTCCAGTAAACGTCTGTCTCCATAATTCATATAGGTCTGCCACGATGCAGTAATAATAAAACCAGACCAGTAAGGACCACCTCCAGCGCTGTATGGATTGGGGGCCGTATGAGGCATACTCCCATCTTCACGGATTACATCGGCCCAAGCCTGAAGCCAGTTGTTATAAAGTGGCCCCAGGTTAAACATCGTCTGCGCTGTCAAAGTGGATGCATTGCCATCACCACCATAACCGAGCCTCTCAAGCTGTGGACAATCGACGAAATATCCTCCGATAGAAAGGCATTGAAGCGTATACTGAACCATATCGTGGATGGCATTCAAATCTCTGTCCGAGCATTGAAATGAAGATGCCGTTTCGAAACCAGTACGGACAAGATGTGCCTTAATCGATTCAATTTCAGGGATCTCCTGTAATCCCGTAATCCTTATGTATCGGAACCCGTGATAATTAAACTTATTCACAAACATCTCATGTGATTCTCCGGAGGCAATATACTTGTCGTATATATGCTGGTCGTTGAAATTTTTCCCATTCAGGAGGAAGTCACAATAATCAATCTTGATTTCCTGTGATCTGTGTAATTTGGGAAAGTCAATTTCTACCCATCCAGTTAGGTTTGTTCCCATATCAATCAGAAAAGTATCGGGTGCAATCTCATTTACCGAGGCGGGAGTTATAGTGTGGATGATGCTATTCTGTTCCGTCATTTGTGGTGTTGCCTGATGTGCCAGCACTTCGGTTAGCGTAACCGGCCTCCAGGGGTTCTCTTTATTGTGTGTTATCAGATCTCCCTTAACCATTTCCCCATTTATTGTCTCTCCTCCAAACTGATGGGGACGCCAGGTACCATGACGGGTATAACTGCTTTCTCTCCCCTTCCAGTTGTGGTCTGTGGCCAAGATAACCTTACGAATATTGTTTTCTACCTTTTCTAACTGAGCCCTGACCACCGGTCCATTATTCACCACTCCTGGCAGCCCTTCAGTGTACCATCCGCTCCCCAACCAGATAATCAAATCATTTTTACCCTTTTTCAGGTAACTGGAGATGTCGTAGGTATTGACCAGGGAACGTTTATCAAACTGTGAGACAGCTGGCGTAAGCACCCCACAGCCCAAACGTTCTCCGTTGATATATACCTCGTGATATCCCAGTGAGTTGACATGCAGAAAATACGCTGCATCGGATTTATCTGCTTCAAAAGTGCTGAATAATTGAGGACATTCACTGTATCCTTTTTCACTGTTGAATGCGATAAAGGAAGCTTCCCATTCACTTTCGTCGAGCAACCCGATTGTGAATCTAGCTGGATCACTCCATGGTGACACTTCTCCTTTCTCATCCCAGATCCTCACTATCCACCAGGCTGCAGTTCCGGAGTCCAGTTGTTTACCCTGATAGGGAACAAACAGTGATGCAGCAGAATCAATTATACCTGAGTTCCACAGATCAGCTCTTTTTTCTGTTAGCCTTGTTACATTGCTGGCTACAATGACCTGAAAAGCTTTCTGTGAAGTCCCGTTTTTAGGGCTAATCGTTTTCCAACTAAAACAGGGAGTCTTAGTATCAATTCCAAGCGGATTTTGCAAATTTTCGCAACGCAGATCAGAAACTGTATTGAATTTATCTGAATTATATCCATAAGCGGTAATTGCAGTAATAAGGAAGTAAATGACCGATACCAGTCTCATAATGTTTTTCATATTATCGGTTATCAGTTGTCAGAGAAATGTTTGTTGATTCTTTATTAATCGAATGATGGAATTGTTAAACGCTCTCCATCTTTTAAAGCCGATTGATGTGCCACTATACCTGGCACTGTCATTGCGAGTGCCTGATAAATATCAACCTCTGGTATTCGGTCATTGGCTATTGCGTCTATAAATTCATGTGTTATAAAACAATGTGAATCGTCATGCCCACTTGCATGTCTCAAAGGTTCAGGAAGAACGTCCGTCTTCCACCAATCGATATCAGGAAACATTTCAACAATGTTTTCAGTTACATTAAAGCCTCCATCATCCTTTGCTATCTTAAGACCTGTTTTCACAAGTACTGAACTGGACATATTACCGTGAGACATGACAACGCTCGTTTTATCGCCATGCCATTCACCACGTTCAGAACCTCGTAAAGCTCCTTTCCAATTAATTTCTACAGGAAAGGACAGTCCATTGCTCGTTTTAAAAATAGCAGATTCGTTCCAGAATGGATTATTGTACTGATTCTTTTGAAGTATTGGGTCGTTATCTCCCCACCCAATGCAGGAAACATCAGTTAATCGTTCTCTTGTTAACCCAACAACGAAGCTGGTACAATGAGTAGGATACAACATCGGTGGCAAAGCGTAGCGCCATGTCTTTTTACCATTTTCAATATATAGCGTTTCAAGTCCTGGATGATTATATTGGGCGGCATAACTCATTAAATTACCAAAAGATTGCTCATGATACATATTCTTTACTGTAATCATACTTTGTCTCCATACACTCGTTTCTGCCATCATATAAATCAGTCCGCTCTTTTTCACAGCTTCCATTATTGCATAGCACTCATCAAGATTCATTGCTGCTGGGACAGCACATAGGACATGTTTCCCGGCATTGAGTGATGCAATCACATGCTTTGCATGATCAGGAGCACCTGTCGCAATAAAGACCGCATCAATATTGGCATCTTTAATCAGTTTTTCAAGCGATTCATAACTTTTAGAACAGTGATATGTATTCATCAAGGCATTTCTACGCTCTGGATTGAGATCACTTACTGCTTCAACGATACAACCTGGATGTTCATGAAATTGAAATGCTAATCCAAATCTCCCTCCAATAATGCCAATTTTCACTTTCTTAATTCCTTCTTTTCTTTGAGAGAAAATACCATTTGGAGACAATACCATTGCCGCTGTTCCAATTCCTGCATTCATTATAAAATTACGTCTATTCATACGATTCATCGTCTTGTTATTTGTTTTGAACAGGTATATAATTTGTTAATTCTGAAACGTTAATTTTAATAAATTACATTCGTTTTATTTGCTTTTATTTACACGAAATTGATAATCTCCCGACAGGAGTTTCATGATCACTTGCCCGTTTTTTTCTTCCAGGATCTCAATATACTGTGATGATGCAAGTGGTTTATTCCCTTCCCGGATCAGGTCGGTACTACTTGCCGGTAAGTACAATGTTGCAGTGCAGTTGGACGGTACTTTGAATCGATAGAAGTAATGGTTGCTGTTAATCTGCCATTCACTTTCTATTCTCCCATAGGTTGAGTCGTAGTGGCCTTTAGCCCAGGTCATTTCCTCTGTTGGATCAGGTTTGGGCTGCAGTACAAAATGTTTGAAACCAGGGTGGTTCTCATCTCTTTTTATACCCAGAGAATGGTTGTACATCCAGGATCCAATTGCCCCAAAAGAGTAGTGGTTGAATGAGTTCATGGAGTTATTGCCACTGAACCCATTTTCTTTGGTATAGGAGTTTAGTCGTTCCCAGATTGTAGTGGCTCCCTGTTCCACAGAATAGAGCCACGATGGGTAACCGGTATGCTGAAGAATCCTGTAAGCTGTTTCTGTATGGCCCAGGTCGGATAAAACACTGTTGAGCCATGCTGTGCCAATAAATCCGGTCATAAGTGAATAGGGAGCATAGGTCTCGTCCTCCTTTCCCTGACTTGTGTTTTGTATACGTGCTATCAACTGCTTCATCACTCGCTCTTTTATTGTATCGTTACAGATGTCAAATGCGAGGGGGAGCAGGTAGGAGGTCTGTGTCCCAACTGTTTCCCCTTTCCGATGGGGTTCTCTGAATCCCGAGTGAATGGTCTTCCCACTAACCGGGTCCAGATAGGTCTGATTGAAAAAATGCTTCCTTTCGGCTAATAGCTGACCGAACCAGTCTGCATCGTCCTGTTTATGCAAAAGTGTAGCTACACGATGCATGCGTTGCAGGTCGTAGATAAAATAGGCTTCCCAGAGCAGGGAGTTGTCGTTTTTCTCCTGTTCCGGTCCCAGCCAGTCGCCCAGGTTCCCTTCGGTCATGATCCCTGTCTCCGGATCGATGTATTGCAACAAGTAGTGGATATATGACTTCATCGCCTCATAATGCTCTTCGAGCATCCTTTTATCATTGTATTGCATGTAACTCTCCCATGCCACCGTGATGCCAGCGCTGCCCCACAGGATCCCCCCGAATCCTCCGCCAATGGGTGCCACATCAGCAAACCGGCCGTCTTCACGTTGTGTGTCACGCATCGCCATCATATGACGACGGAGAAACTGAGGCAGATAGGCCAGATAGGTGGCTGTGCGTGAAAAGACCGAAATATCACCGCTCCAGCCCATGCGTTCGTTGCGTTGCGGACAGTCGGTGGGGATTGACAAAAAGTTTCCTTTGCTCGACCATGTGATGTTCTCCCACAGTTTGTTGATCTTCTTGTTGGAGGTCTCATAGTTCGATGCAAGTTCATGAACGGAACTCAGTACCAACCCTTTTACCGCATCCAGTGGTATTGGCTGATCGATTCCAGTGATTTCTATGTAGCGATAGCCATGGAATGTAAACCGCGGTTGGATATATTCCTTGCCTCCCCTAGTGATATAGGTATCTTGCGCCAAAGCCCCTCTGATATTCTCCAGCATGATCATTCCTTCATTCTCTTTGAATTCGGGAAGATCAGGGTACTTGACCTCTGCAAAGCGCAATTTGATCTGTTTCCCTTTAGGTAGCCCCATCAGTTCAATGCGGGGTATACCCACCATGTTTTGTCCCATGTCGTATACAAACACCCCGGGTCTGACCTCTTCCATGTTAAGAGCAGTCAATTCGTCGATTTTTTTGACCGTTTGTCCCTGTTGACCTATCAATTTCAGATTCGCGAAATCATTCACAGCCGGCATCTGATGCTGTTCAATGACTCTATCGTAGACAATGTTTTCCGGCTTGATTTCAATTGCCTTTTTCCATGCAGAATCATCATAGCTGCTTTTGCTCCACCCATCAATAAGTGTTTCTTTTCTGGCATCATAAATTTCCCCTTGAAAAAAACTACTGTATTGAATCGGCCCGTTGTTGTAATAACTCCATTTTTCAGGATCAGTGACCACAATTTCTTCTTTGCCATCGGAGTAGGTGATGACCAACATGGCCAAAAGCGATTGTCTGTCACCAAACAGGTTCCAAAGATAGCCCATATAGGTGATGGCACCGCTCCACCATCCTTCGCCCAAGATCACCCCCAGGGCATTGTCACCCGATCGGAGATGATCTGTCACATCGTACGTTTGGTACATATGATGTTTGTTGTATTGCGTCAATCCTGGGTTAAAATAGTCATCACCCACCCGTTTTCCGTTCATGTATACTTCGTAAATTCCTCGTGCGGTGACGTAGAGGCGTGCTTTTTTTATCGTTGATTTATTGGATTGAAACGTGGTCCGTAACATAGGCATCGAGTTCCGCTGGATATTAGCGGTAATGAGTGCTCCGGTATCGTTGCCCTTTATTTCAAATGAGCCATTCTTGTAGGTGATGTGATCATTCTCCAGCATAGGAGCCCATTGTTCCTGATACACCGAGGTTGTTGCAAAGAGGAGATTGTTGGGTACACGGTGATTGGCTACTTCTACCTGTGTGAATTTGGCAATTTGATTGGTTTTGACTGCGAACCCGATCTCGCAAAGTAGGGGGAAAGTGATAAAATCCCAACTTCCTCCAATCGGGTTGATGGTTACTGATCCGATTTTGTGATTCTCATCATCCCCATCCACATAGAAATCGGTCACACTATACATCGTTTTGAGATGTAGGTTATGCGGTTCATACCTGTTACTGTGATTTATCAACGCAGGAGCAATCGCCAAACGTTGAAAGGGTTTATCTTTCACATCACCGGGGGCATAACCAACCCGATATATATTTAAGAAGGCTGTTTCACCACTCTCCAGCCCGGAAATATCCAGTTCTACTTCCACATAGGACTCGTTTCTCTCATTATGTAGGTTATAGATATTTTTGTTTCTGTCCATCAATCTGGGATCGTTTGCTCCGAAAATGAATCCAGCTTGTGAAGTACCACTTTCCTGGTCCAGTTGAATGGTATAATTGATGTTGAATGTTGGAAGGTAATCGGGATAAAAAACCAGATCATCGTCCCCTCCGCCGATCCATTTCGCATCGTTCCAAGCTTTGATGGAAGGTTGCATCAGGCCGGTCTCAAAAGTTGATTCTGCCGATAACATTTCATCTTCCTGATTCCAGACCATCACGCTCCACTGGTAGCCAGTTCTGGGACGCAATGGTTCCCCTTCATATGAGATATTCAGAGATAAATCGGAAACCACTTTGCCGCTATTCCACATCTCTTTACGCCGCTCATCGGTAACAACTATCTTATAAGCTTTTTGCGATTGACCTTGTTTGGGGGATTCCATCTGCCAACTAAATCGTGGTTGCTCAACATCAATTCCCAACGGGGTCTCTTCGTATTCTACCCTCAGGGATGCCAATTTCCCACTTGAACAGGCAATCGATATAAACAGGAGTGTCCACATTGCGAAACCGATTGCTACTCCCTGTATTTTCTGTCCGGAAAATTTGTTTGTTTGGATTCCCGAAACGATCCATTTTTTGCCCATTATGTTGCCCATTATGTTCTTAACCGAAATATTCTTTAGCTATCCTACAGGTTCTCATTTCGTTTCAACCAATCGGAATTTCCAATGGCTGATTTGTTCCGATCATCCAGTTCAATATTGTCAGCTTCTTGATACCTTCAGCACAATAGATCTGTTGGTTTTTATTGTGGGGCAATTGAAAAGCTGCTCCCCCGGCTGAGACGGTAATGGGTAAAGAACTGATATTGTTCAACTCTATTGTTCCGGGAGTTATCATATTGATCTCAACCGACGCATTAAAAAGTTCTGGCAACCATGGTTCGCGACCCCATATCATGTTGGCAGCCCAGGCGATTGTCCTTTTCGCAAAGAGTGCTTCACGCACGCTCTCAACTGTACGTTCCTTGGCCAGTACCAAGGTAATTGGCCGTGCCGTATTCTGTATGCCATACTGATTCAGTTCACTGGCATGGATGTCGCTGTTCGCAAAGATGGCCAGATCCCGTTCGTTACACCAGTCGGAGACAATGGGATAATGTTCGGTGCTGTTGAAGATTTCGATGCCGTGTAACCATCCGCGTTGGTAAGCCTCTTCATGTGCTTTTGTTAAACGTAAGGGTGCACCTTTTTCGATGCCTCCATTTTTGGGAGCCTCCCATCCGGGATGATCCCAGATCAGGAAGCAGCCTTGATCGGCAGCAATCTGAAACACTTTCTTCCAGTCATCCACTGCGCCAGCAATGCGGTTCACATCTTGCGTGAAGAGTGCGTTGAAATGACCGGGAGGCATTTGGAATTTAGTGATTTCCGTGGCAGGTACCAGGAGGAGGTTTTTTTTGTCAGCTTCCGGTTTCGCCGTTTCGTAGGATAGATTGAAGTTGCCACCCTGTTCATCACTCATTTTCCATCTGCCCACGTTACTGAAAAAGGGGCGCACTTCAATGTGTTCAGTAAGGGCAATCACATCCAGTCCGTTTTGCACGGCTTCATTGACCCGATCAGTAGGCATCACCTGCCCATCTGAAAAGAGGGTGTGAATGTGGAAATCACCTTTCAACACTTTAAATCCAGCAGTATCGGGGATCGTGATTTTCCGCGGTTTGATAAGAGGTATATCCATGGCTGACCTCATATTCACCGTATAGCAATTCATGCTTGCAGGAGAAGTAGGACCTTTTTTTTTAGAGTTAATTCCTGTCATTGAGGTGGGAGCAAGAGCCGCTGCACCTACTAAAGCTGATTTTTTTATAAATGCACGACGAGTTGTCATAGGTTGATTGTTTTACAATTCTTATAACATTTGAAAACCGTAATCATATGTATCTTTTCATCATTTGTGCTCAATTCACAATTTTCAACAAGCACTGCTCTCTCTGATTGAAGTAACATTATTTTGTTTGGTATACAAAGTTCAATCGTCCTCCGGGAGCAACATCCCCATTGAGGTACCAATCCATGGGATCCTCCTGTTGCATGTTGTCACTCCACTTGAACTCAAAATCAAGACCTATGTTTTGTCCCGAGATTAAAATAATTGGGAAGTAATACATCAATTTGTTCCCTTTTGTTTTTACCCTCACTTTGCTGATGGTTTCCCACTTCCCGTCTACAAATTCTTGTAACTCCTTACCTTTGTTGATTCTTAGGTCGTAACCCATCCATCCGGTGGAATGATTTCTATCCTTGTTTATAAAGAGTCTCATCCATGTCTCATCATCTCCCGGAATGATGGGAGTTGCGGTTTCTGCAAGGAAGAAGATTTCAGTTTTGTTTCTAGCCACCTTTAAGGTTACAAAATCATTGCGTCCGGTTTTGTTGAGATAATGAATTGCAGGATTTGTTACAGCAGCCGGGTGATCTCTCATTCCGGTATCTCCCCGGTAATCAGTATAGACAGGATTTGCTTTATCCCAGTCATCCCAATCGTTAACTTTCTGTTGTTTACTTGCTCGGGGGATGGAGCTCATCCCCTTGTACCTTCTAATATTGGCCACCATCTGCATGTAGTAGTTGTCCTTCAATCCTGCAGTCATGGTCGGTTCAATGTCTCTGCTGTATTCCGGACTTGCCTGATCACAGAACCAGGAATGATCCGGGTTTTTATCGGTGCTGTTCCATCTGCCTGCAACCCATTCGTTCCATCCCGTGATAAAGATAAAGGGGACATTTTGCAGCAGGGCATGATCCCATTGTTCTTGAAAGTTATAGCCATACTGAATATCCACTTCGGGATTCCCATGTTTACCTTTTCTGAAACTGCGTCCCCAGTTGTCTTTGTTCCCATAGAAGGCTGATCCTCCCATCCCTGCAACATGGTTAGGATGCTGTGAAACCGATACATTGATGATCTCTCTTTCTCCACTCCGGTTTTTGTATACCTGCTGGGGCCGAACAAAATCAATCCAGGGCCAGCCGTTATCCTGCATTGGTTCATTGGGCCATTGGGATTCACGATAGCTAAAAAAGGTTTCATACTCTTTTCCGACTGTCTCTTTCGTTCTCCCGATGATCAACGGTTTATCTTCAAGGTAATACCATGTCTGCGGATAATAGTGAGGAGCTCCAGGTTTATAGTAAGCGTCATAGATCTGCTGCATTCTGTTCCCCGATTGAGTGTTGGTATAATAGACCATCCTGGGAGGATTTTTCCCCTGTTCCTGAAGGGTTCGAATAGTTCTCATTAGGGCATCCGATTGCGTTTCATAGATCAGTGCATTGGTTGCATCAATCACCAGAAAATCGACCTGGGCATCGGTCAACAATTGCATATTCCGTAGATGTACCCAATAGTCATCCCCTCGGTAATAACCATAGAGTGGTTTGCCCCAGTAATAAAAACGTCCTCTTTGTGGTGATCCCCAATTTTCATTATCCCCATCATACAATACTTCCGGATGATTGGGAATAATCTCATTGAGGTCCCATTTCAGTTCCGATACTTTTGAGGCATCGTCTCCCTGCCATAGGAAATAGAAGATACCTACCTTTCTATTCGCCTTGATTCCTCCCACCTCTTCGTAGCTTGGAAGTACCCTCCCCAGTTCATCAGTACCTGCCAATGGCTGTGCAACGTATTTGCAGTTTTTTTGCTTTGATGTTTCGCTGTATTTCAGAGTGGCTGTCTCTTCTGCCCACATGATGTTACATGTGAGCAGAGAGAGGCAAAAGAATGAAATAATATGCCGTAAGAACATATGTGTTAGATAATTATATAGTTGAATGAGGTTAATTTGTCTGATAGATGTAATTCAAACGTCCTTCCGGGGCAACATCTCCGTTGAGGTACCAATCCATTGGATCCTCCTGTTGCATGTTGTCGCTCCACTTAAACTCAAAATTGAGTGCACTATTTTGATCGGAGATTAAATCAGTCGGGAAGCTGTACATTAATTTGTTGGTTTCTGTTTTCACATTTACCTGGCTGATGGTTTCCCACTTCCCGGCAACAAATTTTTGCAACTCCTTACCACCATTGATTCGTAAGTCATAGCCCATCCAGCCGGTGGTATGATCTCTATCCTTGTTGATGTATAGTCTCATCCATGTCTCATCATCACCCGGGATAATTGATCCCGCGGTCTCTACCAGGAAGAAGATTTCCTTTCTGTCTCTTGCAACCTTCATCGTTACGAGATTATTCCTTCCGGTGGTGTTGGTATAGTGGTTTTGAGGGACAAGTACAGCGCCCGGATGATCTCTTTTTTCAGTGTCACCGGTGAAATCCCTGTAGATAGGTTTGACCTCATTCCAGTCACTCCACTCTTTGATGCTTTTTTCTCCTTCTGCCTTAGGTAGAGCAGTCATTCCTTTGTATCTACGGATATTGGCCACCATCTGCATGTAGTAGTTGTCTTTTAATCCAGCAGTCATGGTTGGTTCAATATCCCTGCTGTACTCCGGACTGGCTTGATCACAGAAATAGGAATGTTCCGGATTGCCGTCTGTACTGCCCCATCTGCCGGCAATCCACTCGTTCCACCCGGTGATAAAGATAAAGGGAACATTCTGTGCCAGCGCATGATCCCACTGCTCCTGGAAGTTATAACCCTGAAGTATATCCGTTTCGGGATTCCCCATTTGTCCATTTCTGAAGCTGCGACCCCAGTTGTCTTTGTTTCCGTAGAAGGCTGATCCTCCCATGCCTGCAGATGGGTTGGGATGTTGTGACACCGATACATTGATGATCTCTCTTTCCCCTTTCAGGTTCTTATAGACATGTTGTGGTCTGACAAAGTCGATCCATGGCCATCCGTTCTCCTGGTCGGGTTCGTTGGGCCATTGGGATTCTCTAAACGTAAAGTATGACTGGTAATCCTTACCCTGCGCCTCTTTGGTTCTACCTACAATCAGTGGCTTTCCATCCAGATAATACCAGGTTTCCGGATACCTGATCGAAGCCCCATCTCGGTAGTAGGTATCGTAGATCTTCTGCATAGATTTACCCGATTCGGTATTGGTATAATAGACCAACTTGGGTGGATTGAGTCCCTGTTTTTGGAGGGCTCGTATGGCTTTCATCAGTTCATGCGATTGTTTTTCGTAGATCAATGCATTGGTTGCATCTATCACCAGGAAATCTACCTGTGCATGGGTTAATAACTGCATATTCCTCAGATGAACCCAGTAATCATCGCCTCTGTAATATCCAAATATGGGCTCCCCCCAGAAGTAATATCGGCCTCTTTCACTGGAACCCCAGTTCTCATGATCTCCATCTTCCAATACCTCCGGATGATTGGGAATGATTTTGCTGAGGTCCCATTTTCTTTCTGATGTTTCGGATGCCACATCCCCCTGCCAGAGGAAGTAAAATAACCCCACGTTTCTGTTTTTTTTGATGTCACCCACCTCATCATGGAGAGGGAGTACCCTCCCCAGCTCATCACTTCCTGCCAGTGTCTGGAAGATCTCAATTGGTTCATTATCACCTTCGTTGGTGTTGGATGGATCGATCTGGTCATTTTCTTTGCATGAACTGCTCATGGTGAGCACTGCCACGAAAAGAACAATAAAGTTGTGTATTGTTTTCATCTATTATGTTTGTTCAGTTATGACTTCCAAAAATATTCCTTACAGCTTCCAGGTAACCATATTTCCAAGTGGTGTCAGGTTCCAGGTAACTACCTTCCGACCATTCGTTCCATGCGTTGATGGTGACAATTTTTGGTGTAATATGATTGTCGTCGATATAATTTTTTGCCTTTGCCAGGTATTTCTCGAATTTTTCGGGTGTGGAGTTGTTTATGTATCCTGCTTTAAAGGGGAACCGGGGGTTGGCATCCCAGCTTACAGTGACATTGGGGTAATAGGTCATGGAAAACTGATTTCTAAATCCGGGCCACATATCTGTGGAGGCATCTCCCCAAACTTCGTAGTCTCCGTCAGGATTCTGAAGATGCGCCCAACAATAGTTTGTCAGACTTTTGAACCCGAAGAAACTCAATACATCTTCCTGACTCTTTATCGGGTCACCCGGCACACCTTCAATGGCGGAAGGCAATGCTTCCCATAGGATACTTTGTAGATGTAGATCCGGGAAGCCCGCCTCAATTGTTTTTTGTCTGAAATAATCGAGTGCATCTTTGGTCTGCTCAGCTCCACCCAGACCGTTGATAAGGGTGTTCAGCTCATAGATGCAAAAGACTGGCTCTCCCTCAATTTTCAAATAAGAAGGTTCTTTGAAATATTGCGAAATGACACGATCCACGATGATTTCGAACTGTTCTCTGTCTACCTCTCCATCCCAGTAGACAGAATCAACCCTGGGATTTTTTACGTCCCAGTAGGTCGTGGCATCATGATTTGCCCACATCAGATAGAAGTTCATTCTGTCATTGTTTGCTTTCAGAAAGCCATCGTTGATGCAACGTTCTAAAAATGGAGCTTTTTCGAACCAGTACCAGTCAAAAATAAAGGTGTTTACCCCATATTCGAGTGCCGTAGTGATCTTTAGATCCATGTCTTCCGGATTTGCTTCATCCAGATATCCCCAAAGAGGCACTTTGGGTTGCTGATGCCCATTCTCTTTTGGGATAGCATTTCGAATGATCTCCCACTCTCCTGTTTTCTCAGGAAAGAGGAACTCGGAACGAGGTTCATAGTGGTAAGCTGGCCAATAAAAGGCCGCCACCGTATAATTATCTTCTTTTATATGTTCTTCCTTTCCTGAATTACAGGAAGTAATGAAGGAAAACATCGAAACCCAAAGTATAAAAAGAGTAATATTTTTCATAAAATTGAATGAATTATTTTTTCCATATCAAACGGTAATTGAATCGTCTGTTGGGTGCTGAGTCTCCGTTGAGTGCAAAGGAAATCGGATCTTTCAGTTTCTCGGGATTGTCACTCCATTTGAAATCCATGACCAACTGTTCATCATTGATTGACAGCAGGTGAGTTGGGATTTCAATTTCCATCTCGTTGCCGCTATAACGGTAGGCAAGATCACTTACCTCAACCCATTCATTTTGTTCAAATTTCATCAATGTGGTAGTTGTCTCACTCTTTACCCGACCATTGATCAGAAGATCATAGCCGTACCAACCGGTTTCATGGTTGTTGTCAGCATCAATCAATAGCAGCATCCAGTTCTTATCGGTATGGGGGGTGATTGGATCAGCGGTCTCCACATAAAAATATATATGTTCTTTTGTCCGCGCAGCTTTGCTGGTGATGATGTCATTTCTGCCTGATTCGTTGACATACCGGATACCTGCATAGCCGATCGCATCTCTGTGGCTTACATCTCCTTTGGTATCCCTGAATTCATTTTTTACCTTTTTCCAATCTTGAAACTCCCCGTCTATACCAATAGATGTAAATCCTTTCTGTTCCGGAATGGGACGTACCCCTTTGTATCTTCTGATGTTCTGCGCCATCTGCATGTAGTAATTGTCGGTGTAGCCTCCTTTCATTGGGTGGATACCACGATTGAACTCTGCATTGTACTGATCCACGAAAAAGAATGAGTTTTCTCTACCTAGCCAAGGAGTTGTTCCTCCGTTATCCGGTTGGTATTTACCGGCAGTCCATTCGTTCCAGTCGTTGATGTAGAGAAATTCTGGATTGGCGCCCAGTGCTTCATCCCATCGTTCCTGAAAATAGATACCATAATCGGTTGGATTGTCTACCTCTTTTCCTAGCCAGGGGACATAGGCTGATTTAGGCATGTCATATTCATCCAGTTCGGGTTGCCCAAATTCCCGGGACCAGGATTTTCCGACACCCATATTCTCATCGGTCATGGTGACAGGATGTTGCGCTGTTGTGACTGCAGCCTGTTCCCTTTTTCCATTGTGAAGAGAGAGAAGCTGTTCAGGGGGCAAATTTTTTACGCGAGGATCGGCCATACTGTAACCAAAGCTCCAATTATCTTCGGTACCAATGAACCGTTTACCGCCCCATTCATAGTATCCCCACCACATCGTTCGGAGGGTAAAGAAATCTTTTACCTCTTTGGTATAATCGCTGTAAAATTCTTCTGCATAATCGGGATCCTGATAATGAGGATGATTTGGATCGGTGGCTGCAGCTGCGTCATAATGCGGGTTTGGATGTTTTATTTCGGAACCGTTGGCGTCGAAAGAAGGGGTACCGTTATAGAGCAGAAGAGGTTTGTCATCCCAGTAGAACCATAAATCCTTGTACTTCTCCTCTTTGTACACCTTGTCATAAAGATCCTGTACAACGGTTATCGATGGACCGTTGAAGGACCAAAATGCAAATTTTGGCACCTTGTTCCCCTCCTGCTTCATCTCCTGCATGATGCGGAAGGTGACATCCCATTCGTCCCAGTATCTGACTGCATTGGTCACATCCATGATCAGTACATCCACACCGGCGTCTGCGAGCATGGACATATCTTTCCGGATCACATAGTCATCCTGACTCAAAAAGTAACCCATTTCCGGCTCTCCCCAATGATAAGAACCGGTATACCAAAGGGGATGATCGGCTTTAAACCGTGCAGTCGGGTCTTTTTCCAGTATTTTAGTGACATCTGCCTCATAAGGCTGTCTCTGATTTGCATGACCTTGGGTATGCCAGGTGATATAGAAGATACCAACCACTCTTCTCTGATCCTTCTTTAGGGTGCCTGCCTCTTCAACAGAGGGCATCTCTCGTCCTACTCCATCGGTGGCGACCCAGGTATCAGCATAGAGGTCCCTGTAATAATCCTCCTCACCGACGACAGCTGTATTGTTATTCTTTGACTGTCTGGAGCACCCGCATGAGAGGAGCATCATGGGACCCAATATCGAAAGCAAAAACCAATTTAATTTCTTCATAATGACAAATTATTAGCATGATAATTTTTCAATGGATGCAAGCTTACCTATCTTGATATTGTAACGACTGAATTGTGACAGGACCAAACAGTCCCGAGGGTTGTAAGGGACTGTTTTCGTTGTAAGGGTTGACATAGCACCAGGTGCCCCTTTGTGCTTCGGGCAGATTGTGATCGCCAATCAGACGGTTCATCCAGTTGTTAACCACCTCTATCTCCAGTTCATTTTGTCCAGTTTTCACCCATTGGGTAATATCTAGCTTGTAAGGATGGGTCCAGACGCCCCCGGCATCGTTGCCATTGATTTTTACTTTAGCCATGGCGGTTAGACTACCCAGATCCAAGAGGATGTTCTTATTTGTCAGTTTCTCAGGCGCATTGAATGCAAGCGAATAGGTGGCTGCTCCGGAGTAGTATTTGATGGAATCATTCTGGGAGGTAGTCCAGTCCTGCAAGGTTTCAAAAACCACCGGATTTGCAGGTCCTCTGAAAGCGGGATCAAAGGTGACCTGCCATGGTCCATTCAAATCAGCTATGAGCTCCTGTTCCGGATAGTTGAATTCAAGGTCATTCACAGCATTTCTTTCAGCTTTGTCTCTGAAAACAATAAACAGACTCTCGTAGGGAGCCAGTTTCAACGGGACGACCGTTGTTTTATTGTTCGATGTGAATGCTGCAAAGGATCGTATGTTGCCGCTGGTGGGTTCCCACAGTTCGGGCTGTTTACCGGTTACTCTGAATTCAGGATGGATCAATCTCTCCTGATCCGTCTGGTTGGAGAGGAAATAAATCTCAATTCCTCCCATTGTCCGGTGTCCGTAATGAATCGAATGGTCTTCCGGCAATTTGCAGTCGGGGAGAAGTCCGATACGATCAAACACCTCTTCGAGGGATAGACCGCTCATGATCATTCCCTTTCCGTATGCTCTCTCTTTGATTGTTTCGCCGTCCAGATCAGCCCAAAGCTCTTTTGCCATTTGCTCCACATGGTTGTCCGCTTCCGGTTGGTTCTGCTGACTGGGAGAGCGTTTGGGAGCAGGTCCCAGTATGTAGGCACCTTCGTTGACCAGATCCTTGATTTTTGCCAACAACTCAGGACGCATTGTCTCCAGTTTTGGAAGGACAAGAACGCGGTATTGCGTGCCGTGGGGTAGCGTCAACAGGCCATCCTTGACGGTCATGTCCCGCAAGATCACTTCTGCATTGATATAATCAAACTGATATCCTAGAGGAAGTGCAGGATCAGTGACACCGGTCATTTTTGGAGCATCTTCACCGATGAAGTAAGCCACATCGGCAACGTTGAGCCCCTGCTGTAACATGAAATTGGTACGTTTCAGATATTGGGTGAATAGATCCATATGGGTAAACCAGCTGTTCTTCCGGTCAAATTCATTCCCAAACCAGGCATTCACGCCGGGATTTTTCTCTTCGTAGGGTTGCATGATATATAGATGGAGAAGTGTATTGTTGATCCCTTCGGCGAAGAAGCGGTCGGTACGTTGTTTCATCATCGCAGGGTGTCTTGAGTAAGCCGGACCACCTGAAGTATTGGACTCGGCTGATATTTTTCTTTTCCCGTATATGTGACCTGCCGATGTGGCAGCACGGTTCTCGATATCACCCAGTTCACCCTGACTCCAGAATTCACCGCCAATCTCATCCGATTGACCACCATACATCAGGAATTCACCCGGGAATCCCCAATGTCCGTAGTTCTCTAACCAGGTGGTTAAGCCATGTTGATGGCTTACATCCCTGAGGCCTCCTACATAATCGTAAGCGACCTTGTCTGCGATCATTCTTCTCAAGTCCCAAAGGAAGCGGTCCGACTCCATCCGGCTGTTGACCACATAACCCCTGAAGACCGGCAGGTAGGGGAATGGATCATACCCGAAACGCTGCTCGAATTCTTCAAGTAACCCATCGGTGAAATTCTGTCCTCCTGTCTCATAACTATCCTGAACCACCACTTTGAATGTCTTTCTGTCAGCTTCAGGGATTCTCCTTAAGACCTCACCAATAAAACTGTCGAAATGAGCAGCTACCCATTTTTTGCTCATTTTATCCACCTCCAAACCGGTTGCCTCGGGTGAAGCTGGTGCATTGGTTACACCGGTGGGGGTCATACCCATTCGCAGAATGATCCATTCTCCTTCAGGTACATCCCAGTTAAGCAGACCCTCTTCGTTCATCTGTTGTGTAAGATCGATGATTTGTTGATCCTGAATGATCAGACCCCTGTCATCTACTTCCGGTTGCTCCGGCCAGAGGTAATCTTTCCAGTAGGGGAGTGGTGTGGGGTGCATCTTGGCCAGCGTTTTTTCGCTGTATCGTTCCACACGGGGTACACCACTCAGGCTGACCTCAGCCAAACCTCCTCCTGTCTGATAGGATAGTATCAGCCTGAAATACTTGGAGATAGTGGCAGGGATAGAGATTGTGACGGGTGCATAGCGATCAAATCCTACATTCAGTGCCGGATTAGATCTGTTGATGACAAATTTTGAGATAGTTTTGTAGTTGTCATTCCCCTCGTTTACCTGTAGTTCTGCTTCAGCCATGAGTGGTGCCTGCGTTGTCTGGATGGTAAGGCTCCTGGCGGTAAAGGGTTCTTCTGATTTGAAGTTGATCGTCACTTGATTTCCCTCGGGCAGGTTCACTCCCGTCAGCGGATCGTTATCGGTCAATCGTGCTATGTTGGCAAGTCGGGGCGTGCTGTCAATTGTCGCATTCTTGTGGGTCAACAACAAATCATCACGCATTATATTTGGGATAGCGACCACCCTCACATCCTGAAAATGTGCGTTCGGTTTTGGGAGACGCTGAGAGATCTTTTTTGGACCTTTTACTTCCAACTCTGATGAGGCAAGATAACGCATCGCCTGTTCAGGCTCAATCCAGGGTCCACCCGATTGGCTCCAACCGGGAGAGTTGAAGATTCCAATTTCAATATCCAGCTCAGTAGCTGTTTTCAAAGCAAGATGCATGATTTCCCACCACTCCTCACTAAACATTTTTATCTTGCCAGAGGGAAGATCATCAATCCCGATATTCCCAATGAACGCACGGTTGATCCCTGCCGCTTTCATGGCATGGAGGTCTTTTACCGCACCCTCTTTTGAAATGTTATCCGATATCCAGTACCAATACACACTGGTCTGAATGGAATCAGGTGGTGTTACAAATCCACTCTCCAATTTTTGAGACAGCTGTGTGACATCAGTGTCTGGTTTTTTGCTGCACCCAAACTGGTGGATAACACCGATCACAATTAGTAACATCATCATTTTTAGCTTCATACTCTTTTTTTTATGTGAAATTGTTCGTGTTTAGTTTAAATTTGGAAATCTTTACTGTTCATTGCCCATAAATTTAAGGAAAATATGGCAAAAAAGAATAAATAACTGATAATTAATGAGGAAATTAATCGTAATACAATCTCATTTTGCAGATATGTTTTTTTTACGGTCAATTGATAACTGCTTATATTGTTTGGATTGCCAGCTGATAGGTTCCGGAGGGGAAAGTATAATGATTGTTCTCCCCTACTTTTTCCATTTTCAAGAATGCGCAATCTTCAATATCTTCACCGTTTACGGTGCATTTCCCGCCGTAGGGAGGAATCACCAATCCTGAGGAGTTGGGTGGAATTGTAATCTCCCAATTTAGTACATCATTCTCTTTCTCCCAGTTGCTTGAAACAACCCCGTAGGGGGTTTCTATTTGGGCTTTTGCCCAAGGTAAATAATCACAGAAAAGGGGCTCAAAACGGATTACCTTGAATCCGAACCCGGAAGAATCAGGTGCTATCCCGGCAATATCTTTAAAGAATGTGATATCGAAACCTGCCTGCATGGGGTGATTGTATGAAGCGCTAAGTGCACCTTCCCGGGTGATATCATTAATGGGCAATATTTCCCATAGGGTGGTGGCATCCCCTGCGCTCCACATCCATTCAAAGCTGTGTTCCCCCTTTTTTGTAAACATCTTCCAGGCTGCTTCCACTTTTCCATTACGAGCCAGCATACTGCCTATTCTGCTTAATCCGAAAATACCGCAATTCATAAAACCTTCACTATAGGTGTGCATATTTTCCACGATGGAGCTGCTTACTGCCTGCTCATCCCCATCAGGGACAAAACCCAAATCAAGTGCCATTGCATCGGCTGTCTGGGAGCCAAATGTTTTGTTTACCGGATCATACATCACTGATATCAGTTCTGTGGCGATCTCCTCTTTCAACCGTGAGAATAACGCTTCATCATCCTCTTTACCCAGTATGGCAGCAACCTCTTTCATGATTTTTGCATCTAAATAATGAAAAGCGGTTGAGGTAAACTCTACGGGAGTCTTTTTTTTGGACTCATATTTTGGTGGAGCCCAGTCTCCCAGACCCTGATAGACAATTGAATTGGTTTCCATATCATACTGCTTTTTCCTTTCCTCATCTTTGGCTAGTGAGTTGACATATAGGGTCCATTGTTTCATCTGGGGATAAAAATCTGATAATAGTTGCTCATTGCCATAGTAGACATAGATCCACCAGGGAAGTTGAACCTGTACAGTACCCCAATCAGGTGATGCTACCCCGCATAACCGTTTACCTGGTGCAATCATGTAAGGTATGCCGGCAGCTTTGTTGGTGAAGTAAAATGTGTTGTTGTACCTCTCGTGAAATAGGGTGTTCTTCTCTTCTCTCGACGCACCTGATCGGATATCTTCGAGGTATTTGTGCCAAAAGTTCTCCAATTGAAAGTTGACATTTGCCATTTTTACATAGGCATGCACATCTCCCAGCCAACCACATTTTTCCCTTATGGGACAATCAGTGGGTATACCGTGCAGGTTACCCTTCACTGTGCGAATGGCCAGTTCATGGAGCTTGTTGATCTGCTCATCAGCACATGCAAATTTCCCTGTGTTGCTTACATCTGAATGCACCACGATCAATTTCAATGTCTCTAGGTCAGGTTTTTCAGTAATGCCCGACAGCTCTGCATAGCGATAGCCGTGATAAGTGAAGCGGGGAGACCATTCTTCTACTCCCTCTCCTTTGCAGATATAATGATCTTTGAAAATATCTCCGTGATGTATCCACCCCGTTGATTGGAAATCCAGTCCTTTCGAAGGGTCAATTCCTTCTGAAAAACGAATGGTCACTTGGGTACCCTTGGGTTGTTTAACCTTCAACAAGGGAATCCCCGCTACATTCACCCCAAAATCATATATCCAGTTACCCAGTGAATCCTGCCAGATTTTCTTTGCTGTGAGCGTTTCTTTTTTCCTGATGGGAGGAATCATTTGGGGAACGAGACGGGGTGGGGTATTTGCATTAGCCAGCCTAGCTTTTTCCCAACCGTCGGACGATGACCCTGGCATGTTCCAGTTATTGATTTCATAATTGGCATCGTAACTTTCCCCCAGGTAAATGTTACTTTTGCGTATGGGGCCTTCTGTCCATTCCCATTCTTCATCACTATCTACCTGCTTATAGGTGCCATCGGTGTATGATATATTCAGTTGCAACCGGAACATGGGATCTCCGTAAGAGAAGTCTGCTCCGCCCCATGCATCGTTCTGAGAAAACCAGCCGTCACCCAGCATGACCCCGACAGTATTCTCTCCTTTTTTAATGAGATTGGTCACATCAAAAGTACTGTAAAGGGCATACTGTTCGTAATTGGTCTGCGCCGGATCCAGGAATCGTGTCGGATCCACAGGCTGGCCGTTGATGTACAGTTCTCCCGCTCCCAATCCACAGAAATACACCAGTGCTTTTTCAACTTTCTTCCCCTGCTCGGATACAAATTTCTTCCTGAAGTATGGAAGAGGGCGATTATCTGCATTGGGATAGGTGATCCATTTTGCTTCCCATGATTCTTCTTGCAACAGCCCGATAGAAAAGAAGGCTGTTTCACTCCATTGTGTGGATTGATCGTTCTGATCCCAGATCCGGACACGCCAGAAGTAGGTATCACCTTCAGTGAAGTTCGATTCAGGCTGAATTCCAAACTGTTTTTCTGACAATTTTTTGCCTGATTTCCAGATGTCAGCTTCCCCCTTTTCGAGTAGGTCTTTACTTGAGGCAATCTCAATCTCCCATGCAGTTTGGTAGAGTCCAAACTGTGATGATTTGATTTTCCAGCTAAGCAATGGAGCATCAATTCCTTCCGGATTCTCCATATTGCTGCACATTAACTCCTGTACAGACGTTTTGCTATGCGTATTGTGACATGCAGAGAGAATGATCATGAATGAAAAAGAGAAAAAAATAATTCTGTTCATCATAATAATTTCGGAGAAATGGTACTTTGTTTTGTTCATGTTTCTTTTTGTGTAAAGCCAAATACAATATCCGGCAAGATTATGAATATACTGTTGTTTCTGTTTATCGGTAGGAGAGATTCGATCATTTGCCTGAAAGTGTATTGTCCAGGTGGAAGGTCAAGTTTCCACCTTCCCATTGCACATCTTTGATTTTTACAATCTCATCGGGATTGACGGCAACAAAGTGGGATGTTTTATCCGGTTCTATCCGATCGAAGAGTTGCAAATCACTGATTAATATGATCACTGCTGCTTGCAATGAGGGTAAACATAACAATGAGAAGAGGGTCATTGCAACAATTCTTTTGAGATATTTCATAAAGATAACTTTTGGCATATCGATTCCATTGATGTGATTGATTTTTTGGTCAGTATCAATATTGCATCTTTTTCTATTGGAGAATACAATTCATGGTTTTCATGGAGATCATCAAGGAATGCTTTGATATATAGGTTCTTTTCAGTATCAAACCATTTTGCATTGTATGTTTTGGATTTGGGCAGATGTAACTTTACCGAGTCTTGTACCGGAAGATAGACTAGAATGAGATCATGGTTTTTTGATGCAAGCACTGACTGCCAATGAGAGTGGGTTAATAAACCGGGCTGCTTTACCAGCAGATGATTGGATGGTTCCAAACTCCACCATTCAAGCTTATTAAAGAAGTTTGCCAGATAACTTATCTGGATGCTACCCTCTTGGAAGAGTGCATCGTGCCAGGTAATGGGTGATGGTTCTTTATTGCCATGGTTGATTGGTGTATCTCCTTTGCGGAGCCAGGGCCATATGGTATGTGATCCATAGGAAATGCCAGCAACGGGAGTAGCGAAAATACTCCAATAAGCACTTTTACGCACTTCGTAGGCGTTGCTGCCATTTTCATATACCGGTTCAGTGTCAATAATAGGCCTGGGGGTGATATGCTTCCAGTTGGAAGTTACAGGGCCCTCTGTCTTCCATTGAACAACTTGCTTACTATTGGTATGTCCGGTTTGATAAGATATTATGTTGAGCCATTCCTCCTCATCGTATGCAGAACCATACCAGGAAAGACCGCGAGGGTGGAGGGTGACCATATGTTGATGATGGTGTTCACCGAAAACTTTTCTGCCGATCGTCTTCCACCTTTTCTCATTCTCTTTCAGGTAGTAACCATCCCCTCCCAGGTTCCAGATAAGATGATTGGCATCGTAGCGAGCTACTATATAATCTGCCAATCTGATTGCCGACTCAACCGGTAAAAATTTGCCGGGACTGACGTCACCCCATGCCCACAAGATAACAGGTGCCGCCACCAATCCATATTCGTTGATCCGATCGATTCGTTCATCCATCCTCTGAAAGAAGGATGGGTTGATTTGTAACGAATCCTTGCCTGTAAATGCCGTTTCATGTTCCGCATTGTACAGAGCTCCCCTCCATTGCGTGGTGACCAACTGGATTACGGAGTAACCATTTTCTTTTCGATTGGAGAGATAACAATCCCACTCTTCCCGAGTCGAATAGAGTCCCCCATTCCATGCCGTACAACCGATATAGAGGAAAGGGTTCCCGTTGCTATACGTCAAGTGATAGGACCCCCTCTGATGCTCCAATGCTCCCTTACGATAAATTGCAAGCTTGCTGTCGTTCCGGGTACATTGAAATGAGCCTTCAATCCTGTTGAGTGAATGGTTGGCATCATCGGAACAGATTGTTTTGAACCTCCATTTCCCTGTCTGGTCTGGCATAAAACGCACTCTCCAGGTTGTCCCCCCATCCCAAAAACCTCTCACGATCACTTTTTCTCCCGATGGAGAGGTGAACTCTGCACCAAAAAAATCTACATCATAGAGTGGGTTGCTATAGTTTTTCTGACTGGTAAAGGTCAACTCCTTTTTATGCCATTTTTTAATTGTTCTATTGTTACCAATGCAATAAAAATTAGTTACAAGGAACAATAAACCAAAATACAGAAATCCTGTTTTTCTTTTTTTATTCATAAGATTTCTATCCCTGATTTTAAAGTAGTATAAGCTTCTAACTTATGTTTTAATTCAGGGAATCGATTTTTACGGTATTTATTCCATATAAAACAGTTCAACCAAGGGTATTGAAATAGGAGAATTGTCCTCGTTAACCTCCATTATATCCGCCATGTAATCCCACCATTTTTGTATGATTGGATTTGTGCCTATTTCTTGGGATGATTGCTCTCCTTTGTTTTTTTGTACCGCGAACAAAATATTCGTTTCTTTGTCCCAAAATATGGAATAATCTTCCACTCCTGTATCCAATAAAAGCTGTTTTAACTCAGGCCAGATCGCTGAATGTCTCTTTTCATATTCTTCTTCAAATCCTGGTTTTAAATACATTTTAAAAGCTACTCGTTGCATGACATTTTTATTTTTCTAAGTTAATCAATCCCTGTTAATCCTTCAAAACTGAGGTAATTCTCCGTAATATTTAATGCATCTACAGTATTGCGTGTTTCAATCGTAGTTAAAATATGCGTATTGAATCCTCCTCCTGCATCGTTGTTGTATACCCAGGTTGGCGTAGGCCAGAGGCATGCACGGAATTTCACCCTACGATAGAATTCCATCGAGACTCCACTCTGCCCATGATGTGACATTTGCATATAATCACAGTCCAGTTGATCATTGAAAGCACCCTGCAACAATTTATCACCTGCTTCTTTACCCGCATCACCCAGGAATAATACTGATTTTAGCGGATCCCACACTTTGATTACCATACTCGAATTGTTATAGGGGTTGGTTGTCAATTCTTCATTTTTGATACCGAGAATGCGGAAGGTCGTATGACCAAACTGGAAGGTCATACCCAGAGCCGCTTCGGTTATGAGTGCTCCTGATTTTTTTGCTGCTTCATAATATCTGATCGCCTCATCTTTTGAGTTGGGTTCTCTATCCAACAGGTCTTCTGAATATGTGGAATGACATATTTGTCGTACCTTAATCCCCATTGGATTTTCCAAAATACGGGTAAATGCCCCAATATGATCAGAGTGGGGGTGTGATGCAAACCAACAGTCCACAATATTTCCGAGTGATCCAATAAAACCACGAAGATAACCCTCTTCTTCCTTTACCCCTCCATCCATCACAATTACCTTACCGTCATCGGTTCGAATGACGTAGGAATTACCAATGGTATTGATCTGTGAAGGCAATTGCCACAGGGTAAAGGTATCATCCTGTACAGAGTAAGCGGGTTGCTGGTTGAAATAACCCAATTTCCGCCAACGACGTTCAGTGTTTTTCACCCTATAGCGAAACTGATCGTACTCCTTCATATCAGCTGGGGTCCATCCGCACTCTGCATAGGCTGCAATACGAGGAAAGATTTGATAATATAGACGGGTCAGGTTCGGCGTATACTCACCCCACATCTGACAACCGAGTCCAGTGATCATGGCTTCTTTATCTTTCGCCAAACCCTCCGGTATCGGATGAAATGAATAGGCTTTTTCAAGTGAAGTTACTTCGTAAGGGTAATCCAGATATGTGTGATGGCGGTTAGAGTTCACAACCTCATACCCCTCATCTATTGCTTTGTTAATCAGACTAATGTCTCCATCCCAGAAGTGAACCAATGTACCCTCGGCTAGTTTCTCCGACTGGCTTGCCTCGAGATGTGCTTCTCCACGGATGTTGTCACCGGTGATTTCGTTCCATCCCATCATTCTTACACCTTTGGACTCTAGATATTTTGAGAATCGGTTGATGGACCATACCTGCAAATCAGCAAATGTGGGGATATTCTGATCCTCCATGAACTGAACGATCTGCGGGTTGTTCTGCCAATGGGTGTAGTTGGCTTCATCACCCCCAATGTGGATGATTTTTGAGGGGAACAACGTTATCACCTCGTCCAATACATCACGAATAAAACGTTCTACCTTGGGATCGGTGACATTGTAGAGATCGCCCCAGATCCCACTACCTTGCGTATGACTGCTTGCCCCAAGCCATGGATATGCGGCTATGGAAGCAGATGCATGACCGGGAACTTCAATTTCTGGTACCACTTGTATGCCCCGTTCGCCTGCATATTGCACAATTTGGCGGATCTCATCCTGGGTGTAATACATCTTTTTACCCGGGAATTGATCGTTCCATTGCTCAAGCGATAATTCGCGATGTGAGAAATCACGTTTCGATCCTACATCTGTCAACTCCGGATATTTTTTGATTTCAATCCTCCATCCAGGATCATCCACCAGGTGCCAGTGAAAGGTGTTCAACTTCAGACAGGACATTTCATCCAACAGTTTTTTCACTGTCTCCATCCCATGAAAATGGCGGCTTTCATCTAACATGAAGGCACGCCAGGGAAAGGCAGGTTCATCGATTATCTCGCATGAGGGAATCATGATCACATTTTCCTGATTGGTGATAATTTGTCGCAGAGATTGAAGTGCATAGAGTAGGCCATTATCGGTAGCTCCTGATGCCATGATCTTCTGATTTTTGGATATCGATAAATGATATGCCTCCGGATTTTTTGAGATTTTTTTATCAATCTCCAATGTCACTTCTGCGTTCTTCTTTCTATCGGTGAAGGTTGCTTCTACTCCAGACTCACTCAGGAGCGATGTGATATAAGTGTGGTCCATCTTTGCCTTTGGATCCACATAAATCATCCAGTTGCGATCAAATTTAAGGAGCTCTCCTGAAACTTTTTCCTGCTTTGGTTTGGGTACAATCGGTAAGATGTTCTGATTGTACCCAAACAGACCAACAGAAGATAAAAGAAAGAGGTGTGCCAAAATGATTAATCGAGTAGTCATAAAAATATTTTTAGGTTATGGGTGGAATTTCCCGTAAATGATGAATCAAAAAACTGTAATTATTCTACTTTTTTCAACACCTCAGACCAATCATCGATGCCAATGATTGATTTATAGGGTTCAAAAACTTTGTCTTCCTCGGGTGTGTCAGCTGCCTGGTAGAGATACCAAACCGGTTTTTTCCCAGCTGGATCATCTTCATCATCCGGGTACTTGCGAAGTCCAATGCGTAGTCCAAATTCACCGCGTCCATCCATCCAGTTATGCCATTGGAAGGCATCGATACCATCAAGATGTTTCATTTTTTTCCATGCATAGGCGAATCCGGCTGCCTGTTCTGCCAGATCCTGCTCTGAATAGGAGCGTGAATTTGTCCCATTTTCGGATAACCAAACCGTTCTTTTATGTGTGCCAAGGTAGAAATTTTCCGGTTGTTTGATCCACTTATCCAATACTTCAAGGTTCTTGAAGGTAACCATTGGTGAATGCATGGAAAAGGTAGCTGACTTGTCATTCCATGTCTTGGGCTCGTTCAGATCTTCCGGATAGGGGTGATATGCAAGTCCCCAGTGGAAATCCCCCTCCACTTCCGAATAGCTGAGCAATCCGTTAAGCAGATCAAGTGTGGAATAATCCCCGTCTACAGGTACAGGCTCAGTCCAGGAGTGGGTGAAAGAAGCCAGCACTTCACTGTGTGCATCATATTTGCGAGCGATGTTGTAGCAGAGACGCATCGATTTGTGGTAGGAATCAAGAAAAACATGCATCGGCCTGTCCATACCCATATTGGTCCAGACATTGGCTGCGTCCACCTCATTGTGGATGATCCAGTGATGAATACGTCCAAATTTCAGGTCTTCCCTGCTATAACGACTAGCTAAAAAATCCAGTGCGGCAGCGTAACAATGCGCACTCTCAATCGATGTCATATTTGGCATCGTGTAAAAAGCATGTTCGCCTTCAAAATGTTCATCCTGTAGCAATTCGCCTACCTTCGGGTCGACAGATCGACTTGCCGGATCCACCAGTATGATTGCAGCCACGATGATGTTGTGTTTCAGTGCCTGGAGCATCGTCTGGTCATAACCCTCTATTGTGGGCGCGTCAAAATAATAACGTTTGCCATGGAAC